>Ga0209902_101188_pt1 | contig 14730 bp, 15 predicted proteins | sample FECB27metaG_FD_188304 | JGI IMG/M metagenome (GOLD analysis project Ga0209902, IMG submission 188304) | Cyanobacterial communities from the Joint Genome Institute, California, USA - FECB-27 (SPAdes) (version 2) | ecosystem: Environmental > Aquatic > Thermal springs > Hot (42-90C) > Microbial mats...
CAGCTTGCCGTCCAACGTCGGGTGAGGGGCAAACGGTTGGTATCATCCTAGGCGTATTCCGCCTTGTTCTTGATATCGCAGGGAAGGCCGAACTGCGCGCCCCAGCGGCACAGCGAGTCTGCTGCCGCATTGAGTGCTGCACCGCGTTCGGTGAGCGAATAGACAACCTTGGCCGGTGTCTCCGAATAGACTTTCCGGTCGACAAGCCCGTCGGCTTCCATTTCGCGCAATTGCTGCGCGAGCATCTTTTCGCTGATGCCCGGAATCGACTGCCGCAGCCGGCCGAACCGGCGCGATGCCGTTCCGAGCTGGCAAAGGATGTCTATCTTCCATTTGCCTTCGGTCATCCTGACCGCCGCTGCAAAGCCATTGTCCGCCGTCTTGTCCATGCTGCTCCCCTTACCGCCAGGTGACCACTTACGTCCCGGTTCGTATTGTGCGCCGCCCATCTCACCATACCTCCACGACGTCGCGACCGAAGTCGCATCGTGGCGCCGCCACTGGATATGGAGAGTTGGAATGAAGCGTTCAATTGCGGTCGTTGGAACAGGCCGCATGGGGTCGGCCCTTGCCCGCGCCCTGCTTGTATCAGGTCATCGCACGACAGTCTGGAACCGGACAAAGGAAAAGGCCGAGCCGCTGGCCTTGCTCGGCGCAACCGTGGCACCTTCGGTGCTGGAAGCCGTCACCGCAGCTGAAGTCATCATCGTGAATGTCAGCGACTACGCAGCGACTGCAGAGATCCTTCATGACGCCGCCGTCGCCTCCGCCATTCGCGGCAAGCTGATCGTCGAGCTGACGTCGGGAACGCCGCATGGCGCCCGCGACGTCGCCGAATGGTGCGCCAGACACGGCGCCAGCTATCTCGATGGCGCGATCATGGCGACGCCTGACTTCATCGGCACGGAAGCGGGTACGATCCTGGTCTCGGGGCAGGACCAGGCATTTCAGGACAATGAGGCCGTCTTTCGCGCATTGGGCGGTAACGTCCAGCATGTCGGACAAGACCCTGGACGTGCCAATGCGCTTGATAGCGCTCTGCTGGCCCTGATGTGGGGCGCATTGTTCGGAGCGCTCAATGCGATCGCCGTGAGCCAGGCCGAAGACATCGATCTGGGCGAACTGGGCCGGCAGTGGACGGCGACAGCGCCTGTCGTCGAGGGGCTTGTCACCGACCTCATCAAGCGCACCCATGCCGGCCGTTTTGCCAGCGATGAGGAGACGCTGTCGTCGATCGCCATCCATCATAGTGCGTTCCAGCATCTCCTGGAACTCATGGATACGCGAAGCATCGACCGCTCCGTGGTTGACGGTTATGGCTCCATCTTCCAGCGGGCGATCGCCGCGGACCAGCTACACGGAGATTTTGCCGCGTTGTCGCAGTTCATGGGCAAGGCCGCCTGAGAGCCGTAGCAACGAGGAAGCTGGCCGCCTTGTCGGCCAGCCTCACGCCCGACACTTGATATGAAGGAAACAGAATGTCTCTGACGCTTCTCGTCGACACCTATTGCGCCGCCTGGTCCACGGAGAGCGCCGAGCAGCGGCGAGCCTTGCTGCTGTCGGTGTGGAGCGACGGCGCAACCTACACCGACCCTACAGCCCATGCCGAAGGCGCCGAAGATCTGCTCGCGCATATTGCGGGAATACAGGCCAGGCATCCCGGTGCCCGCATCCTGCGCACCAGCGACGTGGACATTCATCATGGCGTCGCGCGCTTCGCGTGGAAGTTCGTGATGCCCGACGGATCATCGCCTCCCGAAGGCCTGGACATCGCCTTCCTCGATGCCGACCAGAAGCGCATAACGCGCATCATCGGCTTCTTCGGCGCGCTGAACAGGTGATCCGAGCCGATCCCCAGCGACGTCGGGGAGACCCTACCACTTCACATTGAGCCCGATCTTCGCGCCAAGCGCATTGTTGCCGCCGAAATCGTCGATGCTGCCCCTGGCGAGAGCCTCGCCGAAGACGCTGTAGCGCTCGTTCGCCCAGCTCAGCGAGCCGCCGATGCCAACCCCGCCCCAAAGCCCGCGGTTGCGTGACGTGAAGGCGGTTCCTGATACGTCGACCGAGGAGCCGTCGAGGAAGTCGTAATAGAGGTTGGCGACGCCATAGAGGTGGGTCCGCTTCGTCTCGCTGGCCGCGTCCTTCCAGTCGTTTTCATAGTCGGCGGACAGGCCGAGGCGGCCAACCAGCGTGTCGCCGCCATCGCTGAGCGACACCTTGCCGTCGTACCGGTCGGTGAAGTCGCTGAAGCGCACCGACGAATAGGCCAGCTGTGCCTGCGGCGTCAGCGACCAGTTGGCGCCCAGCCCGATCTTCTGGCCGGCTTCGATGCTGAGCCCGTAGCCGTAGGCGTCATTGCCGTCGACCAGCGTCGTTCCTATCGTGTCGGAAACGATGTCGGCCTCGTATTTGGTCAGTTGCGCCTGCCCGTCGACGTAGAGGCCGCTCGCGCCGTACCAGGTGAGCGTACCACCGACCCCGAAGCCTAGGGCGTCGATCGAGCCGGTGCCGTAGATCGACGAGATATCCGAGCTTATCGTTCCGAACTGGCCATTCACCCCGGCCACCAGGGCGCCGGCCTCGCTCTCGTGCAGCAGGCCGTCCAAGCCGGCCTGGAGCCTCCAGGTGGTCACGTCATAGCTGGCGCCGGTGGTGGAAACATCAGGCTCGAATTTCGCCTGTGATGCGTCCATGCGGGCCCAGATCGCGCCTTTGTCAGCGTTCGCGGGCTCTCCGCCGTTGAGCGTTTTCCGGCTTCCGACGCGCTGCTGCAAGGTGCCGAGCTCGTTGAAACTCTGCAGCACGTTGGCGTAGTTTTCGTATAGCGGCACGGTGGGCGCATAGAGCGGGCCGGAGTCGATGAGCTTGGAACGCAGGTACCAGTCGCCGTCGGCCACGCTCTCCGTGCCCTGATAGAGCCGGTAGGCGTAGGCGCCGCCGACCACCGCCTGGTCGCCCTCGAACACATAATCGCCGACGAGCGAGAATGTGCCGTTCGATGCGCCGCCGACATCGATGACCTTGATGCCGTCGATCGTCTGGGCGCCGGTGCCGCCGACATTGGTGACGACGAGCGACGAGGTGCCCGAGGTGCCGCCGTTGACTATGAGTCGCTCGGTGGCCGAGCTATCGTCGCCGAGTGCGGCGTTCACATAGACGGTGCCGCCGCTCCCGACATAGTTGCCCGTCGCAGTGAGCGTGGTGTTGGCGCCGCTCAAGCGCAGGGCGCCCGCATTGTTGATGCTGGCAATGGTCTGGTCGAAGCCGCCGAGATCGAGCGTACTGTCGGCCAAGGTTGAATAGTCGCCACCGAACACACCGGCCGCGCCGGCCTGGAAAATGCCGTCCTCGATCTTGGTGGGGCCGGAATAGCTGACAATCGAGTTCTGGATCAGCGTGCCGTCGCCGCGCTTCACCAGTCCGCCCGCGCCGGTCAAGGCGCCGCTCAGCGTCAGCACCGCGCCGGGGGTTACATCGAAGATGCCGTCGCCGGTGAAAGTCATGGCGCGTGTGCTCTCCAAGCTCGCGAGAGCACGTAGCGAGCCACCGTTGAAGGTGAGCGCGCCGGCCAAAGCGCCCAGCGCACCGTCATTCGATACGGCGAGCGTGCCGCCCGAGATCGTCGTGCCGCCGCTATAGTCATTCGCGCCCGACAGCGTCTGCGTGCCGCCGGTGAGCGTCAGCCCGCCGCTGCCGGAGATGACACCGGAGAACAGATCGTTGGCATTGGTGATCGTCAGGGTCCTTGCGCCAAGCGCAACACCACCGCTGCCGGCGAGGCTCTTGATGCTGGTGCCGCCGGCGGCAAGGTTGGAAATATCGAACGTCCCGTCCGCGACGACGCGGCTCGAATTGCTGATGTCGCCTGCGCCGAGCAGCCGAAGGGTGCCGGCCTGGATCAAGGTCTCGCCGGCATAAGTGTTGTTGGCGGACAGGATCAGAATGCCGCTACCGATCTTGGTCAGTCCGCCGGCACCCGTAAGCGCGGATGTTGTGTCGGTACCGACGACGAACGCGCCTGTGTCGATCGTCAGCCCGCCCGCGAGGATGTTCAGCTCGGTGCCGGAAAACCCGACGATGAAGAGAGCGGGGGCGCTGCCCGCAGCGCGTAAGATGCCATTGTCGAAATTGACCTGCGAGGCCCCGACTCCGGTGCCGTTCAGGGTGCGGGTCTCCAGCGTGGAGCCGCCACTGATATTGATCGTGCCAGACCCGAGGCCACTGCCCACCCTCGTGCCGGAGACTGCTGTTGCCGATACCTTCGCCCCATTTTCAATGTTGAGCGTGCCCACCCCCGAGAAGCCGACAACAAGCTGCCCGCTGGTGACCAGCCATTGTGACCCGGGTCCGGTGACAGTCACGGTTCCATTGCTGTTGAGGGCCTGCCCAATCCGCACGGTCGCGCCGATGGAGGTCAACGTGCTGCCGTTCTGAATGGTCAGATTGCTCGTCGAGTTGGCAGTCGCGGCGATGGCAATGACTCCGGTCGTTCCGGTCGCCGCGCCGCCAACGCCGAGCACCGTCGTGGTTGGCGTCGTCGTGTTGCCGATGCTGACGGCATTGCCAGCAGCTGGAGCCACGCCCCCCACCCAGTTGCTCCCAACGGTCCAGTCGGTGCTGGTGGTTCCGCTCCAGTTGACCTGCGCCGTCGCCGAGCCGCCGGAGAGAGCCACGAGAACCGCAGCCACGCCGACGCTCGCGAGTAGCTTGGCCTTGCCTGAGGGACGGAGACGATTAGCGTAGCCGCGCCCGGACGCCTCAGTAGACATGCAATCCTCGAAATAAGCAAAATTACCGTGATGCAGAATCAGCGGACACTGCCGATATTCCAAAGTTTAGACAAGCACACCTGTCATGCTCGCGCGTTGTCATAATTAACAAAGATTTGCGACAGACCTTCTGCGCGAGTAATTGTGTCTTTAGGCAACTTAAGATTGCGGCGCGATGCCGACATGGATATTGTCGGGTCAAACTTCGTATCTCACCCGTTGCCGAGCCCAAATTGCGGTGTTTAGGGGTGTTTGCTGCCAAGCCGCTGAGTGGGGCCTGTCGGCCGCTCGTTGGCGGCACGGCAGTAGCCGTGCGAAATGGCTCATCTTGCGACCCGGGGGTGCCATAGCCTTGCCTGGAAGTGGACGGCGACGGATCGGGGGGCGCCTATTCGTCCGCTAATTCGACGATTTCAGCAATGTCGTGCAATGGCCCAAGTTCGACCAAAAACGGCTTTAGCTCTCTTTCTTCTTGAAACTGCCAAGTGAATCGATATTCGTTCTGGTACAGGTATTTTATGTTCTTGCTAAATGCGGGCATGAGCTCGTCACGTCGCGTCGTGTACGGGTCATAATACTGGATTGGGCCGTGCCCGATCACGGCGTCTGGCAATTGTTCTGCCATGGCTCGGGTAAAGCGATCCTCAAATGCCGCTTTGTCTTTCACAACAAGTGCCGCATCTGCCTCAAATTCGCTGAATAGCCGCGCATCGTAGCCAAGCCCGCAGCACCAGACATAAAAATTCGGGACGTTCATGTAACGGAACAGTTCGCCCCAATGCGGCTTGGCCTCGAACTCGTTGCCATGCTCATCGAGGCCGATCAGGCGCATCATCAACCGCTCGTTGGGGCTTCTGACATGATGCTGGAGTTCATCGTCTAGCTGCGCGGCATTGAGCGACGGGTCGTTGTACTTGGCCGCTGGCTGGATAAAGAGCTTTCCGGATAGCGCGGGGAGAATATGCTTCTTCGTTCCGAACTTGGCGTAACAGTCTGGTCCAAATGTGATCGGACGAACCGTTCGGCGCTGAACATAGTTGGCCGAAGCCTCAAATCGCACAGCAGCCTCATCAAAGGCCAGTTCGCCCGACTTGGACCGCTCCATCTGTTCGCGAAGCGCATGAGTGTATAACTCGAGCATTCCACGCCGATGGTCGAGGCTGCGAGGCTGGGTAACTTCTCCGTCACGGCCAGTTGACCAAAGATTGTTCCCAATGGCGTCTAGCCGTTGTTGGAGGGCTTCATCAGTCGCTTCGCGTAGATAGCGGGACTGCAAGTATTGGTCGCATGCAGCCTTAGCATCGATCATCATGTTGCCCCATAGAGCCATGGAGTGGAAGTAACGAGGCCTCGAACTGCAACATCGTCGTCCGCCTGACCCTGGCAGCCAAGCCGCCAAATGGGGGCCGTCATAGCCGTCCGTCAGTGGCGCGGTAGTAGCCTAGTGAAATGGCCCATCTTGCGGCCGGGGCGGGCTTCGGCCTTGCCGTATAGGTGGACGGCGACATCGGGTTCGGCGAGCAGGGCCGGCACCTTGTCTACATCGTCGCCGATCAGGTTTTCCATGACGCAGTCGGAGTGGCGGTTGGCGTCGCCGAGCGGCAGGCCGGCGACGGCGCGGATGTGCTGCTCGAACTGAGAGACCACGCAGGCCGCTTCGGTCCAGTGGCCGGAATTGTGCACCCGCGGCGCCATCTCGTTGACCAGCAGGGAGCCGTCGGCGAGGACGAAGAACTCGACGCCGATGACGCCGACATAGTCGAGCGCTGTGAGGATCTTGCGAGCCGCGTCGCGCGCGGCTTCGGCGGTGTCGCTGCCGATCGCGGCGGGCACCGTTGAGGTCGCCAGGATGCCGTTGCGATGCACGTTCTCGGCCGGGTCGAAGACAGCGATGCTGCCATCGGTGCCGCGCGCGGCGATGATCGAGATTTCGCGCTCAAAGGCGACGAAAGATTCAAGCACCAGCGGCACATTGCCGAGCGAGGCGCAGGCGCCGTCGAAGCCGCCCGTCGTCATGTTGCGGAAGACCATCTGGCCCTTGCCGTCATAGCCCATGCGGCAGGTCTTCAGCACGCCGCTGCCGTCGAAGGCCTTCAGCGCCTCCGCCAGCTCGGCATCGTTGTCCACAGGCCGAAATCCGGCTGTGGATATCCCGATGCCGTTGAGGAACGTCTTTTCGACGAGCCGGTCCTGGGCCACTTCAAGGGCACGTGCCGGCGGATAGACCGCGATCGTGCGACCCAGCCGTTCTGCGGCGACGACCGGCACGTTTTCGAATTCATAGGTGACGACGGCACTGGCGCGCGCCAGCTCGTCGAGGGCGGCGGGATCGTCATAGGCAGCGACGACCTGGCGGTTGGCGACCTGGGCTGCTGGGCAGTCGGCCTGTGGCTCCAGGACGGTCGTCTGGTAGCCGAGGCGAGCCGCCGCCATGGCCAGCATGCGGCCGAGCTGGCCGCCGCCGATGATGCCGATGGTGGCGCCGAGGGGAAGCGGCGCGCTCACGCGTCGTCCGTCGGCTGTTCAGCGACCCTTGCGGTCTGGGCGGCGCGCCATTCGTCGAGCCGGCTGGCAAGCGCGTCGTCTGAAAGAGCAAGCACGGCGGCTGCAAGCAGTGCTGCGTTGGCGGCACCAGCCTTGCCGATGGCAAGCGTGCCGACAGGGATGCCGGCCGGCATCTGGACGATGGAGAGCAACGAATCCTGCCCCGACAAGGCCTTCGATTCGACAGGCACGCCAAACACCGGCAAGGAAGTCATTGCCGCCGTCATGCCGGGAAGGTGGGCAGCGCCACCAGCGCCCGCGATGATGACGCGGAAGCCTGCTGCCTTGGCGCCCTTGGCGAACTCGTAAAGACGGTCGGGGGTGCGGTGGGCCGAGACGATGCGGGCTTCAAAGGCGATGCCGAGCACTTCGAGCAATTCGGCGGCATGGCGCATGGTCGCCCAGTCAGACTGGCTCCCCATGATGATGGCGACGTCGACCCTGTCTTTGCTCACGCGCGGCACCCCTGCTTGATAAGCCTGCGCTTAACCGAAATGCGCTGCCATCGCAACCAAAGGCCGGCCAAAAATGGCGGTTTCTCAGGCGATGATGTCGGGGATGATGCGGTCTTCGATCTGGCTGATCTTGTCCTTCAGGACCAGCTTCTTCTTCTTCATCCGCTGGATCTGCAACGTATCGCAGCCCATCGCGATCATCGCGTTGATTGCGGCATCAAAATCCGCATGGTCCTGCTTCAAGCGTGCAAACTCGAGACGAATCTCGGCTTGTTCCTGTTCCGACATGTCTACCGTCTGCAAACTCACTGGCGCACCCGGGGCGCTCCTAAGGCGGGGTCGGCGACTCCTTGTCACCGGCGCGAAGCCCTTATCACATTTCGCGCTGTCAGGAAATGCTACCACGCTTTATTCGACATCGCCGACGGGGGATGGCAGACTGTCATGGTTCCGTCACAGAGCACTGTCTGCGGTGGGCAGGGCTGTGCCCGGAGCATCGAGGAAACCATGAAAGGGAGAACCAATCATGTCTCTTGCTTCCCATCTTGAAGAACTTCAGCGCAAACATGGTGACGTCGAGCGCCAGCTCGGCGAAGCAATGAATCATCCATCCATGGACGACCTGCAAATCGTAGCGCTGAAGCGTCGCAAGCTGGCTCTCAAGGACGAGATTGAAAAGCTGAAAGGTGACCCGACGCAGCACTAGGCTAGTCTAGCGGTCTCCAATAAGGCCCTGATTTTCGGCAAGGGCCCGACAGCCGGCGGCGAAGCAACATCGCCGCCGGGACAGGGTGATGTTTATCAGCCAAATCAGCACATGATATGAAGAGCCCGTCCCGAGCGGGACGCTCGTGCACATCGGCAGTTGATCTGCCGAGATAGTGCTGGCGTCAGGCTATTGCCGTAGCCTTGTGATTGCCCTGCAACGGCCGCGTCAGGCATCTGTCTGGCGCATCCAGGGCATGATTGTGCCGGAGGCGGCAGGTAAAAAGCCTTCAGGCGTGCCAGAACTGGTCCAGCCAGATGTTGAGCTTGCGGAAGCCGGCGATGCTGACCGCATAGACCCGGCGCGTGCCTTCGGCGCGGGCGCTGACAAGGCCGGCATCGAGCAAAACCTTGAGGTGCTGCGACACCGCCGGGCGTGAAACCGGCAAGCCGGCCGCAAGTTCGCTGACGGTTTTTGGGCCGCGACGCAATTCTTCCAGCAGATGGCGCCGGTTGGCATCCGATATGGCGAGGAAGGGCGCGTCAGTTGTCATGGCCCATTTGTGCCGCAACATCAGCGAAATCTCAACTACCGGTCGCAATTGCGATTGCGGGACTAGCAAAGGCAGTGACGGGAAGCCGCCGCGCCGCGCTGCCTGTCAGGCCGCATCCTCGTGCCTGGGGTCGAGGCGCAGCGACTCTGGCGTCGCGCTGCGGTCGGCCGGCTGGGTCTTGAAGGCTTCGCGATCCTCGATCGGAACCGGCGCACGACGCTTGATGCGCAGCGCGGTGTAGCCGGCAAGCGTGAAATGCGCGGCGGCGGTGGCGAGGAACAGCGCCTCCGGCCGCATGTAGTCCATCAGGCCGGCGCCAAGCAGCGGCCCGACCATGGTGCCGAAGCCGTAGAGCAGCAGGAGCCCACCCGACACCTTGACGAAATCCTCAGGCTTGGCGTGGTCGTTGGCATGCGCCACGGCAAGCGAATAGAGCGTGTAGGCAAAAGCACCGTAGCAGGCGGTCATGGCGATGACGAACACGCCGGAGCGGGGTGCCACGAGGAAGATGAGCACGGCGGCGATTGCCGAAGCGAGCGAGGCGCCGATCAGCACATAGCGGCGGTCGGTGCGGTCGGAGACCTTGCCGATCGGGATCTGCAGCGCTGCACCGGCGACGACCACGAGGCTCATCATCAGCGCGATCTCGGGCGTCGAGATGCCGACGCGCGCGCCATAGACTGCGCCCAGCGTGCCCCAGTCGCCATTGGCGACGCCGATGAGGAAGCAGGCGACCGAGGCGACCGGCGAGTTGGCGTAGAGGCCCTTGATATCGAGCGAGACGTCCTGCAGCGGCTTGGGGTGGGCGGCACTGGAGACGGCAGTCGGGATCAGCGACAGGCAGAACAAGATGCCTGTGACCATGAACAGCGAGGCGCTGGTGACGTCGCCGCCAGCGACAATCATCTGGCCGGCCATGATCGAGGCGTAGGTCACCATCATGTAGAGGCCGAAGACCGTGCCGCGGTTCTCGTTGGTGGCGCGTTCGTTGAGCCAGCTCTCGATGACCATGAAGGCGCCGGCCATGGCGAAGCCGGTGAAGGCGCGCAGCAGGATCCAGACATATTCGTTGACGATCAGGCCGGTCAGCAGTGCGATGATGGCGGCTGACGCGGCAAAGGTGCCGAAAGCGCGGACATGGCCAGCGCGGCGGACGACGCGCGGGGCGAAGTAGCAGCCGGCGACGAAACCGCCGGCCCAGGCCGTGCCCATGAGGCCGAGTGCCGTGGTGGAAAAGCCTTCTTCCTGGCCGCGCAGGGGCAGCAGCAGGCCGTGCAGGCCCGACGCTGCGAGCAGGAAGGCGGTGCCGCGGAGCAACGACAGGATCGGCCGGTAGGTTGCGAGCATCTGGTGTCCCACCACGAATCAATTTGGCACTGGCACCTGATGATAACCCGTTTGGGGCATATCGGTGGCGGCGCGCGTTTCAGCCGCGCTTGAACAGCGCCTCGGCAGCCGATTTGGTCGAGCCCTTGACGGAAAGCTCCGCCTCGAGCCGGCCGATCTCGGCGCGCAGGGCTGAAATGCGCTCGTTGAGCTCGCCGACCGAAAGCAGCGACAGATCCTGACCGATCTCGTGGACGGGTTTCTTCTTGACCGGCTCGTCGTCGAACAGCGCCATCTCGCTCTCCTCCATCGTAGGCAGGCGTTTGCCTGATTTGCCAATCAGAATACATAGTGCGGTCAACGACATGTAAAGTCCGGAGCGCACCGGACCAGCGGAGAGTAAAAAGACATGGCCAATGTTGCCAAGCTTCCAGCCAAGATGCTCGCGGTAGCGATTTCGCAACCGGGCGGGCCGCGCGTGCTCAAGGCCGAGAAGCGCGACCTGCCGGAACTGGGCGCGGGCGAGATCCTGATCCGGGTGCATGCGGCAGGCGTCAACCGGCCCGACGTGCAGCAGCGCAAGGGCGCCTATCCCGCACCGCCCGGCGCCTCCGACCTGCCCGGGCTCGAAGTGTCGGGCGAGGTCGCGGCGCTTGGCGAGGGTGCCACGCGCTGGCGCATCGGCGATGCGGTCTGCGCGCTGACGCCGGGCGGCGGTTATGCCGAATACGCCAAGGTGCACGAGACCAACGCGCTGCCGGTGCCCAAGGGCTTCACCTTCACCGAAGCGGCAGCCGTGCCCGAAACCTTCTTCACCGTCTGGCACAACGTGTTCGAGCGCGGCGCGCTGAAGGCGGGCGAGACGCTGCTGATCCATGGCGGCTCGTCGGGCATCGGCACCACCGCGATCCAGCTCGCCTCGGCCTTCGGCGCCTATGTGATCGCCACCGCCGGCTCGGAGGACAAGTGTGCTGCCTGCCTGAAACTCGGGGCCGACCGCGCGATCAATTACAAGACCGAGGACTTCGTCCAGGCGGTGAAGGACGCCACCGACGGCAAGGGCGCCAATGTCATCTTGGACATGGTCGGCGGCGACTATGTCGGCCGCAACTACAATGCCGCGGCGGTCGACGGCCGCATCGTGCAGATCGCAACGCAGGGCGGGGCGGTGGCGAGCGCTGATTTCTCGAAGATGATGGTCAAGAGGCTGACGCATACCGGCTCGACGCTGAGGCCGCGCACCACCGAGTTCAAGGCCGGGATCGCTGCGGCGCTCGAGGCGCAGGTGTGGCCGCTGCTGGCTGTCCGCTGCGTCGCGCCCGTCATGGACATGATCTTCCCGCTCAAGGAAGCCTGGCGGGCGCATGAGCGCATGGAAGAGGGCGAGCACATCGGCAAGATCGTGCTGGATGTCGGGTGAATTTTTTATCCCTCCCCACAAGGGGGAGGGAATTTGCGCTTTTTTCCCGCGTCGCGGGGGCCGCGTCCTTGTCAGTCGGTGATCAGGAACGACCTGTTGCTGGCCACGTCGAGCAAGGGCAGTTCCTTGTTGCCGGTGACACTCTTGCTCGCCGCGTTGCCGCCAAAGTAGTAGGCAATGCCGAAAGAGGCGTTGAACTGCTCCTGGCCTGAGCCGAGTGGGCCGGAAGGAGTGCGTGGCGCGACATAATTGGCGCTGGCAAACGTTGACCAGTTGTCGCTTAGCGGCATCTTGCCAACCACGCCGAACTGCCACTTGGCGATGTCTTCGTCGTCGAAGATGCCGTAGTAAGCCATGACTTCGCCGCCGAAATCGAAGTTGTGCTTCACGTAGACATTCTTCTGGTTCATCGCCTGAATTGTCGTGAGAAGTTTGGGAGCGCCGGCAACAGTGACCGCCGCCCGGTCTGTGTTCACGCCATAGGTGCCCCACACGCCGACTTCGGTCGATTCGCTTAGTACGACCCCAAGAGTGCCGCGGACCTGGCCCAGTTTGATGTCGCTTGCGTTGACGCCCCACCGTTCGGCCTGGAAGCCATCGTACACGACGCCCACGCTAATCCGGTCTGCTATCGACGGGTCTGCAGCCGACATGTTGCCGCGCTTGTAGAGACCCGCAGTGTAGAACACCTGCTGTTCAGGGGTGGTGGCATCCGGGACGATACGGAGGCGACCCTTGAAGTCATAGATGCCGATGCTGGCGCCGGCCTGGACACCGAAGGTCGACTCGCCGAAGCTCAAGCCGCTGTTGAAGCCGACCACACCGCCGAAGCTGCCAGTAAGCGCTCCGGTGCCCCCGTTGATGTTCGTAATCCGCTCGCCAAGTGACTTGTACGCATCGGCGCTGGCCCAAACGTAGGTGCCGGAAAGAAGACCGGCTACCGGGCCGTCGGAAGTCTCGGATGCAGCTTGCTCCTGGGCAGACGCCGCCGGTGTCTGCGTCTCAGTAGAAGTTGCAGCTGTTGTCTTGGGCCCGAACAGCTTTTGCTGGTCGGCTTCACTGATGTTGTATTTTTCGACAACTGCCTGTTGTTCCGGGGTGAGAGTGGCCGCGTTTGCAGCGTCTATCACGCCTGACAAGGCGATGGTTACGGCCAGTGGGCGGGCCATCCCGGCCACTGCGTATCGACCTGCGGCCGCCAGAATGCTGTTCATATGTTAGCCCCTCCCTGAATCCCCGAGCAACGGTTAAACACGCAAGGGTTCATTGGAAAGCGGAGACCCCGCTCCACCAAGAAGAGTTATCCAGTGTGGTGAAAATGCTACACCGCTAATGGAAGAGCGCCGCGCGAGGAGGCCTGAGACGCCGTCGCCCGCCTCTTCTCCGCGGCGGGGAGACCCGAAGGGGCATTTCCACCCCGTCACCGCCAGCCATTGGCCAGCTGCATGGCGAACAGGAACATGGCTTCGATGCGGCGGTCGGCGTCGCGGCCGAGGGGCACCGGGCAGAAGCCGGCGCGGCCGGAGGTGGGGGAGGCGCGGCAGCGGCCAAAATTGCGGCATTCGCGGCGCTGGCATTTTTGGTGCGCGCCTTCCATGGTGGCGGCGATGCTGACGGCGAGCACGAGCGCGTTGTGCATGGCATAGGGCAGGTGGCCGTAGCCCGGCAGCGGCGGGTCGATGATTTCGATCTCTTGCTTGCGTTTCCTCGACATGGCGATGTCTCCGGTTGGGCCCGCGCGGGTTTTCCGGCGCGGGCAGGGTGATGGGGGGATTTCGGGCGCACGAAACTCTCCCGCGCTGATGAAGCCGGGATTGGGAACCGGACGCATGGCCTTGCGTCTCTGTGATGTTAGTGCGTGACGCGCAGCCATGCGTCCGCCAGCGCTCTTGCCCCGCTCAGTCGCCTCGGCTTTCACCGTCAGCCGCCGCAAGGCCCGGACTTGGGGGCTCATCACCCAGCAGGGGCACCGTATCCCCTGCCAGCCCGGACGCCGTCGCCCTCCCCAGGCATCCGGTTCATGACCCGGGTTCCCTGAGGGCGATGCGGGGATTATCGATCAGGGGCGAAGGGGCGTGGAAAAGAAAATTTGGCAATTCGGTTCGTTGCTGCGGGCCTCGTTTCGAAAGTTCATTTATTTCATAGTGTTAGGTTGAAACCGTAGGGGCGGGGATCGGTCGGAATACGAAAATCTTTCCACGAATGTTCGCAGTGAACAGATTGGACTCCACGATTGAGGGGGTCGAAACAGTATTGTTTCAAGTTTTGGTAGTCTGTCGGGGTGGAAGTTGACACAACGTGTTCTCAAGTTTTTCGATTCACCCGCTGTGGGTGAGATGCCCAGTCGAAAGACGGCCCCGTAAATATAAGCAAAGATTTTCTAAAGGAATAAAATGAGTGGGAATTTGGAAGCTGCGCGCCAATTGGACCTTCATCTCCGAGCGCCACGTCAGGTCTGGCTCGTAGGTGCGGGCATTAGCTGCGAAGCGGGATTGCCTTTGATGTATCCGTTGACGGAGCGGGTATTTCATCTGCTTGCAAACGATAAAGACGCTGCAAATGTCCATAAATTGGTTGAGGAGGTGCGCGCCGATCTCCCAAAGGAACTCCACATCGAACATGTGCTGAGCCACTTTGGCGATCTAATCGCTTTGGCCGAGCGAGCGAGGGACAACAGCGCGATTTTAAGCGGGAAGCGAGTGCATAAGACCGAACTGCAGGCGGCGCACCATACCGTTTTGCGTCATATCCGAGACATTCTGCGCTGGGGCTATCGTCCATCGTCAGAAAGCGTTGCTGAGGAGATTGGCGAGCGGGGCAATCCCATAGTTGCGATCCACCACCACCGGCGGTTCATTCGCGCCCTCTACAAGGTAAACCGAGCAGGTCTTGATGAGCGTCGCGATGCAATTCAGTTCATCACTACCAACTATGACACACTGATAGAGGATGCG
>Ga0209902_101189_pt1 | contig 14721 bp, 13 predicted proteins | sample FECB27metaG_FD_188304 | JGI IMG/M metagenome (GOLD analysis project Ga0209902, IMG submission 188304) | Cyanobacterial communities from the Joint Genome Institute, California, USA - FECB-27 (SPAdes) (version 2) | ecosystem: Environmental > Aquatic > Thermal springs > Hot (42-90C) > Microbial mats...
CAAAGAAGGAATGAGCTTAGAAGATGCGTTAGCGAAGCTTTCCGTTCGCGAAGCGTCCCGAAGGGAAGGAATCGCCGTCTACAACCAGCAGCCTGAACCATTGCCCGAACAGCCAGCACCCAGTATACAAGAGATGCTCGCAACCGCAAGACAGGAATTCATCGCTACTGGTGTAGAGGATTCCTTGCGCAAAGATGTAAAAAGTTTTTATCTCTTATATTTCGAGATGTGGGGTGATGCGCTCAAAAGCCCAGAGATTCTCCAAGACCCCGAGGTGAAAGCAGCCTGCAAGGGTGCAATTTCTTCTACCTTAGAAGCAATGGAAGAGATTAACGGGAATTTTTTAGCCAGCTTCAGAAGCAGGCTCAGGACAAAAGGCTTTCTACCATCCGTAGTAAATCATCAACCACAGCTTCAAGAGACGGTAGAAGTGGAAATAGAGTCCGTGGCTTGATAGAGTTCTTGTTCACCAGTGGGGTACTTGTTCTACTGGTCGCACTCAGTTATTTATTCAGCGCAAACATGACATGGCAGACACAACAATTAAAAAGCCCACTAATAATCAAGTCAAACTAACCTATACCGCTAGTGACTTAGCAAAAGAACTCGGGACGAGCGATCGCAACTTATCCCAAAACTGGCTACCAAAGCTAGAGGAGATTTTCTGGTGGAAGCTCGCGGATCTAAAAGAAGGGGATAGGTTTACCGCCTGGGCGCGTGAGGAGTTTTTCAATCTGCAAGCAGCGATATCACCAAAGATTCCAATGCGATCGCCTGACGGAATTATCCTCAGAGACGACTCTGGTAAGCCATTGATGCAAAGTAACCCAGACAGAATTGGCATTAACGATTACAAGCAGCAAATCTGGCAGAGATATAACCGTGTACCAGAAAAGCGAATTGATGCACCATCTGCCATAGTCCCAGTCGAAGTAATGGACGCCGATTTAATCGACCGGGAAGAGGCTGCACTAGAGAAAGTTGACGGTCTAGGGCAGTTCATCGACCTTAATTTAGACCAACTTAGACAAGCAGGGCGCTCCCTCGGTCAGCAGATTGGTGCAACTTTCTTAGAGGAAATGAGTACCAGTGCTGAAGAAACCATCAAGACAGGACTGAATAGCCTGGGAAAGGCACTCTCACCCCGAAAGAAAAAATCTTGAGTTGGCTGAGTGGACACAGATTAGTCCTGGCGATCGCCGTCGGGCTTATCTGGTTCGCTCAGTTTACCATCTCAGGTTATCTCCATGCCTGGGGGCAATCACTTTATCAGCAATACAAAAGTACCACTCATGACAAGGAATGAATCAACCCAAGTAACTCCCGGTGCCATCGCTGCCATTGGTGTGGGTATCGCTGCGGCGGCTATTAGGACGGTCGCAGGGTTAACAGTCGAGCCGGAAGACATCGGCAAAGCGCTGCAACAGATACCTGAACAGGTACAACACGCCGTGCAGGATTACTTGGGTACAAACAACTGTAAAAAGTAGGAGAAAACATCATGGTAAAGAAAGCAGCAGAAGCATCAGAATCAAACGCAACGCCGAATCAAGCACCAGAATGGATTGATGAGATGACCTATGAGGCAAACAAGCATATTGAACAAGGGAAGGCACGAGCGCAAAAACTGAGAGGATACCGCGCCAAGACCGTAGCAGCAACCCATTGGGCAGATAAGCAGGAAGTAAAAGCCAAACGCCAGGAAGTGCAGCTTAAGACCGAGCGTACCAACTTACAGATTGATAAAGAGAAAGATGCGATCGCTGACACAAACCTGAAAGGCACACAAGCCGAAGGTGTGTTGAACAAAGTTAGCTGGACACAAAAGTTAACAAAGAAAGCTTACTCAGTTGGCATTAAACCTGGAACTGTGGGAAACGCTCTACCCCCCTCCTCCGCAGAAGTGGTGAACCTGGTTGACTTAGTTCGAGGTACATCAAAACAAAAACAGGAGGTTGAACGGTGAAGCCGTCGCTTTACATCATTACAATGACAACTACTTTTTTAATGGTTGCTTCATTGCTTGCAGACAGTCTTAGATGGGTTTATTCCATCAACCGAGTTTTAACTCTACCACTGGCTTTTAGTGGAATCCTCATTACGTTTGGATTGTTCTACCTAATTAAGAAATAAATGATCAGGACGCTTCAGTTTTTGCTGGCGTCCGCCAACATAGCAAGCGCCGCAGTATACCCCCTTCTCCCCTTTAACCAAAGCATTATGGTTAGAGTTGCGGGTATTTCTTGCGGTGTTTTCGCTATCTCGTTGCACCGTGGCGGATTGTTTCAGCCCATAACTCAGCTAAATAATCAGAAGTTAACTTTAAGAAAAGACATCAAAAAGCTTGAGTCTGAGCTTACTTTGCTCAACCGCAAACTACAAAATACTGCTGCCAGCAAGGAGAAAGAATTTAAACAGCGAGAGCAGGAGTTGACCGATAAAGAGCAGCAACTAATACAACAGTTAGAGCAACTAGCTAGCACAAAGGAAGCCGAGTTAAATGAGCGTGAGCAAGCATTAATACAAGCAGAAAAGGACTTAGAGGAACAAATAAGCGCAGCGAATGAAGAGTTAGAAACCGATAAAGAAAAGTTTTTGAAGGAGCATGAAGGCATCATTGCTCAGTACCAGTCAAAAATTGATTTACTAGAATCTGAGCTTGATGAGATGCGATCGCTCCTCGCCCAATATGAAGCGCCATCGCTCCCCGAAGGTTCCAGCTTTGAGATTATTTTAGTAAGGCGACTAATGGAACTCCTCTTAGAAAAACGGGTAGTGTGTGAATTTAAAGGTGTGGCAGTTGACCCTGACGGCTACGTCGTAGCCAGGTTAAAACCACAAGACGGAGGACAAAAGGCAATTGAAAAGTGGGCTAATCATCTCCACATTGAGATGGAGTTAGCTGAACCGCCAACATTTGACACCCTGCGTGGTGCGGTACAAGTTTGGATGAAGCCCCAGGAAATGGTTAGACTTCCTCGCGTTCCTGGGAGTGAACCTTCACCGAACCCCCCGCAGAACCCTTCACCGAACCCCCCGAACCTTCGGGTCGTCAAGAACGAAGTAAGCAGCGATTCGCCTGAATTAACGCCACCGCAACAACCGAAGAGGGAAAGCAAGGACTTCACTGAAGACTTGTTAACCTTCGTAGAACCTTCTACAAAGCTTCCCCCCTACGGGGCTATCCGTCAGATTGAGCGCGACTGGGTCGGGTATTTATTTTGCTTCCGCGACCCGCGAATCACTGCCCAAAAAGAAATTATTTACAGGATTTGGGGTTACAAGAGCGGCGACAGTAACGGGTACCGAAACGCTAGAGCGCGGTTGCATACCATTCTTAGTGATGCAGGCATTGAGGTGAGGAGAAGAGGAAATGAATAGTTTGGACTTTTGCTCACGCTACTTGCCATCCATCTGGGCAGAGCGAGATTTACAGTTACTCATACAGAAGCGTCTTCGCCGTTACTGGTTGAAGGCACCTGATGAAGTGCTCTTAAAAACTCCCGCTTCATTGAGACGAATTGATATTGCAACCTGGCTCACGGTGTATGAAGTGAAAAAGTGGCTGACGCGTGACAATATTTTTCACGCCGTGGCACAGACAGAACTGTACACTCACTACGGTACTAAATTGTTTTGGGTAATCCGGAAGCGCCGAGTTATTCTGGGGCTTGCTCCCACTGACCCAGTGGACTACGACCAAGCTGTGAGAGTAGCCAAGGATTTCAGGAAGATGGGCATTGAAATTATTTTCATCAATGAAACCGGGCTAGATTTCCCTATTCCCGAAGTCGGAGCGATTATGATTTTGATTGGGGTGACGGCGATGTTGCTGGCGATTGCCCTTTGGGCAGTGGGCTAAAGCCCAATCGCTCTCTACATGGCTACTCTTTGACTTACCCCCAACGTTAGGGGTAAATTCTGCACACTCTCTAAATTCAGATATCAATATATGAGAGGTGGGGTGAGAGGGGGACGACTATTTACAACTGCGGCTCAGTCCAAATCCGCAAGAGATGGCTCAGGTATCAGTTGCTTTCCTAAATTACAGCAATTTTCGGGTAAATAGACCACACTGTAGGGGCGCAAGGCATTGCGCCCCTACGAAAGATTGTGGTTCAAATAGATGAAAAACGCTGTAAGTTTCTAAAGCACCGCTTACTTTTTAAACCCTCTCAACCGAATTGTATATTGAGTAAAATAAAAATCTTTAGCACTTAATCTGTAGTACCAAAGAATTCCTCTTAGAATCTTTCTAGAGGATTTTTTTACTATTCATCTAAAAATAAAAGCCATACAAGTCCCAGAAGAATATAAATCGCTAGGCAGATATAAAGCAGAGGTGGAAATTTTCTCCTTACTGGCTTAAGCTCTCCCTGCATTTGAGATAAAGCAAGATTCATTTCTTTGGTAGCCCATGACTTTGCAGAGGGCAGGCTTTTAAATTCTCCCCTCCTCTGTGCCAGTCCTTGCCCAATCAATACAGTTATTTTGCCATCTCTCTCAATAATGTTTGCTTCTAGAAGCCCTTGAGAGAGTGATAGTTTGTGATAGCGATAGATGCGTCCAGATGATTCCCAATTCATGACCTCTCCTAATTAATTACTGATACAATTACTTGTCCGTCCTGCGATCGCTCTAAGCGGACTGTTCCCTCTTTTTCAAGTCGCTTAGATACTCCGTAAGTTGTGGCACGGGATAGACTAATCTTTCTTGCCAGTTTAGAGACTGGCATTTCTCTTACCTCCTTCAAGACTTCTATGATGCGCTCCTCTGGTGCCTTCCCAATTCGTTGTGCAAGTAAGTCCTTCTCAGAGGAAAGTACATGATAATTATGTCCATTCGCCCTCCATCGGCAAGAAAAGATGATTTTATTGCTGTGCAGATTCCTTAGAAACCAAATGAAGCTTTCGTAATCTGTATAGTGCTGCTTGCCGCACAATTGATATAGTTCTTGCGAAGAAAGGCATCGACCCCGCAGGCACTCTACAAGCCTTGATTGTAATTGAAATAAAGGTTGATACCTTTTGCGATTCACTACTCGTTTTTGTTTTACCTGGGGTGGAGGTGGAGGAGGAGCGATCGCATTAATCCCCCTTGCCTGAGTACAATCAGCACAAACTTTTTCATCGTTGATGGAGCAACAAACCTGTCGAAATCTGTGGCACATGGAACAGTAACCAAATTTTAATTCCTGCTCCTTGATTGCTGTAAAGCTTGATTTTCTCATGATGGTAAATCTGATTGTAAATCCTTCAACCCTAAATCGCTTAATTTGATGAGTTGCCCTGACTCAAAATTTAACGACTTCGACCAAATAATAATGCAGTCGCTTGGACTGTTTGTTACAAACGTTGTATCAATGATTCCAATCCACGATGGCGCGATCGCGACACTCAGCAACAATTGCTGCAATGACCCAAGAATCAAACCCAGCAACAATTAACCCCTTTGTCTCTTCTACTACTGGAAACTCTAAATAGGCTAAGTCTGAAGGCTCCATTTCGTTTTGCTCTAGCTCAATCAGTGCTGCTCGGTCTGATACTTGACTAAGCTCGAATTTAATCATGTTTCCTCTGAGAATTTCCTGTTTGTAACTGGCTTAAAATTCTCATACCAGGATTCTAAAGGGCAAGCCCAGCCCATAGAGCCTTTTTGCGCTCCATACCGCCAGTGCAAAAACCATTCTTTCGGGGTAAGAGGTAAGTTGCAGACTTTGCCTAGTCGAGCGTCTTGAAAATGGCACACACTAAAAATCGTCTCATCTGGGCTAGGTTTGGGGATTTTTTCTACTTGAAAGATGACAAAGAGCGGGCGCTCTTCGGTGTCCACCTCTGTGGCAATCATCCATACCCTATAAACTTTATTTTTTCTAGGATTCTGCCAAAGACTATTTATCTTTGGTGCCTTAATTTGGACTTGACTTTCTTTCATAAAAAATCTGCCATCAAAGTTAATCTAAGATGGCAAACTATTCGCTCTGATGACAACGAGGAAATTACAGCACTTTAATTAAAATGGAGCGCTTTCAACCTCTAAAAACTGAATATACTTCAAATCTTCTGGCGCGGGACTTAACCCCAAGAAGTGCGTGAGCCACTCGTGCGCCCACATAAAATTTACCCCGGCTGCTTGCGCGCATTGCTCATCTTCTGGGCTCACGCCCGAATGGCACTACCCCGAGTCGCGATCGCCCGAATGGCACTGCCCCGAATCGCAGTCGCCTTTGGCACTACCCCGAATCCAAGACGCATCCTGAACCGACAAGTAGCGGTAATGCTAAAGAGTCTGTTATGAAATGCCACGCAGAGATACTCTCGTTCCGATTTTATTTTTGGTTTTGGAACTTATCCAAATCTGTCCTGATTTTGATGCCAAAAATTCATCAATTCGTAGTAACTGCTTATAGCGATTATTACAAACTTTTATTAATTTTAGGCACAGAGCAGCAGTTGATAATAAAAATCAAACCAATAATTATGGTTTACTAGACACTGGGTGACTACTGCTGTCTAGAGGGGTGCAATGTCCAAAATGGCTACTCGTTGGGACGCTTTATTAGGAATTGCGATTGGCAAAGCCACTGCCCTCTGGGCGATCGCTGGTGCATATACTTTGAGTGCAAATTGTGTTCTGGCTCAAATTACTCCGGATGCCACTCTCCCCAATAATTCCATCGTCAACATCAATGGCAACACCTTCAATATCATTGGTGGAACGCAAGCAGGAACCAACCTATTCCACAGTTTTCAAGAGTTTTCTGTTCGCACTGGTAACCAAGCTTTCTTTAATAATACGGTTGACATTCAGAATATCATTAGTCGCGTGACGGGTGGGTCAATATCTAATATTGATGGGTTGATTCGCACCCTAGGTACAGCTAACCTGTTTTTGATTAATCCCAATGGAATTGTCTTTGGACCAAATGCGCGGTTGGATATTGGCGGCTCTTTCTTTGCAAGTACCGCTAGTAGTCTGAAATTTGCTGATGGCACAGAGTTTAGGACAGACGGTACCCAAACAACACCATTGCTGACTATAAGTGTTCCATTGGGTTTGCAATTTGGACAGAATCCAGGAAAGATTGAAGTACAGGGGGATGGTCAAGGGAGACGAACAACCACTAATTTGATTGATACAACAAATGCGCTGCAGTTAGGAGCGAATCAAACCCTGGGATTGGTTGGTGGTGATTTAGAACTTTCGGGTGGAACGCTAAAGAGTACAGGCGGGCGGATTGAATTGGGCAGTGTGGGGTCAGAGAGTTTGGTGGGTCTCGTGCCGGTTGCGAACGGGTGGAGTTTGGATTATCGCGGTGTGCAAAATTTTCGAGATATTCAACTTTCACAACAAGCAATTGTAGATGCAAGTGGAATCGGGGGTGGAAATGTTCGTGTACAAGGCAGACGAATCACCCTCAAACAAGGGTCTCAGATTGAAGCGAGTACTTTAGGTTTGGAGTTTCAGTCAGGAGGAACCTTGGAAGTCACGGGTTCTGAATCAATTCAGTTCGATGGTTCAGGAGCCACTTATCCAACGGGGCTGTTTACTCAAGTTTATCGAAGCGCAAATGGCAATGCGGGAAACATTATTCTCTCCACTGGCTCACTTTCCTTAACTAATGGTGCTGAACTGACTGCCAGCACAAGAGGACAAGGGGATGCAGGTAGTATATTGGTGCAAGCAAAGGATTCTGTGTCTGTTGCTGGTAACAGTTACATCTTCAGCACTGTGGAAAATGGAGCAGTGGGCAAAGGTGGCGACGTCAACATCACTGCAGCAACACTGTCCCTCAAGGATGGCGCTCAACTACAAACGTTAGTTAGTGGAGCATCTTCCACCCAGCCAGCTGGACAAGGTCAGGCGGGGAATGTCAACGTTAATGTCACAGGAGCGGTGACGATTGCTGGGGTGAAGGACGGATTCTCTAGTGGTATTTACACCTCTTTGGGAAGTGGGGCTAGTGGTAAAGGGGGAAACATTAATGTCACATCTGGCTCATTTTCCTTAACCGATGGAGCTCAACTGTCTGCCAGCACCTTTGGACAAGGTCAGGCGGGGAATGTCAACGTTAATGTCACAGGAGCAGTGACGATTGCTGGGGTGAAGGACGGAGTCTTTAGTGGTATTTACAGCACATTGGGAAGTGGGGCGATTGGTAAAGCGGGAAACATTAATGTCACATCTGGCTCATTTTCCTTAACTGATGGTGCTCAACTGTCTGCCAGCACAAGAGGACAAGGTCAGGCGGGGAATGTCAACGTTAATGTCACAGGAGCAGTGACGATTGCTGGGGTGAAGGACGGAGTCTTTAGTGGTATTTACAGCACATTGGGAAGTGGGGCGATTGGTAAAGCGGGAAACATTAATATCACATCAGGCTCATTTTCCTTAACTGATGGTGCTCGACTAAATGCCAGCACAAGAGGACAAGGGGATGCAGGTAGTATATTGGTGCAAGCAAAGGATTCTGTGTCTGCTGCTGGTAACAGTTACATCTTCAGCGATGTGGAATATGGGGGTGTGGGCAAAGGGGGGAATATTAATATCACCTCTGGTTCCTTGTCTTTAAATGATGCTCAACTAATAACTCGTACCAACGGACAAGGGGATGCAGGCAGTGTGTTCCTGCAAGCAAAGGATTCTATTTCGATAACAGGTAGAAATACCTTCATTACTAGCGGTGTGTTCCCAAGTGGTGTGGGCAAAGGAGGCGACATCAACATCAGTGCAGCAACACTGTCCGTCACAGATGGCGCTCAACTACAAAGCGCAATTTTTGTAAATCCTGACCAGTTAGCAGGACAGGGAGATGCGGGGAATGTCAACATTGATGTCACAGGTGGGGTGACGATTGCCGGGGTGAACGAATTCCCCAGCGCCATTGTCAGCTTGTCATCGGGGGGAGTTGGCAATGGGGGTAACATCAATATTACTGCTGGCTCGTTCTCTTTAATTGATGGTGCTGTCATATCTGCCAACACCGCAGGACAAGGGAATGCAGGCACAATTCAAATTAATGCTACTGATGCTGTCAGGATTTCTGGAACGAATTCCACTTATGGATATTCCAGTCAATTATCTACAGGAACCGGCTCCTCAGGTAGAGGAGGGGATCTGATTATCAACACCCGCACCTTTACCGTGTCAGATGGTGCAGCTTTGAATACCCAAACCTCTAATGATGGCAATGGTGGCAATATTAAAGTGACTGCAAATCGGGTTGAAGCTATCAATGGGGGACAGTTTGTCGCCACCTCCTTTGGCAGGGGAAATGCAGGTAAGATTACGCTTAACGCTACCGACCAAGTAATCGTCAATGGCAGTGATGCGACTTTCAGCGAACGAGTTGCCAAATTTGGTTTTACAAATACTGACAATAATGCCAGTGGCTTGTTTGTTCGTTCTCAAGGTTCAGGAACTGCAGGAGATATTGAAGTAACCTCACCTAAAGTTCAGTTGGATAACTCCGGAAGGTTCATTGCTGATTCTGCATCAGGTAATGGTGGCAATATCAACCTGCGAGTCGGAGAGTTACTGCTGCTGCGCCGTGGAAGTTTCATCTCAGCCACTGCGGGTACTGCACAACAAGCTGGTAATGGCGGTAACATCACTATCAATGCTCCGTCGGGCTTTATCGTCAGCGCTCCAAATGAAAACAGCGACATTACCGCCAATGCTTTCAATGGCACTGGTGGGAGAATCGATATCGATTCCTTAGGTATTTTTAACTTCACTCAGCGTAGTCGAGAAGACTTGGTGCGCGAGTTGGGAACTGAGAACCCAAATGAACTCGACCCGCAACTGTTACCAACCAACGACATCACAGCAATTTCCCTAACTAACCCAACTTTAAGCGGTCAGATCACTATCAATACACCGGATGCTGACCAAAGCCTGGGATTAGTGGAACTCCCCATAGTGTTAACAGATACATCAACGTTCATAGCAAACGCTGGCTGTGATGCCATTGCTGCCACAGATTCTGACACAGATAAAAGCAAATTTACGATCACCGGACGCGGTGGTTTGCCTCCCAGCCCTTACGAACCCCTCAGTACTGATGTGGTCTGGTTAGACACTCGATTGTCAGCTATTACAACACAGCAACAACGTTCAGAAGGAAGCGCAGCTAAACCACCATCTAAAACAGATGTTGTGAAAATTGTCCCTGCTACAGGTTGGGTGTTCAACGGCAAGGGGCAGGTTACCCTCATTTCTAATGCATCCAATGCCAATAGTTTGGAGACTACTCCGGCTTTATGCGGCAAGCAGTAAAATATACGTTCGTTTTTTTGACTTTACAGCTATTTTCAGGTAAATAGACCACATTTGCCGTAGGGGCACAAAGCATTGCTTCGTGCCCTTACAGTGTGGTTCAAATACGTGAAAACTGCTGTAAAAAAGCTGGAGTATCCCCAGCTTTTGAATTATTTGTATTTATAGTCTGGTCAGAATGAGACGCTTTCAACCTCCAAAAACTGGATAAGCTTCAAATCCTCTGGCGCGGGACTTAACCCTAAGAAATGCGTGAGCCAATCTGCCGCCCACATGAAATTTAATCCCGCTGCCGTTGCACATCCCTCATCTTCTGGTCGGTCGCCTACCATCCATGAGCTATCCAGGTCTATCCCTTCAATTACCTGGAGCATCCCCCAACCGGGCTTACGGAATGATTCATGCTTTTTTGTCCGGGTAATTTTTAGTAGATGGCTTGACGATAAGTTACCATCCGGCAGAGAGACTACATAGCACTCATCGCCACTAAACCCTGGCGCAAAAATAATTACTTCGAGTTGGGGGAGTAAAGACAACGTAAACTCCATCTCACTAACAACTTCTTGCAGGCTTTTATACTGGGGTACGCCGCCTTGATTGCTTACTGCAATAAGTCTGTAACCCTGTTTTTTGTGGAAATTAAGCGCTTCTGCAACCCCTGGCATTACTTCCACATCGTGGGGATGTTGTTTAAATGGTTCGCGGGATTTGGTACCTGTTAGGGTGCCATCTACGTCTAGAAATACTGCTGGCTTCTTTCTCATCTCGCTTGCTCCAGTTTTATAAGGTTGTTCCAGAGTACTACTTACTTATGAAAGGACATCAAGAACGGATGGATACCACCGCAACTGTTGAATAGTTTTTTTGCTGCTTGCGCCCTGTTGAAAGACGACTTGAGCATATTCTTTACCCATTTCCGTGGGTAAATATGCAGGCTGTCCATCCTTTTTTGCTGCTTTATTTGGATTTTCTGTCTGCAATCCGGAGTCAATCAGTATTTTATTGAAAGCAATCGCATTACCTAAATCAGTGTTGTTTTTTGATAGTTCTTTACCAGTTCGCTCAATGTACATCTTGGCAAGCACAGTGACCGTGACAGCCTCATCTTTAGTCTGGACGACAAACATTGGTGCAGCAGCCTTCAAGTAGGGTTTGTATTGTGGGTGAGCTTCAGCGACTTGTTCAGCAATAAATCTAGCAATCAGCCTATCATCCATATCTTTGACGACGCCAAATATAGCGCTGAAAACCTCTACCATTTCTTGAGGTGATGGCGGGATAAGGGCGTTGTTGGATTTTACTACCACATCCTCATACTTCTTGCCAAACTTACGGCACATCTCCCGCGCTGCGGCTTCTCGGTAGGCATGACCAACGGAGCCAGGAAGCAAGCCAATGATATAAAAGATGCCCTCAGTATCTGCAACAGGGGTTGGACGTTGACCCGCTCCGGGGAATTGGAAGTTGTCGCATTTTGTGAGAACCTCTGAATACTCAACACACAATCGCTTCCAAGTCTCGTGAGGATTCCTTTTGCCCCCAATTACGCGAATTGTGTCAAAAATGCTAAACCGATTATCTTCGGTTGTACGTATGGTTCCATACTCAGCAAGGGTTAAAACGTTCATGGTTCGTCCTTGAATAAGTTGACTTTATTGCACTGCGATAAATTGGAACGCGATTGCGCTCTGCGCACTGCCCCGAATCGCAATCGCCCTCCCCAACACTCGAATGGCACTAAATTTTTCGCTTACTTCTGCGGATAAAACTAACGATTTCTTCCAGTGGTACATCAGATTTTTGCATTTGTCGAATCATCGGAATTGCCCCCACTGGGACACATCCGAAGCTTCTATTCTTCCACTGACCATCAATTTTTTCTTCCCAATTGAAACCCCATCGCCAGTGCTTAGGGTTATCTGGGTCGCGTTCTTCGGTCACTCTGGGATAGCTTGCAATGGTTCCATCCTTGAGTTTTTTGTTTTCCAAATACCTATACAAACAGCCTCTACGCCTATCTTTTATGAGGGATGAGGAAGACGAGGAAGATGAGGAGGATGAGGAGGAAATTACTACCCCTACTGCTCCCTCATCTCCCTTATCGCCCTCATCTCCCCTACTTCTCACGGTTTCCTCTGAGAAATTCTCGGGTATTAATTTAGGCTCGGATGGAGGCAATTGAATGTAGGTATTGGATTCTTCGGAGGGCGATCGCTGCAACTCTTGGGTCCAGTGCGTTGCCAAGTGCTTCTCTTCTTCTTCTAATAGTTCTGTCGCCGCTCGGGAGTCCCACGGGTTGGTCCAGTCCTGCGGAATCCCGAAAGATTCCTCTAGAAAAATGGGGTTGATGACTTGCCCACGCTGCAATACGCCCTGCTTGATTAAACTCCCTTCTAATTTGCTCAGCCCAGGACTCCGACCGATTGATGACAGCGCGTTGGGAGACTCCAACCAGGAGCAACCTTTCTCTAAGAAAGGGCGCTCCGCACCTTCCACTTGATACAACTTGCCACTCAACATCATACCCGCAGCGGGAAAGCTGGGAGAGGAGAAATCCAAAGTAGGATTCTTTTGCTCTTGGTCGTAGGGGGCAGGTGAGGAGTCCTCGCACGTTTTCAATTGCAAGGAATCCTGGTTGTGCTTTTTCAATAATTCTGACGACTGCGGGGAAGCAGTCTCTGGGGTCTTCCGCCCCGAGTCGCTTTCCTTGAATACTGAATGGGGGGCAAGGTGGCGAAGCCGTGATAATGTCCGGCTGTTCGCATTGTCCGCCTGTGATGGCAAATTCGTTAATGTTCCCAAAGTTGGGGATACCTGGGAATCGCTTTTCGAGGATATCTGAGCAGTGCGTGTTGATTTCGGAAAATCCAATGAGCTTGAATCCACCAACTCTGAGCGCTGCAAGGGGGAATCCGCTACCGGTTCCTGAGCATAAATCAAGCTGCTTGAGTTCTCCCATTGCTTCCACGCTGACTCATATTCTGCAATTGATTTAAAGTCGTCTGGTTCTGGTGGTTCATCACCAGTTTCTAGAAAAATAGTTAGCTGGTCCCCGTCGGCTTTATGCGCTGGGTTCTTGTCGAAGTGGTCAGGGTTCCAGCGATCGTTCGATTCGGCGGCAGGACTGTCCAATTCAGCAGAGTCCTCTTTTTGGTATCGATACTTTTGAAGATGGCTCAGGGTGTAGCCATCAGTCTGCCCATCATCCCAAAGCACTATATATTTAATTCGGCAGATTTTTTGAATTACTCCACGCTCACCGTGAGGGTTGATAATGCGATCGCCTTCCTTGAATTCATGATTAACGTAGCATTCTGATGTTTTTTGATATCCGCGCCTTTTGAATTCGTTTATAGTGCAGTCCTCAATAAAATCATTTGCCCATTTAATCGCAATCTTCTTAGAGGACTTGCTGACTATTTCTCCCTGAACTCCTGATATTTCTGGCTTGTTAATGGGCGAAGGAGCCTGAACGCGTGAGCCTACTTCCCACTTCTCAGCATCTTCCTCAATCCCTGGGAAAGCGCTACCATCTTCCCAGGCAGGGTCATAGATGGGCTGCTTGCCTTTCTTCTCAGAGGAATTTAATTCAAAATCGTAAACTGTGCCAGTGATGTACTGGTTAGTGTCGAAAAGTTCCATAATTGGTCTTAGGTTTTTGGTTAGGATTTTGATAAGGCTTTTTGGCTCAAAAGCGCTCAAAGCCAAAAAGCTAAAAATCTATTTCGCGGATATCGACAATCCAGCCAGCACTATCACGCACCAGTTCACAGCCATTTTTGGGGTCAGTTGCCCAATTGATTGCTTTTTGCCTGTAAATATCGCTGCCACAGTTGAGGTATTTCCTCATGTCCTCCAGGATTACAGAGAATGGTGTCTCTGTTGGTGGCTGTACTACGGACGCAATAGAGGTGAGCTTCTTCGCTCCCTTCCTCTTTTCTTTGCTTGCCTGTAAATTTGAATAAATCTTTTCCCAGTAATCCACATCTTCTGGGGTTGCTTCTTTTTGCTCATAAGCAGCGGGATTGATTTGTCCAAATTTTTCATCGCGTGGTGCTTCTATTGCTTTGACAATGTGCGGTGCAACTTCGGCAAGAACTTCTTGGCGCTCACGCACCTCAGTCACCCGCAATTCTTCCGGCAGTTCCTTTGCTGCGGAGAAATGCTTAATGATTTCTTGCTCATCCACTGTGGTATCAATCTCTGCCTGCTTGCGAATTTGAATGTTACAGGCTTTATGCAAAGTGAGATTCTGGTACCACTCCCACTCAATGGGGAGGTTCGTTGGGTCGTTGCGGAAATGTTTTAGTACATTTGCTCTCTTCGCGTGAATGTCTCCCCCGTGTTCCTTCAGCCATCTTTGGGCGATCGCCCAAAGGAAAGCTGCATCAAGCTTGCCCTCGTTTGTTCTCCATGGTCCGTCCGGTAGCCAGTCCCACTCAA
>Ga0209902_101191_pt1 | contig 14705 bp, 17 predicted proteins | sample FECB27metaG_FD_188304 | JGI IMG/M metagenome (GOLD analysis project Ga0209902, IMG submission 188304) | Cyanobacterial communities from the Joint Genome Institute, California, USA - FECB-27 (SPAdes) (version 2) | ecosystem: Environmental > Aquatic > Thermal springs > Hot (42-90C) > Microbial mats...
CCCCCCTCCCCCGCAAGCGGGAGAGGGACGCCGACTGCGCGTTCTGTTTACGCCTCGAGCCGCAGCAGGGAGACGCCCTGGCGGGGTAGCGTGGTGCGGAGCAGGATTTTGCCGTTGTCGACTGCCAACGCACCGACGGTCTCGATTTCGGCCAGCTGGCCGGCGGCCTCGAGCTCGGCGTATTGGGCGCTGGTTGGGTTCTGCGGGCTGCCCATCGCCTTCCAGACGCCGAAGGCGTTGGAATGGGTTTCGTCCATGCGGTAGTGGCGGAGGGCGGGGGCCTTGCCGGTCCAACCGTCGACGGTGATCGCCACTTCGGCGCTCGGGCCGGCCTCGTCGTCATCGTGGTAGTGATAGACGAGGACACTGATGCCGGTGGCGTCGCGGGTGGCGACGACGTTGACGTCGGGCGCGCCGCGCACCCCATCGGCCACGAGGTCGGCCAGCGGCTGGCGCTGCGTACTCGCTGTCTCCAGCCAATCGCCGCCGAGCTTGCCCAGCATGCGGAAGCCGTTCAGCACTGCCTTGTCGACGCCGTTGGTGGCGAGATCGCGGAAGCCGTCGAACCAGGGCTGGTCGTCGAACAGGAAAGCCCAGGTGACGGCGCCCTCGATGGTGAGGTTGGCGCGCGCCGCCAGCTCATAGGTGCGCAGCATGCTTTCGACCACATAGACGCCGTAGAGCGGCCCGTTCCGATAGCCGTTCTGCGGGTGGTAGCGGGCCGAGCAGGCGGCGCAGCCTTCGGGGTCGGATTCGCCGATGACGATCGGCAGGTGCCTGAGCGAGGGGAACTCATTGATGATCCCCAGATGGGTGTCGATGTCCTTGAGCTGCTTGTGGATGCCCATCCGCACATGGTCCTTGTAGACCACCGGGTTGCCCTTGGCGTGGAAGGCGATGAAGTCGATCGGCGAGTTGTGGTCGACCACGTGCTGCAGGAACTCGCGCATGAAGGTCTGGGCCTTGGGGCTGTTGAAGCCGCCGCAGACGTGCGGGCCGCCGACGCGGGCCTTGGGCAGGGCGCGCTTCACCGCCCTGGCGCTGACATCGTACATTTCGCAGAATTGCGGGATGGTGCCGGTCCAGTAATGGCCGTCGGGCTCGTTCCACACTTCCCACGGCCAGCTCTCAACCACGTCGCGGCCATAGCGCTCGGCCATGTGGTTGGCCCAGGCCTCGATCAGGTCGCCCCACTTCTTCAGATCGTTCGGCGGCGCGGTCCAGCCGGTGGTGATGGTGGCGTATTTGTCGTTGGGCGCCCAATGGTGGCGGTATTCGCCGTCGAAATCCGACAGCGCCTCGGGGGTGAAGCCGATCTGCACCAGCGGGATATTGCCCGCCTCGACATAGGCGTCGAAGATCTTGTCCATGACGGTCCAGTCATAGACCGGCTTGCCGTTGGCATCTTCGGTATAGGCGTTGGTCGAGCCCCATTTCAGCGCCGGCAGGCCGTCGCCGCTGGTCAAGAGGTTATGGGTGCGGATGCGAGGCGGCTCGGGGCTGAGCTCGGTCAGCTCGCGCAGCAGCTTCTTGCCGTGCTCCGAATAGGTGTAGTTCGGCTCGTCATAGCCGAACCAGTTCCACAGCGGCTTGTAGGGCCCGGTACGACGGTCGGCGTGAACCGCAATGCTCACGTCAATAGAACTGCTCATTTCTCTTCCTTGCTGGCGCTGCTGCGCCGGACCCCTCCCGAGGTCTGGCCGATCGCGGTGTCATGACCAGGCGACTTTTCTCGCGAGGAGAAGCTTCGCCATCGCTGTCGCAACCTATGGCAAACAGCTATTTTGTCAATAATACGTTCGGACGCACGGTACGCAGAAGCGCTGTCATGTCAGGATTTCCGGCATTTTCTGCGGTTTTTTGCGGAAGAGGGTCGCCGAGTGCGTGCAAATTGTCGATAAAGATCGCCGTGAGACCGTTGCCTGCCAGGCGCTTCCGGGACCTCGATAGCGAGGCCAGGAAGGCAGGCTCGGGTCTCTAAGTCTTTCATCGATCCGACGAAAAACGGGGCTCGCCTGCGAGCCGGGAGGAACAGCAAGATGAAGTTTCTAAGGACAATCGCCGTCGCGGCGGTGGCGTCATTATTGGCGCTGCCGGCCTTGGCGCAGGATTTTATCGCCGGCATTCCGCGTAACGAGGCGCTGATCATTCAGGGGCCGACGGCGCAGAACGCCGACTGGTTCAACATCTGGGCGCCGGGCGGCGGCGCCACCACGAACGGCACGCAGCAGCTATCGGCTGACACCTTCTGGTTCATCAACCCCGAGGGTGGCCCCAACCCCTGGCAGAACGCGCTCGCCACCGAGCCGCCCATCTACAATGCCGACTTCACCGAGATGACGGTCAAGCTGCGCCAGGGCGTCTACTGGAGCGACGGCGTCGAGTTTACTGCCGATGACGTGGTCTACACCGTCCAGACGCTGATCGATCACCCCGGCATGAACTGGGCAGCAGCATTCGGCGTCAACGTCGCCTCGGTGGAAGCGCCGGATCGCGACACGGTGGTCTTCAAGCTCAAGGCGCCGAACTCACGTTTCCATGCCCTGTTCACAGTGCGCTGGAACGCCGCCTGGATCATGCCCAAGCATATCTTCGAGAAGGTCGCCGATCCGCTGGCCTATGACTTCAACCCGCCGGTATCGCTGAGCGCCTACGTGCTCCACAGCTACGACAAGGCGGGCAACTGGACGATCTGGAAGCTGCGCGACGATTGGCAGCGCACCACGATCGGCATGGATTGGGGCCAGCCGCAGGTGAAGTACGTGGTGTACCGCGCCGCCGGCAACCCCGAAGCCCGCGTCATCGAACAGCGCAACCACAACCTCGACGTGATCAACGACATCACGCCGGAAGGCATGTTCTCGATCATGAAGGATAACCCGAGCGCTGCCGCCTGGCTCGCCGGCTTCCCCTATGCGCATCCCGATCCGACGCTGCCTTCGGTGCTGTTCAACACCAAGAAGGCGCCATTCGACAACAAGGACGTCCGTTGGGCCCTGGCGCTGCTGATCGATATCCGCGCCGTGGCGCTCGGCTCCTATCGCGGTGCGGCGAACCTCTCGGCTCTCGCCACCCCGCCGACCGGGTCGGCGCCCGAGGACTATTTCGTGCCGATGCAGGATTGGCTGACCAATTTCGAGCTGGATACCGGCACCCGCAAGATCAAGCCGTACGATCCGACCATCGCCGAGCAGCTCGCCAAGATGGTGCGCCCGCAATGGGGCGACCAGATCCCGACCGATCCGGAGCAGCTCAAGCGCACCTTCGGCTTCGGCTGGTGGAAGCAGGACGTGCAGGCGGCGACCGAGTTGCTGCAGAAGGCCGGCTTCACCAAGCAGGGCAACCGCTGGATGAAGCCCGACGGCACGCCCTTCACCATCCGGGTGCAGGTCGAAGGCGACGCCATCCCGACGCTGGCCCGCGCCGGCACGGCGATCGCCCAGCAGTGGACCCAGGCCGGCATCGACGCCAAAGTCGACGTTGCCGGACCGACACACGGTCAGCGGCTCGGCACCGGCGACTTCGAGACGGTCATTGCCTGGTCGATCGAGACCTGGGGCGGCCACCCCGACCTCAGTTTCTTCCTCGATAGCTATCACTCGGAGTTCATCAAGCCGGTGGGCGAGATCCAACCGCCGCGCAACCTGCAGCGCTGGGAGGATCCACGCCTCGACGAGATCATCGAGCGCAACCGCACGGTCGCCTTCGACGCACCCGAGGTGAAGCAGCTGGGTCAGGATTTCCTCAAGCTCGCCGTCGAGGAAATGCCGATGATCCCGCTGATGGCCTACAACAAGTTCGCGCCGTTCGACACGACCTACTGGACCAACTACCCGAGCATCGACAACCCGTACTCGGCATCCGGCCCGAACTGGTCGAACATCCGCTACATGGTGGTGAGCCTGAAGGCCGCCACGCCTGCGGCGCAGTAAACCCACAACGCACCTGGACCAGCCGGTAACTCCGGCTGGTCCGCTCCGATCCAACTGATCCGAGAGGCGGGATGCACGGCTTTCTCATCTATCTCATGAAGCGCTTTGGCCAGTTCCTGTTCGTGGTGTTCACGGGCGTGACGCTGTCATTCCTTATCGCGCACTTCTCACCGGTCGATCCGATCGAGCAGACGGTGTCGCTGCTCACCAGTTTCGGCAATACCGATCCGCGTTCGGTCGAGTTGCTGCGCGAGTCCCTGCGCGAGCTCTACGGCACGGGTGGTTCGCTGCTCGATCAGTACTTCACCTTCTGGGGCCGCGTCCTGACCGGCGATTTCGGCCCGTCGCTCTCTGCCTTCCCGACCCCGGTGAGCACCGTGATCGGCCGTGCCCTGCCGTGGACGGTCGGGCTGCTGACCCTCGCGACGCTGTTCTCCTGGACCCTGGGAAATCTTTTCGGCGCGCTCGCGGGCTATTTCCGCGACAACCGCCCGCTCAAGGTCCTGGGCGTGTTCGTGATGTCGATGCAGCCGATCCCCACCTACATCGTGGGGCTCAGCATGATCATCGTCTTCGGCTACCTCTGGCCCGTCCTGCCGATCAGCGGCGGGGCGCAACTGAATCTCGAGCCGGGCTTCACCTGGGAGTACGTCTCCTCGGTGATCGTTCACGGCACGCTGCCGGCATTGACGCTGGTCTGTGTCGGGCTGGGCGGCTGGTTCATCTCGATGCGCTCGCTGGTCTCCAACATCGTCACCGAGGATCACGTGGTCTACGCCGAACTGGCGGGTGTCCCCGGCCGGACGATGTTTTCACAATACGTGGCGCGCAACGCCATGTTGCCGCAGGTCACGGGCCTGGCGCTGACTTTGGGCCATGTGTTCGGCGGCGCTGTCATCGTCGAGTTCGTCTTCAACTATCCGGGGATGGGCAAGCTCCTCGTCGCGGGCATCTATGCCGGCGACTACAGCCTGGTGCTCGGCGTCACCACCATCGCGATCATCGCCGTGGCCACCGCCGTGTTCATCATCGATGTGCTCTATCCGCTCATCGATCCGCGCGTGAAACTGGGGTAGCGCCATGAAGATTCTCATTGACCTCTTGCGCTACAATCGCGAGTTCCTGGTCGGCTCGATCTTCCTCGCAGTGATCCTGGCGCTCGTCGTCGCCTCGTTCTTTGCGCCCTATGACGAGATGATGACCTATGTCGTCATCCCCGACATGCCGCCTTCGGCCGAGTACTGGCTGGGTACCAATTCGCGCGGCCAGGATCTGTTCTGGCAGCTGGCGGCCTCCATGCGGAACACGCTGATGTTCGGCGTTGTCGTGGCCCTGGTCAGCCGCGTGATCGCCATCACTGTCGGCCTCGTCTCGGGCTATCTCGGCGGCCGCGTCGATCAGGTGATCATGGCGATCAACGACACGCTGAACGCGCTGCCCAACATCCCGATCCTGCTGCTCCTGGTGTTCGTGCTGCGCGACCAGATGAGCTGGCCGATCCTCGCGGTCACCGCGGCGCTGCTCGGCTGGCAGCATGACAGCCGGCTGATCCGCTCGGTGGCGCTGTCGCTGCGCAATCGCGAGTTCACCCGCCAAGCGGTGTTCTCGGGCATGCGGACCGGGAAGATCCTGTTCCGCGAGCATCTGCCCTACGTCATGCCGATCGTCTTTTACACCACCATGAACAACCTGATCTGGGCCATCGGCCTCGAGGTGACGCTGTCGATCCTCGGCTTTTCCGACATCAACCGGCCGACCATCGGCGGGATGATCTACTGGGCCAATGCCCACTCGGCGATGGTTGCCGGCATCTGGTGGTGGATCGCGGTGCCGATGGTTTTCGTCGTCATCCTGTTCCTTGGCCTGTTCATGCTGGCCATGTCGGTCAACGAATATATCGATCCGCGCAGCCGGCTCGCCCGGATGGGAGCCTGACATGCACGAAGTTCTCAGCAAGGCCAAAAAGACCGCCGTGGCGCCCAAGAATGTGCTGACTGTCGAAGGGCTTAAGGCCTACTATATCAACGAACACTTCGGGGTGCGCCGGGAGGTGCGGGCGGTCGACGACATCAGCCTCACCGTGCAGCGCAACGAGGTCTACGGCATTGCCGGGGAATCCTCGAGCGGCAAGAGTTCGCTGATCAAGACGCTGGCCGGCGCCATCCGCCCGCCGATGCGGGTGATCGAAGGCTCGGTGAAGTTCGATTTCGGCGGCCAGAGCATCGATGTCTATGGCGCGCCCGAGCAGCTGAAGCCGGCGCGCTGGCGCCACCTCAGCTACATCATGCAGGGCTCGATGAACGTGTTGAACCCGGTGCGCCGGGTGAAGCACTCGTTCCACGATTTCGCCTATCGCCATATGGGGCTGGGTGGCGCGGCGTTCTGGAGCAAGGTGCGCCAGCATCTCGAGCGGCTGGGGCTCGACCCCGATGTGCTCGAAGCCTTCCCGCACCAGCTTTCGGGCGGCATGCGGCAGCGCATCACCATTGCGCTCGCGACAGTGTGCGAGCCCGAGTTCATCATCGCGGACGAGCCCACCACGGCGCTCGACGTGCTGGTGCAGCAGGATGTGCTGGGCCTGATCAAGGATGTGCAGGCCCGCATGCAGGCCTCTATCATCTTCGTCACCCACGACATGAGCGTCCATGCGGCGATCACCGACCGGCTGGCCATCATGTATGCCGGGCGGCTGGCGGAGGAGGGGGCGACCCAGGCGCTGTTCGACAACCCGCAGCATCCCTATACCGCGCACCTGATCGGCAGCCTGCCGCGCATCGGCGATGTGCGGGTGCGCAAAAGCCTGCCGGGCAAGCCCCCCGCGCTCTCCGATCCACCGAGCGGCTGCCGCTTCCATCCGCGCTGCCCGCTCGCCATCGAGCGTTGTTCCAGGGAGGTCCCGCTGATGCAGCCCAGCGCCACCGGCGGCCGCGTCGCCTGTTTCCGCGCCGGCGAGGCGGTGGCAGCATGACCGACCTGTTGCGGCTCGACCATGTCACCAAGCTCTTCCCGGTCGGCGGCTTCTTCTCCCGCCGCTCGATGAAGGCGGTGGACGATGTCAACTTCGCGCTCAGTGCCGACAAGCCCGAGATCTTCGCCATTGTCGGCGAATCCGGCTCGGGCAAATCGACGCTCGCCAAGATGATGCTCGGCAATGAAGTGCCGAGTTCTGGGCAGCTCAGTTTCGACGGCGCCGATGTCGCGGCGATCCGCGGCCGGGCGGCGCGCGAGGCCTTCATGGCCAAGGTGCAGCCGGTGTTCCAGAACCCGTTCGAGGCGTTCAACCCGCTGACGCGGCTCGACGAATACCTGTTCGCCACCGCCCATCGCTTCCTCGGCACCAGCAACCGCGGGGCCCGCGAAGCCGCTGCCGACGCCGCCCTGCAGCGGGTCGGGCTATCGCTGGCCGAGGTGCGTGGCCGCTATTCGCACGAGCTCTCCGGCGGCCAGCTGCAGCGCATCGCGGTGGCCCGCGCGCTGATCCCCAACCCCAAGCTGATCGTCGCCGACGAGCCGGTCTCGATGGTCGATGCGTCGCTGCGCATGTCGATCGTCAACCTGTTCCGCGAACTGCGCGACGAGCTGAAGGTCTCGATCATCTACATCACCCACGATCTCGCGACGGCCTACTACATCTCGGACCGGGTGATCATCATGCAGAAGGGCAAGGTGATCGAAAGCGGCGACGCGCGCACGGTGCTGGAACACCCGACGCAGCCCTACTCGATCGCGTTGAAGGGCGCCGTCCTGCCGCCGGACCCGGCGGCGGCCTCGGCGATCATCCGGGGGCGGCAGGTGGTGGCGTAGGGGGCGGGCATCGGAGGAGCTGGCTCAGGTTCTGGCGATGGGCGCGCGGCCTAAATGCGCGTCGACGGCATCAACCACCTTGCGCGCCAGCGGCAGGTTCTCCTTCTCCGCGGCCCAGACCTCATGGAAGCGTGCGACAGTCTCCCGCGCTCCTGGTGGCCCTGATCTGGATCCTGGGTTCGTTGGCGGTCGGCGTGGATTTCCTTCACAGCCTTCTTCCCGACGACTTTGCCTTTCGCCCCGACCGAATCCTTGGCCTGATCGAAGAGGGAGGCGAGATGCTCGTCGTCTCAGCCGCCAGTGCTTACAGCGCATATCTTCTGCGATGGTATTTCCGAGCCGCAGAGCCGAACGCGGCTGAGGTCGGAGGCTGATCGAGGCTCACCGCACCATCAGTCGGGTTTCCCTTTCCCGCTTCGCGGGGGAGGGATCGCACGGCCATGCGTCTGTCGCGCGGCTTCGGCCGGTGCCCGGCGATTTTGGGGGATCTGGTAGCGGAGGCGCGATACCGGCGATCCCCCCCAGCGTTCACCTGCCGTTCGCGTTCGAAGGCAGGGCTGGTCTTAGAAAGCCATCCAAGCTTGCGAGTGCTATGAAGTGAGCGCTGACCGGGAATCGCCGTTTGAGCCCGGCAAGCTGTGGAGCTTGTGGGACATGCTGCAGATTGAGGCTAAGCCGTTCCTAAAGGCGGTGACTGTGCTGGCTTCTCTGTCGACGCTTATCCGGGAGTCGAGGCTCGGAGCCCGAGCGGGCATGGACGAGGTAATCGGCGCTGCTGCGGCGCGATCATTTAGAAGCCAGCTCAAAGACCTGAGGAAAGCTGCCGACGCATTTCAGGCAGCGGTCACTCAAGGCGAGGTTGAGCACATTCTCTATCGCCTTTCAAAGACCACTTGGCGCGAGGCTGAGCCGCTGCTCGACGGAGTGATCCGCGTGTTCTCTAAGGAGATTGCGGGTGCCAAATTGTTCGCGTTGGACAATGGCGCGGCGGCCTATTACGGGCGAGCGGCAGAAGTGTTTGGCGATGCATCTGTGGCTGCGTTCCCAGCTGCTGAGTACGACCTAGAGGAAGCCGGGAAGTGCCTAGCCGTTGCCAGGAATACTGCCAGCGTCTTTCACCTCATGCGGGCTATGGAGACCGCGCTGCAAGCCTTATGCCTCCAGCTTGGCGTGGTGAATGTGGACAAGCGGTGGGGCTTCTTGCTGACGGACATCGATAACGCCGTTAAGCGAATGCCTGACGATGAAGATCGCGCACGATGGTCATTGGTGCGTAGCAATCTCTGGCATGTCAAAGAGACTTGGCGAAACGACACAATGCACCCCGGCGACAAGTACACGGACGCTGAGGCTCGTGAGGTGATGGACGCCGTAAAGGTGTTCCTGAGAAGCCTTGCGCCCCTTGCCGTTTCGGCTGAGTAGGGCTGGCAGCGAACCCCAGCCCCGCGTGTCGTTAGGCTGCGCGGCGCTTCATCGCCTCTTCCCGGCTGCCCTTGTGGCGAAGTCCCTTAAGGACTTCGTTTACGCGGCCGCCGTCTCAATGAACCTGCAATTGCCGTAGCATCATTGGTCAGGATCTGCCTCGGGCACCTCGTCTACAGGCAGGTTGGCCTTCTCGCTCGACATCCGCCGCCGCCAATAGACGTTCTGCACGACTAGGCTGTCCTTGAGGAGATGCACGCCGGCATACATCTCGTGGTCGCCGAGTACTTCCTGCGTGTGCTGCCCGAGTAGCCGAGAGGCGGCCACCTGCAGGGCGCCGCGATGGATCATCCGCTCGCCTTCGATCCGTTCCGGATACCCGGACATTGCGAGTTGCTTAATGGCCTCTTTCTCCCTCTCGTCGGCCCAGGTCGTCGGGTCGAAGTAGAACTCGGCGAGGTTCAAGAAGCGGCGGTAGATTTTCGGCTTAGGGTAGTGACCGACAAGCTTGCGATACGCCTCGGCAGCATCGATGCACGCTAGCATCTGAGCGACCATTTCCTCGGGCCGGCCCGCTCCGCGAACCGTGCGGATCACGTTGGCGGCCAGGTTCCGAAATGGGAACTCGAGATCACCTTCGGCGCGAGTGCGTTCGATCTGGGTTGAGGTTTGGCTGCTGACAACCTTGAGGGCCACGCATCATCTCCGTCGCCCCAGAGTTGAATTATGCCGCGGCGGCAGTGGACGACAGGGCAGGGGGCCTGTCAAGTTCGAGCTGAGCAATGGACCTTAGTCATGTGTCACGCCTACTCCATCACCACCAATGTCGAAGCCATCCGACAGATGGTGCAGACCATTTTCCGGTTCGACGTCGCAGCAAACATCGGCAACCTGCCGCCGCAGACCGGAGTCTACCCGGACATGCTGGCGCCGATCATCCGCAACCAGCCCGGCTTCCGCGAACTGATCAAGGTGCGCTGGGGAATGCCGACCTCTTCACAGGCGCTCTACCAGGCTGCACAAGCTCGAGCGGACAAGATCGCGAAGAAGCAGGGCCGCGACCTCAGCGCTGAGGAGTTTGCCGAATTGGTGCGGATGGAGCCCGACCGCGGCACTCACAACGTGCGGAACACCAAAAGCCAGCACTGGAAGCGATGGCTGGCGCCGGAGTTCCGCTGCATCGTGCCGTTCACGAGCTTTGCCGAGGTGAGCAGCGAAATCGGGCCGGATGGCAAGAAGCTGGGCAACACCTGGTTCGCCTTCGACGACAGCCGGCCGCTCGCCTTCTTCGCCGGCATCTTCGCGCCGCAGTGGACCAGCGTCCGGAAGACCTCGGAGGGGATGGTCACTACCGACCTTTTCGCGTTCCTGACCACCGATCCAAACAATGTCGTGGCCGTCGCCAACCCAGACGCCATGCCAGTGATCCTCAGGACGCCTGAGGAAATTGAGATATGGATGACGGCCCCATGGGAAGAGGCGCAGAAACTACAGCGGCCACTGCCCGACGGAGTGCTGCAAGTCGTTTCGGTTGGCCCGAAGGAGGATCCGCCACCATCCGAGCCGGACGAGCCTGAGCCTTCTCTGTTCTGAGAGAGGCTATCCGGATGAGCGCCGTTGCGGACGAGCATCCGGCACAGGCGTTTCGATGTCGTAAGCAATCTTGCACGGAAACGCGACCGTGAGATCGGGCTTATCAAGAGCGCGCTGAGCCAACGCACAGCCACGCCAAGCGGCAATCCTTGGGTGAAGGAGGGTCATCCGGATATCAGGGCCAAATTGCTTCAGAAGCGTCTCGCGTCGATACTCGCCGCGGCGGCCGCATTGCCGACAGTGAACAACTATCCACTGCTCCGCGTATTGGCCCAGGTGCTCCTCTCCTGCACGGATGCCGCGCATCTGTCGCCGGCCCGGCCCTCCTGGTTCCGCCTTCGGTGGCTCAACCGGAGGCGTGGACATGTGAAGAATGATGTTCTCGGTGCCGCATCTGGGGCAGCGAAGCTTGTTGGCAAGCTCATCGAGCCGGACAAACGGGCCAAGCACAGCGACCACTGAAGCGAGATCGAGCGTGATCTTTTGCATGCATGGGCGTGTGGACTTCAGCCCAGCGCGGCGCCGATCGCATTGGAGGGTGATCGGCCAGTTTCGCTCGAGCGCCTCACCTAAGGTCATGACGCAAACGCTAGCGCTGAGTCTTTAGCCGGCTCTTGAGCTTCAGGGGCTTCTCCGGCCGGGTCAGCGCAGCCTTGACCAGCTTGAGATCCAAGCCCGTCATATCCACCAGGTCCGCCGGCTCGAGGTAGGGATGATCCCGCTTCAGTTGCCGAATTCTGGCCGATTGGTTGGTCTGAATTGCAATGGACATCGTAACCTCCAACGTCTGAGGTTAGGACTCATATACCCATGAACGAAACAAGAACAAGCCACGAGGGATTGTAGGCTTTGCGGACGCAGCGCTACCATGCATAGGAGAGGGAAAGGCGAGAAAATGGAACCCCAGATCAAGCCAACCAAGCTGATTGTCGCCATGGCCTTTGTACGCGACGAAGAGGGCGAACTGCGTCCAGCCTTCGAACCGCGCGAGATGCAGAGTGAGGAACGCGCTGTCCGCGAAGCCCGACTATGGGCGGGTGCCGGACAGTATGCTGGTACGCTCGCCTGGTCGCGCACGGCTGACCTGACCAATGGCGTGTTCGGACACCCCGACGTGCTGTTCCAGTGGGGCGCTATCCCCGACATGGAATAACCCCCGATGGAAATCCTGCAGATGCTCCACGACAGCGAGATAAACGGAAGCGTCGAGTGGTTCTTCGACGGAATCTGGTTGGCGAGGATCGGAGACCGGCTGAACGGCATCAAGGCAGAAACCAAGGTCGGCTCGGCGTTGGAAGCAGAGGCGTGGCTGCACCTCAAGGCGCGCGAACTCTATCCCGACAGCGATTACGCGAGGGCGACCGAGCCGCAGTGATTACTGGAGCTTTTGCCGCTCTATGAGCTGCTTCCTCACCGCCTTGGGGAGATCGAGCTTGGCGAGCAAATCCCTCACTATCTCCTGCTGCGACATAGGGTGCTCTCCGGGGAGCAGCGCCCGACTTCGACCGATGGCCGGTCCGATAGTCTCCCGAACGCTTGGCGCCGCCGGCTTGGGTGGGAACTTAGCCATCAATGCCACCGATCTGCGTCGCGCGGGTTGCGCCGCTGCATCTCCTGTTCGTAAATCTCGATCGCCAGCGGGCTCTCGATGATCTCGAGCAGTCGGTTGATCGTCGCTTCCCGGCTGATGCCGCTGTCGGGCGGCAGATACTCGTAGAGCGCGTCGGAGACCATCACGACAATGTCGTCGGCGCTGACCGGGTGGCGACCCAGCTTGGCCTCCGCTTCGGTGAAGCGTTCGATGTCAGGCATCTCTTGCATCCTCCAGGTGAACCTCGGAGGCGGGCTTGTCTTCTCTGAGGCCTTTGAACGATGGATGACGGATCAGGCCATCCGGGGTGATTTCGGTGTATTCGACTTCCGCTAGGAGGCGCGGCTCGACCCACCGGGCGGCGCGCATCTCGATCCGCGGCATACCGACGACCGGCGGCGGCTGATCGGTGCGGATGAGCTGCAGCACCTCCCATACGTCCTGCCGCATCTTGTTGGAGAACCCCGTGCCAACGCCGCCTCGGTAGACCAGCTTGCCGCCCTCATAGGTGGCGAGGAACAGGCCGCGCACGTTGTCGACGCCGTAGTCAGGTGGGCGCCAGCCAATGACCACGAACTCCTGACGCTGCACGCACTTAATCTTCAGCCAGGCCGTCGACCGGTCGCCGCCATAGTAGCGAGCGGTTGGTGACTTCGCGATGACGCCCTCGAAGCCGCCTTCGCACATGGCGCGGAACACCGCCTCGCCATCACCGACGATATGATCGGAATAGGCGAGCGGCGAGTCCTCGGGGAGGTTCGTGAGCAGCGCCTCGAGCCTTGCCTTGCGCTCGACTTGCGGTAGCCGCGCGATGTCCTCGCCGTCCTGCTCGAGTAGATCGAAGGCGTAGAACACCACGGGCTTGCTGCCATCGAGGCTGTTCTTGAGCAGGGTGAAGTTCGTGCGGCCATCTTCGTCGATGGCGCAAAGTTCGCCATCAATCAGCGCGGTGCCACCGGTGAGCCGGGAAAGCGCTGGGGCGACATAGCCGAATTGGCGCGTCCAGTCGTGTCCTTTTCGAGTGTAAAGCCGCACCTCCGCGCCGGCGATGGCGGCCTGCATGCGGTAGCCGTCGAGCTTCATCTCGAACAGCCAGCCGTCGCCGGTGGGGACACGGCGTTCGAGGCTCGCCAATTGGGGCGGACGAAACTGGGGAAGGATGAGTTGGGTAGAGTCCGAGTCCCTGCGGCTTGGCCGCCTTGTGCGGGGTGCGGCCTTCACGGCCGGCATGGGGAACTCATGAACATCAGCGATTCAATGCAGTCGCTGCACTTCCGTTGCCTCGCGCGTCAGTTGAACCACCTGGCCCCTGCTGGCGCAACCTAGAATCCTCGCCGCTCTTGGCAACCGAATTAGCAGCAACAGGTTGGGCTCTCTTACATCAAAGGAGAGTGCCCATGGAATCCCAACTCGAATCCCACAGTTTCATCACTCTGCTGACGACGCCCTGGTTTCTTGTCGTGGTGGGTGGATTCATCGTCCTGGGCTTGGCTATCGCCTACGGGATGCGCCGCACGCGGAGCAAGACTGCCAGGGATAGTGCCGCTGCTGCGGCACAGGGTATCCGGGAACATCGGGATGACTGACGCAACCAAGCCTGGCGCCGGAGTGGTACCAAGTGCCCGGGCCGAGCGTAGGCGCGTCATGACCGATGGCGCAGCTGGCATTGCAATGTACTCAACCGCTATCGCTCTCATCACGGCGATTATCGTAGCCGTAGTAATTGTTGCCTAAAAATGTCGAAGAAGCAGAGGAAGCAAAAGCCACTCAAGCCCTCGCGACTTCCCGCTCCCGATGAATTCGCGTCCCGTCACGGGATCGCCGTCGACACGGCACGAGCTATACTCAACCACGCGTCTACTGGTGAATTCCAATCCCGCGAAGATCAGGCCAAGAAATAGCGCTACTGTCGAACGGCATACCGGTCAAGCAGCGCGTGGTCGCTGGACTTGTCCCAACTGCGTGTCTCGACGTGGCGTCAATGGACGGTTGCCGGTGCTGCTGAGGCGGCTGGCCGAAACCATTAACGTTGAAGGTGGCGAGTGTAGTCATTGGGCCAGTGGCCCACGCCTAGGAATGGTCAGTGTCGCTTCAGGCCAGCGTCTTCCATCGCGTCGTCGATGGCTTCCGCAGCTTCTCGCTCGACGCGCTTCCGCTCTTCCTCGATCTCTCGCGCATCGAGGTGCTCGAGCCCGACGACCTTGTTGGTGGCCGGCGAGTGTTCGATCAGGTAGTCGAGCTTGACGTGCAGGGCCGCCTCGCTGCGCGCGCCGGCGACAAGAATAACGCCGCTGATCACGATAGCCGCGACCGACAAGAAAATGTTGAAGGCGAACATGAAGCCTTCATTGAACTGCACTGCG
>Ga0209902_101192_pt1 | contig 14704 bp, 15 predicted proteins | sample FECB27metaG_FD_188304 | JGI IMG/M metagenome (GOLD analysis project Ga0209902, IMG submission 188304) | Cyanobacterial communities from the Joint Genome Institute, California, USA - FECB-27 (SPAdes) (version 2) | ecosystem: Environmental > Aquatic > Thermal springs > Hot (42-90C) > Microbial mats...
TGCCGGCGGCTTCGTAGTTCAGTCAGTGCCTTACTTGATCTTCGGCAGCTGTTCCCACTGGTGGAAGGGCGGCGGCGAAGGCAGCTGCCATTCGAGCGTGGTCGCACCATCGCCCCAGGGGTTGGCACCGGCGACGCGCTTCTTGGAGAAGGCTTCGAAGACACCGAACAGGAAGATCAGCACGCCGATGGCCGAGATGTACGAACCGTAGGACGACACCGCGTTCCAGCCGGCATAGGCATCCGGATAGTCGATGTAGCGGCGCGGCATGCCGGCGAGGCCGAGGAAGTGCTGCGGGAAGAAGATCAGGTTCACGCCGACGAACGTCACCCAGAAGTGGGTGTTGGCGATCGCCGCCGAGTACATGTAGCCGGTCATCTTCGGGAACCAGTAGTACCAGGCCGCGAAGATCGCGAACACGGCACCCAGCGACAGCACGTAGTGGAAGTGCGCCACGACGTAGTAGGTGTCGTGCAGCGAACGGTCGAGACCGGCATTGGCCAGCTGCACGCCGGTGACGCCACCGACGGTGAACAGGAAGATGAAGCCGATCGCCCAGATCATGGGCGTCTTCATCGAAATCGAGCCGCCCCACATGGTGGCGATCCACGAGAAGATCTTCACACCCGTCGGAACCGCGATGACCATCGTGGCGAACACGAAGTAGCGCTGCGTGTCGAGCGACAGGCCGGTGGTGTACATGTGGTGAGCCCACACGACGAAGCCGACGGCACCGATGGCGACCATGGCATAAGCCATGCCGAGGTAACCGAAGATCGGCTTGCGCGAGAAGGTCGACACGATGTGGCTGACGATGCCGAAGCCCGGCAGGATCAGGATGTACACTTCCGGGTGACCGAAGAACCAGAACAGGTGCTGGAACAGGATCGGGTCGCCGCCGCCTTCAGGGGCGAAGAAGGCCGTGCCGAAGTTGCGGTCGGTCAGCAGCATGGTGATGCCACCAGCCAGAACCGGCAGCGAAAGCAGCAGCAGGAAGGCGGTGATCAGCACCGACCAGGCAAACAGCGGCATCTTGTGCAGCGTCATGCCCGGAGCGCGCATGTTGAAGATGGTGGTGATGAAGTTGATCGCACCGAGGATCGACGACGCGCCGGCGATGTGCAGCGACAGGATCGCCAGATCCATTGCCGGGCCAGGCTGGCCCGAGGTCGAGAGCGGCGGATAGATCGTCCAGCCGCCGCCGACGCCATGCGCACCGGGAGCGCTCGGCATGAAGGCCGAGAGGATCAGCAGCAGGAACGCGGGCGGAAGCAGCCAGAACGAGATGTTGTTCATGCGCGGGAACGCCATGTCAGGCGCGCCGATCATGATCGGAACCATCCAGTTGGCGAAGCCGCCGATCAGCGCGGGCATGACCATGAAGAAGATCATGACCAGGCCATGGGCCGTCGTGAACGCGTTGAACATGCTCTTGCCGGCGTCGATCGCGGCATCGCCTTCAACGCCATAGACCATTGAGGCCAGGCCGTGGAAGATCTGGATACCCGGCTCGGCGAGTTCCCAGCGCATCATGACGGACAGGAAGCCGCCGATGCAGCCTGCCATGATCGCGAAGATCAGGTAGAGCGTTCCAATATCTTTGTGGTTGGTCGAGTACACCCACCGAACCCAGCCCTTCGGCTTGTGGTCGTGATGGTCGTGAGCTGCAGCGCCTGCCATGTTCCGCTCCGTTCCCTGATCCCTATTCTACCGTGGCTCAGTTGCCAGCGGCCGCGACCTTGGCCGCGCCGTCCGTCTCGGCCATCAGCGCCTTGTTGGCACCCGGCAGATCGGTCTTAGCGGCGGCAAGCCACGTATTGTACTGTGCGTCGGTGACGACGCGGATTGCGATCGGCATGTAGGCGTGGTCCTTGCCGCAAAGCTCGGAGCACTGGCCGTAGTAGAGGCCTTCCTTCTCAGCCTTGAACCAGATCTCGTTGATACGACCCGGCACCGCGTCCGTCTTCACGCCGAAGGCCGGCATGGCGAAGGCGTGGATGACGTCGCTGGCGGTGACGAGCACGCGGACCAGCGTATTGATCGGAACGACGACTTCATTGTCGACGGCGAGAAGGCGCGGATATGCACCCCTGTCTTCCTTGCCAGCCGCTGCGCGGTCAGCATCGGCGAGCATCGCCGAGTTGAAGGAGAGCGGCTCGGCGTTCTGGTACTCGTAGTCCCAGTTCCACTGGTTGGCGGTCGCCTTGATCGTCAGCTTCGCGTCTTCCGGCGGCGAATACTGCGCCGTCAGAAGCTGGAATGACGGAATGGCCAAGAACAGCAGGATGACAACCGGACCAACGGTCCAGATGACCTCGATCAGCGTGTTGTGGCTGGTACGCGACGGCACCGGGTTGGCGCTCGCGCGGAACCGCCAGATGCAATAGGCCAGCAGGAAAAGAACGAACAGCGTAATCGGAACGATGAACCACAGCGTGTAGTGCTCGAACCAGGTGATCTGTTCCATGATGCCGGTCGCGGCCGGCTGGAAAGTGGTTTGCCAAGGCGTCGGCTGAGCCGCATAGGCCGCGACGCTGGCAAGGGAAGCAGTCGCCGCGACGGCGCTAGCAAAGATCTTTCTCATCGCCCTCTGTATCTCCCATTTCCGTGCGGGCGTAGCCGCAAGGACATCGTGCCGCTCCGGGACGGGAATCCCAGAGACGTTCGGAGGTTCAAACCATACTCTCTTTATAACCGCAAGGAAGCAGAGGCTTAACCCGTGCGGCATTTTTGCGCGCAGGCACAGAGGCTGGCGCCGCGACGCGTTTGGCGCTAGGTGAAGAACGCGCAGGCGAAAGGGCAATCGCCCCGCTTGTGCAGCCATGCCCTCAAAAGGCGTCGCAATTCGGGCCAAATTGGCTTCGAATGTCTGGAAAACCTGAGATTGCAGGATGGCGAAGGCGCCGTCTTGTTATTTACTTGCTGCCTGCACGGCCTGATAGTCGTGATTCGCAATGGAGCCGTCATGAAGTCTGGGCTTTTCAAAACCGTGGCCAAGATGCTCGTCGCTGCCGCCTGCGTGGTTCCCATGCAAGCCGGCGCGCAGCAGAGCGGCACGGTCAAGTCCACCCATGGCGCGTGGTCGATCATCTGCGACACCCCTGCGGGCGCCACCAACGAACAATGCGTGATGATGCAGAACGTCATCGCCGAGGACCGTCCCGAGATGGGGCTTTCGGTGGTCATCCTGCGCACCGCCGACAACAAGGCCGAGATCTTGCGCGTGCTGGCGCCGCTCGGCGTGCTCCTTCCTAACGGTCTCGGCCTCAATGTCGACCAGAAGGACATCGGCCGCGCCTATTTCGTGCGCTGCTTCCAGGACGGCTGCTACGCCGAGGTGATCCTCGACAAGACGCTGCTCGACACGCTGAAGACCGGCAAGTCGGCGACCTTCATCGTCTTCCAGACGCCCGAAGAAGGCATCGGCATCCCGGTCGACCTCAACGGCTTCGGCGAGGGCTTCGCAGCACTACCGTAAGCGTTTGGCACCGGAGACATTGTCCGGAGCCTCTGCGTCGCCTACATCGGGGTGAACACACTCACCTTGGAATATGAGGCGACGCGCCATGACCAGCCTTCTCAGCCAGTTCGACATCACTGAAGACCGCGTGCGCAAGATCGTCGCCGGGACGATCGAGGGCGCCGACGATGGCGAGCTCTTCCTCGAATATCGCGAGGGCGAGGCGCTGATGCTCGACAATGGCCGGCTGAAGACCGCGAGCTTCAACACCGACCAGGGTTTTGGCCTGCGCGCCGTTGCCGGCGAAGCGACCGGTTACGCTCATTCGAGCGACCTGTCCGAACAGGCATTGTTGCGTGCCTCCGATGCAGTCTCAGCCGTCAAGGGCGGCTATTCCGGCACGCTCGCCGCCGCCCCTGCCCGCACCAACACCCATCTCTACGGCGAGGAAAACCCTATCTCGTCGCCCTCTTTCGAGGCCAAGGCCAAGCTTTTGCAGGAAATCGACGCATGGCTGCGTGACAAGGACCCGCGCGTCCGCCAGGTGACGGCGTCGCTCGCCTCGTCGTGGCAGCATGTCGAGATCCTGCGCGGCGACGGCCAGGTCGTGCGCGACATCCGCCCGCTGGTGCGCATGAACGTCTCGGTGATCGTCGGCGACGGCGACCGCCAGGAAAGCGGCTCCTACGGTGCCGGCGGCCGCAAGAGCTTCGACGAGTTCCTGACCGACGAAAGCTGGAAGAATGCCGCGACCGAAGCATTGCGCCAGGCGCTGGTCAATCTCGAAGCTATCCCCGCCCCTGCCGGTACCTTCGACATCGTTTTGTCGTCCGGCTGGCCGGGTGTGATGCTGCACGAAGCCGTCGGCCACGGCCTCGAAGGCGACTTCAACCGCAAGAAGACTTCCGCATTCGCCGGCCTTCTCGGCCAGCAGGTCGCCGCCAAGGGCGTGACCGTCGTCGATGACGGCACGATCGCCGAACGCCGCGGCTCGATCACCGTCGACGATGAAGGCACGCCCAGCGCCCGCAACGTGCTGATCGAGGATGGCAAGCTCGTCGGCTACATGCAGGACCGCCAGAACGCCCGCCTGATGGGCATGAAGGCGACCGGCAACGGCCGCCGCGAATCCTATGCACACCAGCCGATGCCGCGCATGACCAACACCTACATGACCTCGGGCGACATGGCGCCGGAAGAGATCATCGCCTCGGTCAAGAACGGCATCTATGCCGTCTCCTTCGGTGGCGGCCAGGTCGACATCACCTCGGGCAAGTTCGTGTTCGGCTGCACCGAGGCCTACATGATCGAGGACGGCAAGGTGACCCGGCCGATCAAGGGCGCAATGCTGATCGGCAACGGCCCCGATGCCATGCATCGCGTGACCATGGTCGGCAACGACATGAAGCTCGACAACGGCATCGGCATGTGCGGCAAGGCCGGCCAGGGCGTGCCGGTCGGCGTCGGCCAGCCGCATCTCAGGATGAACCAGATGACCGTCGGCGGCACACGGGTCTAGGCTTCGTATCGATAGAACGAAATGCCGCTGCACCGCCCCACCTCGATCGTCGTGCTGACTGGAGCCGGCATCTCGGCCGAATCAGGCGTCGACACCTTTCGTGACAAGGACGGCATCTGGTCGAAGATCGACTATCGCGACGTGGCGACGCCGGAAGGCTTCGCCCGTAACCCGGAGCTGGTTCACGAGTTCTACAACCAACGCCGGAGCGGACTTGCCGGTGTGATGCCGAATGCCGCGCATGTGGCACTGGCCAGGCTCGAACGCACGTTCCGGGGCAAGTTCCTGCTCGTCACCCAGAACATCGACGACCTGCACGAACGAGCCGGGTCGCAGCGGCTGATCCACATGCATGGCGAGCTGACCAAGGCCTTGTGCGCCCATTGCGGCACCAGGCATCCCTGGCACGGCGCCATGTCGCGGGCCTCGCGCTGCCCGTCATGCCAGGAGATCGGCCAGTTGCGACCTGACGTGGTCTGGTTCGGCGAAATGCCCTACCTGATGGACGAGATCGACGAGGCACTGGCGCAGTGCGACCTCTTCGTCTCCATCGGTACCAGCGGCAATGTCTATCCCGCCGCCGGCTTCGTCGAGCAGGCGCGCCATGCCGGGGCGCGAACGATCGAACTCAATCTCGAACCGTCGGAAGGCTATGACCTGTTCGATCAGGCCATTAATGGCCGCGCCACCGAAATCGTGCCCGAGTTCGTCGAGCATATCCTGGCTGGCCGATAAGTAGCCGCTGGTCTCCCGATCGCGTCCGGATCGAACGCAGCCGCCTTAACGACGTTTCTTCGGCTTCTCCAGCAGTGCTACCGCCTCGACGTGGTGCGACCAAAGGAACTGGTCGATCGGGGTCACGGCCTTCAGCGCATAACCACCATCGATGAGGATGCGCAGGTCCCGCGCGAGCGTCGCCGGATTGCACGACACCGCCGCCACATAAGGCACATCAGAGCGGGCAATCTGCTTGCACTGGTCCTCGGCGCCAGCACGCGGCGGGTCGAAGACGATGCCGTCGAAGGCGTTCAATTCCTTGAAGGTCAGCGGCCGGCGATCAAGGTCGCGGCGCTCGACGGTGACGCGCTTCAGGCCACTGGCGAAGCGGAAGCCACGGTCGAGTGCTGCCAATGCCGGGCCATCGCCCTCGACAGCATGGACCTCGGAGTTCGCCGCCAGCCTGAGCGCGAAGGTGCCGCAGCCCGAAAACAGGTCGGCGACCTTCTTGGCCTTGCGCATGTGGCCAGTGACGAGTGAGACCATCGCGCCCTCCGCCTCGGCCACGGCCTGGACAAAAGCCCCCGGCGGCGGGCTGACCGTCGCTGCGCCAAAGGTCAGCATCGGCTTGACTGGCTCGACGATGATCTCGCCGTCGATGGAAAGTCGGGCGATATTCGACTTGATGGCAAAATCGGTCGCGGCGCGGCGGATCGCTTCGGTCGGCTTGCCGCAGTCGCTGGCCGCCACGTCGAAACCCGACTCGGTGGCCGTAACGAGGAATCGGAACGGCTTCGACGTGTTGGCGATAATGCCGGCAAGGTGCCGCAAGGTGCCAGCGGCTTCCACTATGGCGGGCAGCAGGACAGGGCATTCCTCGATATCGATGAGGGTATGGGAAAATGCCTTGTTGTAGCCGAGGTGGAGCCCGGTCTCGGTGTTGCGCGCGGTGAAAGCCGCCCGCCGCCGGCTGTGCGGCGGACATGCAACCAGTTCGGCTACCGGGACATCGATCGCCCTCGCCTTCAGCGCATGGGCGACCAGTCCACGCTTCCAGTCGCGATAGGCCTGGTCCTCGAGATGCTGGATCGCGCAGCCGCCACATTCGGTGAAATGCCGGCAGGCCGGATCGATGCGTTGCGGCGATGGCTCGAGGACCGAAATCAGTTGGGCACGATCTTTTTCGCGCGCGGCCGTCACCACCTCGCCCGGCAGCGCGAACGGGATGAAGATATGCCCGCCATTGGCATCGACGACGCCGTCGCCATGCGCGCCAAGCCGCGCAATTTCGAAACGTGTCGTCATGGGTCTTTTACTCCACCGAGCAGGTATTCACGATTTCCGTCACCGCCTTCGAGCGGCGACGGGCAGATGCCGAGCGAGCGCCAGCCTGGAACTGCGTCGAGCCATGCGCGCAACTCTTCCGCCATGCGCGGGCCGTCCTCAACATTCTTGAGCAGGCCGCCCTTGCCGATCGCCTCGCGCCCGGCCTCGAACTGCGGCTTGACCAGGAACACCCCCCTGGCGCCCGGCGTCGCCAGTTCGAGTGCATTGGGCAGAGCCAGCTTGAGCGAGATGAAGCTGACATCCGAGACCAGAAAATCGGGTGTTCTGCCGCCCAGATCATCCGACGTCAGGTTGCGGGCGTTGATACCTTCCAGGCAGGTGACGCGTGGATCGGACTTCAGCCTCTCGTCCATCTGGCCGTGGCCGACATCGATCGCCACGACATGTGCAGCACCGCGTTCCAGCAGCACCTGCGTGAAGCCGCCGGTCGAAGCGCCGATGTCCAGTGCCGTGGTTCCGGCTGGATCGAAGCCGAAATGGTCGAGCCCGGCGATCAGCTTGAGCGCGGCGCGCGAGACATAGGCCTGCGCCGGGTCATCGACAGCGATTTCGGCGCTCGCCGGCACCATCTGGCCCGGCTTCTTGGCCGCCTGGCCGCCGACGGACACGGCCCCGCGCGCCACCGCGTCGCGGGCACGCGAGCGGCTGGCAAAGAAACCGCGGCTGACGAGCAATTCGTCGAGCCGCAGGCTGGCGGTGGCTTGCCTTGAGATTTCCATGGCTTTCAATGGCGAATGCGCGCCTGCATGGCAAGCGCTCGCGCGATTATGTCAGGCGCGGACCGCCTGGGCTGACTTGCCGAGCGCTGCAAAGACGGCACGCACGATGCCGGCGGAATCAAGCCCGGCGTCTGCATGCATCTTGTCTGGGTTGGCGTGGTCGACAAAGCTGTCCGGCATGGTCAGCGGCCGCACCTTGAGGCCGTTGTCGAGCAGGCCGTTGCGGGCGAGGAAATCGAGCACCTGGCTGGTGAAGCCACCGACCGAACCTTCCTCGACCATGACGAGCACTTCGTGCGAGCGCGCGAGGCGACGGATCAGGTCCTCGTCCAGCGGCTTGGCGAAGCGCGCGTCGGCGACAGTCGTCGACAGCCCGGCAGCGCCGAGTTCCTCGGCGGCGAGCAGGCAATCCTTGAGGCGTGTGCCAAACGACAGCAGCGCCACCTTGGTGCCCTCGCGCAGGACTCGGCCCTTGCCGATCTCCAGCGCCCGGCCACGCTCCGGCATGTCGACGCCAACGCCGTTGCCGCGGGGATAGCGGAAGGAGATCGGACCGTCGTCATACTCGACGGCGGTGCGCACCATGTGGCGCAGTTCCGCCTCATCGGCCGCCGCCATGACGACGAAACCGGGCAGCGAAGCGAGATAGGCGGTGTCAAAGGCGCCGCAATGGGTGGCACCGTCGGCACCGACGAAGCCAGCGCGGTCGATCGGAAAGCGCACCGGCAGATTCTGGATGGCGACGTCGTGCACGACCTGGTCGTAGGCGCGTTGCAGGAAGGTCGAGTAGATCGCGACGAACGGCTTATAACCTTCGGTCGCGAGGCCCGCGGCAAAGGTCACCGCATGCTGCTCGGCGATGCCGACGTCGAAGGTACGCGACGGAAACGCCTCGCCGAACAGATCGAGGCCGGTGCCCGACGGCATGGCGGCTGTGACGGCAACGATCTTGTCGTCGTCGCGCGCCTCCTGCATCAGGCTTTCGGCGAACACCTTGGTGTAAGCAGGCGCGTTGGCCGGCGCCTTGGCCTGGGCGCCTGTTATGACGTCGAACTTGTTTACGCCGTGATACTTGTCGGCAGCCGCTTCGGCCGGGGCATAGCCCTTGCCCTTCTGGGTCACGACATGGATCAGCACCGGACCAGTGCCGTTGTCGCGCACGTTCTTCAGCACCGGCACGAGATGCTCGAGATTGTGGCCGTCGATCGGGCCGATGTGGAAGAAGCCCATCTCCTCGAAAAGCGTGCCGCCGGTGACGAAGCCGCGTGCATGCTCGACGGCGCGGGTGATGGCGCGGTCGACGCGGCGGCCGAGATAGGAGGTCAGCTTCTTGCCGAGCTCGCGCACGCCGGCATAGGTGCGGCCCGAGGCAAGGCGCGCCAGATAGGCGCTCATCGCGCCTGCCGGCGGGGCGATCGACATGTCGTTGTCGTTGAGGATGACGATCAGGCGGGCGTCGAGCGCACCGGCATTGTTCATCGCCTCATAGGCCATGCCTGCCGACATGGCGCCGTCGCCGATGACAGCGATGACATTGTTGCGGCCGCCGTCGAGATCGCGCGCCACCGCCATGCCGAGGCCGGCGGAAATCGACGTCGAGGAGTGCGCGGCGCCAAACGGATCGTACTCGCTTTCCGAGCGCTTGGTGAAGCCGGAGAGCCCGCCCTCCTGGCGCAGCGTGCGCATGCGGTCGCGGCGGCCGGTCAGGATCTTGTGCGGGTAGGCCTGGTGGCCAACATCCCAGATGATGCGGTCGTCGGGGGTTTGGAAGACATAGTGCAGCGCAACCGTCAGCTCGACGACGCCAAGGCCCGCGCCAAGATGCCCGCCGGTCTGCGACACCACGTCGATAAGTTCGGCGCGCAGTTCGCTTGCCAGTTGCGGCAGCTGGGCTTCATCGAGCGTGCGCAGGTCGGACGGCACGCGGACCTTGTCCAGCAGGGGCGTTTCAGGTTTCGCGTTCATCAATCCGCACTAACTCGGTTAACCACCCGGCAGATACGACCGCATGCTTGGAAAGTAAATGCGTGGCGGTGACGCGGGCCGGCTGGAGACGCACCCCTCACCCCTCGGGCAACGGGATGAACTCCTCCTCGTCGCCCGGCACGATATCGAAACGGCCGGTCTTCCATTCATTCTTCGCCTCTTCGATGCGCTCGCGCGACGACGAGACGAAGTTCCACCAGATGTAGCGCTTGGAACCGAGCGAGGCGCCGCCGAACAGCATGAAATGCGCACCCGTCTCCGAGCTCACGACGATCTCGTCGCCAGGTTTGAACACCAGCAACCGCTCGATCGGGAAGCGATCACCAAGAATGTCGATCTCGCCGCCAAGCGTGTAGATGGCACGCTCCTCGGCGTCGGCCGGAATCTTGATCCTGGCACCCGGCGCCAGCCTGATGTCGGCGTAGAGCGTGTCGGATGCCTGGCGCACCGGCGACTTCAGGCCCTTGAACTCACCGATCACCAACCTGCCGCTGACACCATCGGCTTCGAAGGTCGGAAGCTCCATTGCCGCCGTATTCTCGAACAGCGGCGCGACCTCCTCCTTGCCGTCGGGCAGCGCCAGCCAGGTCTGCAGCCCGGAAACCGACATCGGCGCGCCGCGCAGCTCTTCCGGCGTACGTTCGGAATGGACGATGCCGCGCCCTGCCGTCATCAGGTTCACGTCGCCCGGGGCGATGACCATCTCGGTGCCGAGCGAATCCCGGTGCCTGATCTTGCCGTCGAACAGGTAGGTCACAGTCGCAAGCCCGATATGGGGGTGTGGACGGACATCGAGCGCATGCCCTGCCCTCAGGATCGCCGGCCCCATGCGGTCGAAGAAGATGAATGGGCCGACCAGGCGGCGCTTTGCCGTCGGCAATGCCCGGCGCACCTGGAAGCCATCGATATCCTTGGCATTGGGGATGACCATCAGTTCGAGCTGGTCGCAGGAAAAAGCATCGCCTGGCGTCGGGTCTTCGGCGGGAAAGAAGCTCATGGTCGCATCCTGGAGTGTGTTTGCAGCGCGGCTGTCACAAGAGCTGTCACTCAGGCAAATCTCAGCGCCGAACGTGCCTTTGCCTTGGCCGCTTCTTCGTCGCGGTTGCGCGGGTGCTGATGCGTTTCCATCGCATGCAGCATCTCGTGCGCTGCCTCGGCGATCGTGTCGACCGCGCGATTGAAGGCCTCTTCGTTCTTCTTCGAGGGCTTGTTCGAACCGCTCAGCTTGCGGACGAACTGCAAGGCTGCGTCGCGGATCTCGTCATGCGTCGCCGGCGGGTCGAAATTGAACAATGTCTTGATGTTACGGCACATTGGCTGCTCCGGGGTTTTCACCAACGGTATGGCTTTCCCATAACTGGGCGCAACGCGCGACGAGGTCAAGCGGTTCGGACGCCCCTCATCCAAAGGCAAGCGCCGCTGCGCCGACGAGCAACGCACTGTAGGTGCCGACCATGCCGGGCGCGCTCAATGGCGTCCGCGCCGTCAGTATGCCCGCGACGTGAAGGCCACGGCCGACGATCAGCAATCCCGCGATCGTCCAGAGCATCGCCGTCGGCGCCTGACGGTATTCGGCCAAAGCGAGCAGGATCAGGGCGAGCGGCACATATTCGATGAAATTGCCCTGGGCGCGGATGCGCCGCATCAGGGCGACGTCCTCGCCGAAGCCGATCTTGACCCCGACCTTCTTGCGATACAGGCTTACCCTGATGCTGAGGACGACCAGAGCCACAGCCGCGAGTGCGGCAGTCATCGATGTTATCGGCAACATGACAAGTCCTCCCCGACGAGCGTTGGGGCAGCTAACCACTTCTCACTTGCATTTTGCAAGTTAAAAATCCAAAGTACGCCATGGCCCAGTTCCGCTCCGGCTGCCCCATCGCGTCAGCGCTCGACATCATCGGCGACAAGTGGTCGCTGGTGATCGTCAGGGCGATGGTGATGGGGGCGACCAGCTATTCGGACCTTTTGTCCACGCCGGAGAAAATCTCGACCAACATCCTGGCCGAAAGGCTGCGCCGGCTGGAAGATGCCGGCCTCATCAGGCAATCGCTGCCGCGCCAGGGTTCGATCCGCGGCGCTTATGCGCTGACCGCCAGGGGTGCTGCGCTCATTCCTGTCGTGCAGGAGCTCGCCCGCTGGGGTGAAACGCAGATACCGGACCGCTGGACGCCGCCGGAGCGCTTCTATGCGGCCCGGCCCGGCGATTTCGACGTCCGCGACGGTGATGCCGCCGCGGACTGAACTGGACGCTGTTACTCGCCGTCGAGCGGCTCCGTGCCCACGGGCTTGCCGTCGCGCGACAGGCGGATCTTCTCGACCTTGTCCTCGGCGGCCTTCAGCAAGCGGTCGCAATGCGCCTTCAGCGCTTCGCCGCGCTCGTAAATCTTGATCGACTGGTCGAGCGGCACGTCGCCGCGCTCGAGATCGTCGACGATCTTCTCCAGTGCCGCGAGTGCCTGCTCGAAGCTCAGCGCCTTGATTTCGTCGTTGGGCTCGGCGGCCATGGCTTATCCTTTCATGAGGCGAGAAACATGGGCTGCCACGGAGAAGGCCAGCCCATGCAGGTCGTAGCCGCCCTCGAGCAGGCTGACCAGACGATTTGACGAATGGCGCGCGGCACTGTCCATCAATTGCCCGGTCGCCCAGTCGAAATCGGCTTCGGTGAGGTTGATCTCGGCCAGCGGGTCGCGATGGTGCGCGTCGAAACCGGCGGAGATGATGATCAGGTCAGGCGCGAATCTGTCGAGCGCCGGCAAAACACGCGAGCGGAACGCCTCGCGGAAATGGTCGCTGCCGGTATCAGGCGCAAGCGGCGCGTTGACGATGTTGCCGACGCCCGTCTCGCTTTTTGCGCCCGTGCCGGGAAACAGCGGCATCTGGTGTGTCGAGCAGTAGAGCACGCTCGGATCGTCCCAGAAGATGTCTTGGGTGCCATTGCCGTGATGCACGTCCCAATCGACGATCGCCACCCGCTCGGCGCCATGGTCGCGCTGGGCATGACGTGCTGCGATCGCCGCGTTGTTGAACAGGCAAAATCCCATCGCCGTCGTCTTTTCGGCATGGTGCCCAGGCGGTCGCGAGGCGACGAACACGTTGGCGGCGTTGCCGACAAAGACGTCGTCGACGGCGGCATTGGCCGCCCCGATCGCAGTCAGTGCCGCCTGCCAGCTTTTTGGGCTCAGCGTGGTGTCGCCGTCTATCCTGGCGAAGCCTTCCACCGGCACCTGCCGGCGGACGTTTTCGACAAAACCCTCGGGGTGCGCGTAGAGAATCGTACACTCGTCACCCATCGGCGCCTCGACGCGATCGAGCATCTCGAACGCCTCGTCGTCGAGCGCGCGCTCGATGGCGCGCAACCTGTCGGGCCGCTCGGGATGCCCAGGCGTCGTCAGGTGTTCGAGGTAGATCGGATGCGTGTAGAGCCGCGTGGTCATCGCCGCACCTTATCAGCAATGGCCGGTCAGACCACGCATAGCTGTCAAAGCCCTGGGGAAAACGGCAGCCTGCTGACGGACGAGCCCCATGGCCGGGTCGGCAAGAGGAACCGAGGATCGCGGCACAGGTATGTCCTGCTGCGGCCGAAAAGATCAGCCGGCGGGCTTACCGGCCACAAGCAGGCCTTCCATCAGCGCGCGAAACGCCTTCACCGCCTTGATCGACGTCGCGCCGGGGTCTTCGGAATTGGCGATCCACTGGGCCGCATAAAGCGAGGCGCCGCTGATCAGCCGCGCCATCGCTTCCGCATCGATGTCGCGGACGAGGCCCTCCGCCTTCAGCGCGACGAGGTTCGCCGTGATGGCCGAAATACAGGCGTTGGCGTTGGGCCATTGTGCCGGATCGCCGAGAACGGCCGGCCCATCGCGCAGGACGATGCGCTGGATTTCCGGCTCGAGCGCCATTTCGACATAAGCGATGTTCTCGTCGAGGAAGCCCTGCCAGCGCGTCTTGGCCCTGGCCGAGATCTCATTGAGGCGCACACACATTTCCTGGTCGATCTGGGCAAGCACAGCCTCGAACAACCCTTTCTTGTCGCCGAAGTGGTGATACAGCGCGCCGCGCGTCAGCCCCGCCTCGGCAGTGAAATCGTCCATCGACGCATTCGCATAGCCCGTCGTGGCAAATGCCCGGCGCGCGGCAGCGATCAGCTTGGCGCGCGTTTCGGCAATCATCTCGCTTCGGGGTTTGTGTGCTGCCTTCATCGCCTCTTCCTTGTCGCGCCGTCATTCACATACGTTGCGTATATTTTTTTCGACATGATGCCCATGGTAATTGACATACGCGGCGTATGCAATTATCTCATTGACATACGCCACGTATGTAAGTGGCGCACCCTCGAAATTCCAGGAGTGCTCCGATGCACAATCCTTATGCTGAGATATTCAGAGTTCCCGGGACCAAAGGCTTCGCGGCGGCGGCATTCATCGCCCGTCTGCCGATCGCCATGGCCCCTATCGGCATCGTTGCGATGCTGTCGCAGACGCGCGGCGAATATTGGCTGGCAGGTGCCGTCTCGGCCACCTTCGCGCTGACCAACGCCTTTGCCGCCCCGCAGATTTCGCGCCGGATCGACAGGCTTGGCCAGACATCAGTGGCCCTCCCCACCACCATCATCTCCGTCCTCGCCTTTGCCGTCTTGCTCATTGCCACCCGCTATGACTGGCCGGCCTGGACGCTTTTCGTCTCGGCGTTCATCGCCGCCACCATGCCCAGCATGCCGGCCATGGTGCGGGCCCGCTGGACCGAAATCTTCCGCGACCGCCCCGAACTCAACACCGCCTTCGCCTTTGAATCCGTCGCCGACGAGATGGTCTACATCGCCGGCGCCTCGCTTTCGGTCGGTCTGAGCGTCGCCTTGTTTCCGGAAGCCGGCATGCTGGTCAGCACGCTGTTGCTGGCCGTCGGCATGGCAGCTTTCCTCCTGCAGCGGTCGAGCGAGCCCAAGGTCAGAGCGCC
>Ga0209902_101193_pt1 | contig 14697 bp, 13 predicted proteins | sample FECB27metaG_FD_188304 | JGI IMG/M metagenome (GOLD analysis project Ga0209902, IMG submission 188304) | Cyanobacterial communities from the Joint Genome Institute, California, USA - FECB-27 (SPAdes) (version 2) | ecosystem: Environmental > Aquatic > Thermal springs > Hot (42-90C) > Microbial mats...
GGGCCGCGCCGCACCGCCTGATTGGTGAGCAAGGTCACGCCGGTTGCCGGCACGGCTCTGCGGAATGCGGCCGTATCGCGCCAGTGATCGTGATTGCCGAGCACCGCCAGCGCACCGAGCGGCGCGTGCAGCCCCGCGAGCGGTGCGACGGCGGCCTCCACATCATAGTGGCGTGTGGAGAAGATCTTGTCGCTCACCAGGTCGCCGGCGATCAGCACGATATCCGGCGCCAGCGCATTCACCTGCGCGACGATGCGCGCCAGTCGCTCGGGCGGCATGTCGGGCCCGGCGACATGAAGGTCGGACATCAGCACCGCCCGGATCGGCGGTTGCCCCGCCGGCCAGTCCGCCAATGCGATGCGGGTTTCGCGCACGACCGGATCGCGGGTCGCCTGCCGATAGCCCCAGGCGATCAACGCGGCGGCGATCACGAACGCCAGGATCAGGGGGTAGCGATATTTCATCTCCCAGCCTTCCTAACGGAACCCGAAACCCGCGCAAATTGTTGATCATTCCATCGGGGGAAGGAGATATGACATGTTGAAGGCCGCTCTGATCTTTCTTGTTCTCGGCGTCGTCCTGGCCGCACTCGGCTTTGGCGGCATCGGCGGCGCGTTCGTCGGGATCGCCAAGATCCTGTTCTTCATCGCGATCGCCGTGTTCCTGATCTTCCTGGTGCTCGGCATCACCGCGGCGAAGAAGGTCACCTGACCCAGGGCGGGCGCGGCACGATGGCGTCCGCGCCCGATCCCGCCTAGCGTCGGCGAACGATGCACGCTTTCGCCGCGCTCCTCGATCGACTCATCTACACGCGTTCGCGCAACGCGAAGCTCAAGCTCATCTCGGACTATCTGATCGTCACGCCCGACCCCGATCGCGGCTGGGCGATGGCGGCGCTGACCGGCGATCTCGACTTGCCGGCGGTGAAGCCCGCGATCATCCGTGCGATGGTCGACACCCGCGTCGATCCGGTGCTGTTCCGCATGAGCCGCGATTATGTCGGCGATTCGGCCGAGACGGTGTCGCTGATCTGGCCCGATCCGCCCACCCCGCCCGTCGGCGAAGCGGATCTGAGCCTGGGCGGGATCGTCGCTCGGCTGTCCACCCTGTCGCGATCGGATACGCCCGCGATCCTTGCCGACCTGCTCGACCGGCTGACACCCGAGGAACGCTTCGCCTTGCTCAAGATGGCGACCGGCGCGCTGCGCATCGGCGTGTCCGCGCGCCTGGCCAAGACCGCGCTCGCCCAGGCGTTCGGCCTGGACGTGGATGCGGTGGAGGAGGTCTGGCACGGCATCCGCCCGCCCTATGCCGAACTGTTCGACTGGGCCGAGGGGCGCGGCCCCCAGCCGACCGCAGCCGACGTTCCGGTCTTTCGCCCGTTCATGCTCGCCCACCCACTCGAGGAGACGCGCGTCTCGCTCGACGATTATGCCGCCGAATGGAAATGGGACGGCATCCGCGTGCAGATCGTCCGCGTCGCGGGCCAGACCCGTCTCTACAGCCGCGCAGGCGACGACATCACGCACAGCTTCCCCGAGGTTGCCGCGGACTTCGATGCCGATGGCGTGCTCGACGGCGAATTGCTGGTGAAGGGGGAGGCGCAGGGCGGCGAGGCGGCAAGCTTCAACGCGCTCCAGCAAAGGCTGGGTCGCAAGCAGGTCTCGGCCCGGATGCTTGCCGACTATCCCGCGTTCGTCCGCCTCTACGACATATTGATCGACGGCGCCGAGGACGTCCGCGCACTTGCATGGGAGGAGCGCCGTACCCGGCTGGAGGCATTCGTGCCGCGGCTCGCCCCCGGCCGCTTCGACTTGTCGCGCGTGATCGACGCGGACAGTTTCGAGGCGCTGGAGACGATCCGCGAGGGCGCGCGCGACGCCGCGATCGAGGGCGTAATGCTGAAACGCCGCGACAGCGCCTATGTCGGCGGACGCCGCGTCGGCCTGTGGTACAAATGGAAGCGCGATCCGCTGACCGCCGACTGCGTGATGATGTATGCGCAGCGCGGTTCCGGAAAGCGTTCCAGCTTCTATTCCGATTATACCTTTGGCTGCTGGACGGAGGATGGCGAGTTGCTGCCCGTCGGCAAGGCCTATTCCGGTTTCACCGACGAGGAACTGAAATCGCTCGATCGTTTCGTCCGCCAGCACACCGTCAATCGCTTCGGCCCGGTGCGCGAGGTGGAAAAGACGCTGGTGCTCGAAGTGGCGTTCGATTCGATCCATGAATCGAAACGCCACAAATCCGGCGTGGCGATGCGCTTCCCCCGCATCTCGCGCATCCGCACGGATAAGCCGGCGGCCGAGGCCGACCGCATCGCGACGCTGAAGGGCATGATCGCCTGACGCGGTTCGAGGTTCGCCCGAACCGTCGAACGGCCCACGAACCGTAACACGAATCGTGCATGGCGGCCGGGCGGCCCGTCCGCGCCGAACTTCCTCCGAAGCGGATGATTTGGTGAGTTTTCGGGCAGATCGTTACGAATTAGTAACATCTTTGCAGCAAGCTTCGCGAGCTGTCGCCGGAGCTTCGCTCCAGCGCACCGTGACAGAGCCCAAGGGTCGTCCGGGGAGGGGAAAGCGCGCGTTCGGTGGGGACCGTACACGAATAGTCTTTCGCGGGGTTCAGACGATGGGGTTCCCTCAGCCACTGGTGGCGATGCTGTGCCATGTGATCGGCCATCATCGCGACAAGCGCAAATGCTGGCATGACAATGACGACTGGCGCAGCGTCTGCGAACGCTGTGGCGTCGAGATGGTCCGCGATTCGATCGCGAAGAAGTGGCACGCCCGCTGATCGGCAACGCTTCGCCGCGACCCGCGCCATCACAGGAAAAATAATCCGGTGCCGCTGTCGATTCCGGCGCATGATGCGCGTCATGGGTCCGAAGCCGGATTGCGGCATCCACCGCCGTCCGGTTTCCCGACATCAGGAGGGACCGACGATGAAATACGCATTGCTGATCTACGGCAAGGAATCCGATTGGGCGAATTGCAGCCCGGATGAAATGACCGCGATCTTCGCCGAGCATGGCAGGATGAGCGACGCGGCGGGCGACAGGATCCTGGCGGGCGAAGAGCTCGACATGACCGCCACCGCGACGACCGTGCGCACCGCCAATGGCGAGAGCATCGTGACCGACGGGCCTTTTGCCGAAACGGTCGAGCATCTCGGCGGCTTCTACCTGATCGAAGCGGCCGATCTCGACGAAGCCCTGTCCTATGCGAAGATGCTGTCGGGCACCGTCGAGGTCCGGCCGGTCGTGGCGCATGGGGGGCCGTCCTGACCGTCGGACAGGCGATCGAAGCCAGCTATCGCGCGGACTGGGCGCGTCTGATCGCACTGCTCGCCCGCCGCTTCGGCGATCTCGACCTGGCCGAGGACGCGCTTGCCGATGCCTTTGCATCGGCGGCGCGCGCCTGGACGACGGGCGGCATTCCGGAGCGGCGGGCCGCCTGGCTGATGACCGCGGCGATCCGCCGGGCGCTCGATCGACTGCGACGCCGGGCGACCGCGGACGCCGCCCGCATGTTTCTGGAAAGCGAAGCGACGGTGCCCGCGACCGAACCCGACGATCCGGACGCGCTGCCCGACGAGCGGCTGGCGCTGATCTTCACCTGTTGCCACCCCGCCCTCGCGATGGAGGCGCGCGTCGCGCTGACCCTGCGGCTGGTCGCGGGACTGGCGACGCCGGAAATCGCACGGCTCTTCCTGGTGTCCGAATCGACCATGGCGGCGCGCCTGACCCGCGCCAAGCGCAAGATCGCCGCGGCACGGATACCCTTTCGCGAGCCCCTTCCGTCCGAACGCGGCGATCGCATCGGCGGCGTGCTTGCCGTGGTCTATCTGCTCTTCACCGAAGGCTATGCGGCTTCGTCCGGCGAACGATTGATGCGCGACGACCTGGCCGAAGAGGCGATCCGGCTGGGAAGCCTGATCCACATGCTGCTGCCCGACGAATCGGAGGCCGCGTCGTTGCTGGCGCTGATGCGGTTCCAGCATGCGCGCCGCGACGCACGCCTGGACGACCAGGGCGGGCTGGTGCTGCTGGCCGATCAGGATCGTTCGCGCTGGCGGCATGACGAGATCGATGCGGCCAATGCCCTGATCACGCGCCCCGCCCCGGACGGCCCCTATCGGCTGCAGGCGATGATCGCGTCCGCGCATTGCGGCGCGACGGGATCGAACTGGCCGGCGATCGCGCTGCTTTATGCGCGGCTGGAGGCGCTGACCGGTTCGCCGGTGGTCCGCCTCAACCGCGCCGTCGCCGTCGCGGAGGCGGAGCATCCGGCGGCAGGGCTGGCGTTGCTCGAGGGACTGGACGCCCGGCTTCGCGACGACCGTCGTATCGCGCTGGTGCGCGGCGAGCTGCTGGCGCGTGCCGGACGGACGGACGAAGCCGTCGCGGCACTCGAACGGGCACTCGCCGGCGCGACGAACGCGGTCGAGCGCCAGCATCTCGAAAAGCGAATCGCGACCCTGAGCGCGTAAGAATCGGTACGTTGCGACACAGGCGATGCGGCCCCCTCCGCCACGGCGAGAAGCGGCGTGGTGGAGGGGTTCAGCGCCGCGTCAGAAGAACCGCAACACCATGCCGATCCGCGACCGCCCTATTTCGCCAGACCTTCGAGGCGCTCGATGCCGACCGCCATCACCGCGCCCTTGAGCAGGTTCATATCGACATTGTCGCCCCGCGCCTCGACCATGAAACGGTTCGCGACGACCATGCTGAACTTGCCGCTCTTCGACTGGCTGTCCCATTCCTCGGTGACCATGCGGCCGTCGACCGTCTGGGTCTTTTCGTAACCGGTCTCGGTCTGGCGGCTCGACTGGACGTTGAGCGCGCTGCCGAGCGCGGCGATCGCACCGACCGCCGCCATGTCGGTCAGTTCGAGCCGGACGTTGCTTTCGCCCGCCGTATAGCGAGCCTCGGCGTGCGATCCGCCGATCCCGGCGGCGCCGCCCGACGCATTGGACACCTCGCTACGCGTATAGCCGGGCAAGGCCGCGGGCAGCAGCGCCTGAAGCTGGTCAGGCGGAAGCGCCGCCGCCGCACCATTGCCCGTCGTCGCGGCCTGGTTCATCTGATTGGCGGCTGCCTCCATCTTCTTCGACGCAGCTTCCAGCTTCGCGAGGTCGACCGATCCGACGCCCGGAATGCCGACGCTCCCCGAAAGCTCACCAGCGGGCGCGGTACGCGCGAACAGCGCGACGACCGGCGCGGTGACCGCGCCGACGACGATCGCGAGCACGATCGCGGCGGCGACGGTGAGCGCCGTATAGCCAAGCGCCTTGTCCTCCGGCGCCTTCATCAGCCGCGGCAGGCCGAGATAGAGAAGATAAAGGCTGTAAAGGCCCAATAGCGCACCGAGCAGCGCCAGCGACGGAATGATGCTGAGCACCCCCGCGACCCAGGACGCGGTTCCCGAATAGGCCGCGACCTTGAATGCCTGGATCCGGTTGGGGGTCGCGTTGAAATTGGGCGCGAGCATGTCGATCAGCACCGCGAGCAGATAGACGCCGACCAGGGTCAGCGCATAGCTGACCACCGCGCCCGTCGCCGCACCCGCCACCGACGGGCGATAGGTGATGCCGAACGCGCTGTGGCCGATCAGCAATCCGCCGATCAGGCCGGCCACCGCGGGAATCGCGGCGAGCGGAATCACGTGCGAACGATAGATGCCCGCGACGGTCGAAGGCTCCGCCTCGATCCTGGTCCATTCGCTGCCGGGCTGGAGAAGGATATTCTTGGTGCGCTCGGCAAGCGTCGGCCGCGCCGGCGCCGCCATGTTCGGGCTGTCCATCTTCACCGTTCCTCTTGACTGGTCTGAGTCGATTTTGGCGCGGCCCGATCTGTTCTGTTGTGCGCAACCTCACTTGCGATCGTGAAAATTGCAAGCGCACGCGCATCTTGAACGCACATGAAAAAGCCCCTCCCGCATGGCGGAAGGGGCTCTTTTCTTTCGTCCTGATCGACTGTGTTCGGCCGGGCCGATCAGTCGTGCTTGGACTGGAGGTTCACCGCGGCGAACTTGCCGCGACGATCGACCTCGATATCGAAATCGAGTCGATCACCCTCGTTGAGGTTGCTCATGCCGGCACGCTCGACCGCGGAGATGTGGACGAACGCATCGGGCTGGCCATCATCGCGCTGGATGAAGCCGAAGCCCTTCATGGCGTTGAAGAACTTCACCGTGCCAGACGCACGCTCGCCGGTCAGCTGACGCTGGGGACCGCCGGCGCTGCCGCCGGGGCCCGCCGCACGCGGCGCGGCCGCGCGATCGGTGACGGGAAGCGGTTCGCCCTCGATCTTCAGATCGGTCGCCGAAATGCGACCGCCACGATCGACCAGCGTGAAGCCCAGCGGCTGGCCTTCGGCCAGGCCGGTCAGGCCGGCCTGCTCGACCGCGCTGATGTGGACGAAAACGTCCTCGCCGCCGTCATCGCGCACGACGAAGCCGAAGCCCTTCTGGCCGTTGAAGAATTTGACGATGCCGGTACCTTCGCCGATGACCTGCGCGGGCATGCCGCCGCGGGGGCCGCCGAAGCCGCCACCGCCGCCGCCACCACCGCGGGGGCCGCCGAAGCCGCCACCACCGCCGCCGCCGAAGCGATCACCACCGCCGCCGCCGCCGAAACGATCGCCGCCACCGAAGTTGCCGCCGCCGCCGAAGCGATCGCCGCCACCGCCAAAGCGGCCACGATCTTCGTAGCCCCCGAAGCTTTCGTCGCCGAAACCGTCGCGCTTGTCCCTGCCACGACCGCCGCGCTCACCGCGGCGTCCTCTATCGAAACTCATGCCCTGTTGGTCTTTCCCGGTTCGCCCCAATCCAATCAGAAGCTCGGCGCCGGGCGACGGACACAGAAATCTGGGCGCGAAAAAATGACACGCCATGATTCGTCATAAAGCAAAAAACACAACGCCGCGACATATTTCCTCTTGCCAACGAGATAGCGACATCGCGAGGCGCTTGCGGCCATGTCGCGGCCCGTGCGATGGCTGTGCATCATGACCGAAATCAGCGCGCTCCTTTCCGATCCCGCCGCCTGGGCGGCCCTCGTGACCCTGGTGGTGATGGAGGTCGTGCTGGGCATCGACAACCTGATCTTCATTTCGATCCTGTCGAACAAGCTGCCCGAGGGACTGCGCCAGAAAGCCCGGAAAATCGGCATTTCTCTGGCCCTGGTGATGCGCCTGGCACTGTTGTCGATGATTGCCTGGATCGTCGGCCTGACCGCCCCGGTGATCGATCTGGGGCTGGTCGGGCCGGTCGGCGCGCATGGCGAACCGGCGTTCGAGACGCAATTCTCGTGGCGCGACCTGATCCTGATCGCGGGCGGCCTGTTTCTGCTTTGGAAGGCGACGAAGGAGATCCACCACTCGATGGATCCGGTGCCGTCCGAAGACGCAGTGCTCGACAAGAAGCAGGTGGCGCAGCTCACTTTCACCTCCGCGATCGTCCAGATTCTGCTGCTCGACATGGTCTTCTCGATCGATTCGATCCTGACTGCGGTCGGCATGACCGAGCATGTCGAGATCATGTACGTCGCGGTGATCTTCGCGGTCGGCGTGATGATGCTCGCCGCGAATCCGCTGGCGGAGTTCATCAACCGCAACCCGACGGTGGTGATGCTGGCGCTCGGCTTCCTGCTGATGATCGGCGCGGTGCTGATCGCCGACGGCTTCGGCGTGCACGTGCCGAAGGGTTATATATACGCCGCGATGGCGTTCTCCGCGCTGGTCGAGACGCTGAACATCGTCGCCCGGCGCGCCCAGGCGCGCAAGGCGGCGGCGCGCTCCGACGGTTGATCGCCAAGATCGATTGAGCCGCCGCGCGGAAACGCGTAAGGCCGCGCCATGGCTGTGCATTTTCACGAAGAAGACCTGCCCGCGGGCGTCTTGGCAGAAGGGCCCGTCGCGGTCGATACGGAGACGATGGGGCTGATCACGCCGCGCGACCGGCTGTGCCTGCTCCAGATCTCGGACGGCGGCGGAGACGAGCATCTCGTTCGCTTCGCGCCCGACAGCGACTATGCCGCGCCCAATCTGCGCGCCGTGCTCGAGGATCCGGCGCGGCTGAAACTCTATCATTTCGCGCGTTTCGACCTTGCCGCGATCGAGCATTATCTGGGGGTGACCGCGGCGCCGGTGTACTGCACCAAGACCGCGTCGCGGCTTGTGCGCACCTATACCGACCGCCACGGGCTGAAGGAGCTGGTCAAGGAGATCCTGCAGACCGACATCTCGAAGCAGCAACAGAGCTCCGACTGGGGCGGTCCCGAGCTCAACGACGCCCAGCGCGACTATGCCGCCTCGGACGTGCGTTACCTGCATCGGCTGAAGGCGGAACTCGATATCCGCCTGGCGCGCGAAGGGCGCACTGCGCTGGCCCAGGCCTGTTTCGACTTCCTGCCGCACCGCGCGATGCTCGATCTCGAAGGCTGGCCCGAGATCGACATTTTCGCACATGTCTGAAATCGCCGACCGCGTCCGCGGACAGCGCCAGATCTGGGCGGCTCCGGGCGGATCGCACGATCGGCTGATCGGGTTCCTCGGCTGGCTGCTGCCCAGCGGAATCGGCGTGCTCGCGGCATTCCTGGCGATCGCGCCGCTCGCGATGCGCGGCGACATCAGCTTCGTGCTGGCCAAGGACAAGGTGGAGATCGCCAAGGAACGCATGCGCGTGACCCAGGCCAATTATCGCGGTGAGGACAGCAAGGGACAGCCCTTCACGCTCACCGCGGGATCGGCGGTGCAAAAGACGTCGCGCGATCCGGTGGTGAACCTGTCGAAGCTGTCGGCGTCGATCAAGCTGCCCGACGGCCCGGCCACTTTCAACGCCGACCAGGGGCGCTACGACATGAACCGTGAGACGGTGGCGGTCGACGGCCCCGTGCATTTCGTCGCAGCTGACGGATATCAGCTTGAAACGTCGAACGTCGCGGTCGATCTGAAGAGCCGGCAGGTGACGAGCACCGGGCCGGTCGAGGGCAAGATGCGGCTGGGCACGTTCCAGGCGGGCCAGTTGCGCGCCGACCTTTCCGGCCGGACGGTGACGCTGGACGGCCGCGTGAAGATGCGGATCGTGCAGGGAGGGGTGAAATAGGATGAAGACCATGCGCACCATGATCCTAACCAGCCTGGCCGGCGCCGCGATCGCCACGACCATGCTGGGCGCGCCCGCGCTCGGCCAGGCGCTGAAGAACCACAATTCCGACGGCCCCGTCGATGTGGAGGCCGATCGCATCGAAGTGCAGGACCGGTCGGACCGCGCAGTCTTTTCCGGCAATGTCCGCGTCCGCCAGGGCGGCCTTTCGCTCGACGCGGCGCGGCTGACCGTCGCCTATGCCAGCGGCGGAGGCGGCGCGAGCGGCGGCGGCGTCGATATCCAGCGGCTCGACGCGTCGGGCGGCGTCACCGTGCGCAGCGCGACCGAGACGGCGCGCGGCAGCGTCGCGATCTACGACCTCAATCGCCGGCTGATCACCATGGTCGGCGGCGTCACGCTGCAGCAGGGCGCGAACCGCATCAATGGCGGCCGGCTGGTGATCGACCTCAACAGCGGCCGATCGGTGATCGACGGCAGCGCGGTGGGCGGCAGCGGCGGCAACGTCACCAGCGGCGCCGGTGGGCGGGTCACGGGACGCTTCACCGTCCCGGAGCGCAAGACCAACTGATCGGGTGATTCCCGTTTCTCCTCCCTGTCGAAGACGGGGAGGGGGACCGGCGGCCAAAGGCCGTTGGTGGAGGGGAATTGCGATCCGTCCGCCGACACCGTCGATCGCCGCTGACGCGGCGCTTCCCCTCCACCATGCCTGCGGCATGGTCCCCCTCCCCGCAGCTTCGCCGCAGGGAGCAGAAAGAAAGATCGCCCAGCCGTCGGCGGCACGGTCCGGCGATACGACGAATTTCTTCCATGCATGAATCTTGCCAATTGGCGGCGACGCCACATGTTGGTAACTCTCCGCGCATGCGGTTGCGCCGGAAGGAGCGGGAATGGACGACGCAGTGACGATGGAAGCGCCGATGACCGCGGAGGCCGCACGCGCGGTCACCAACGGACTGGCAGTCGTCTCGATCGCCAAGGCCTATGACAAGCGCAGCGTCCTTTCCGACGTGTCGCTGTCGGTCGCGCGCGGCGAGGTGGTCGGGCTGCTCGGCCCCAACGGCGCGGGCAAGACGACCTGCTTCTATTCGATCATGGGGCTGGTGAAGCCGGACAGCGGACGGATCCTGCTGGATGGCGACGACATCACCGGCCTGCCCATGTATCGCCGCGCGATCCTGGGCCTGGGCTATCTGCCGCAGGAGACGTCGATCTTCCGCGGCCTGACCGTGTCGCAGAACATCATGGCGGTGCTCGAACTGTCCGAGCCCGACAAGTCGTCGCGCCCCGCGCGGCTCGAAACGCTGCTCGACGAATTCGGGCTGGGCAAGCTGCGCGACGCACCGGCCATGGCATTGTCGGGCGGCGAACGCCGGCGGTGCGAGATCGCGCGCGCGCTGGCCGCGCAACCGTCGATCATGCTGCTCGACGAACCCTTTGCGGGCATCGATCCCATCTCGATCGCGGACATCCGCGATCTGGTGAAGGACCTGAAGAGCCGCGACATCGGCGTGCTCATCACCGACCATAATGTCCGCGAGACGCTCGACATCGTCGATCGCGCTTGCATCATCTATGACGGCCGCGTGCTGTTCGCCGGTTCGCCCGAGGCGCTGGTTGCCGACGAGAATGTCCGCCGGCTCTATCTCGGCGAGAGCTTCGCCCTATGACCGCGCCGAATGTGATTCCGCCGCAATAGCCATGGCACTCGGTCCGCGCCTCGATCTTCGCCAGAGCCAGTCTCTGGTCATGACGCCGCAACTCCAGCAGGCGATCAAGCTGCTGGCGCTGTCGAATCTCGAGATCGAGACCTTCATCGCGGAAGAGATCGAAAAGAATCCGCTGCTCGAAAGCACACCGGGCGGAGACGAGGATCGCGCCGCGCCAGAACCGTCGGCCGCCGACGAAGCCGCCGATTTCGCGGGCGATTTCGATGGCGACGGCGCAGGAGACGGCGGCGGCGACGATTTCGGCGACGATCCCGTCACCGCCGACCGGCTGATGGAAGCGGGCGATGCCAATGCCGACGCGCCGCTCGACGTCGACTATGGCGCCGAGACCTTCCACCACGACAGCGCGTCCGACAGCGGCCTCGACGGCGGGCTGGGGATGACGGGCGCCAGCGGCGCCGGCTTCGGCGAGGACGGCCCGGATTTCGAGGCGATGGCCGCGGGCGATCCATCGCTGGTCGATCACCTCCTCGCCCAGGCCGGCACCGCCCTGTCGGGTCAGGACCATTTCATCGCGACCCATCTGATCGACCTGATCGACGAGGCCGGCTATCTGACCGCCAGCCTGCTCGACGTCGCGCAGCGGCTGGGCATCGCGCTCCACCGCGTCGAACATGTGCTGTCGGTCATCCAGAGCTTCGATCCGACCGGTGTCGGCGCGCGCAGCCTGTCCGAATGCCTGGCGCTGCAGGCGAAGGAGGCGGACCGTTACGATCCGTGCATGGAGAAGCTGATCGGCAATCTCGACATGCTCGCCGGCGGCCGGATCGCACAGCTCCAGCGCATGTGCGGCGTCGACGACGAGGACATGGCCGACATGATCCGCGAATTGCGGGCTTATGACCCCAAGCCCGGCCTGCGCTTCGGCGGCGAGCGGATGCAGGCGGTGGTGCCCGACATCTTCATCGCACGCCGCGGCAATGGCTGGGCAGTCGAGATCAATGGCGCGACGCTGCCGCGGCTGCTGGTCAATCGCCGCTATTATGCCGAACTGGCCGATGGCCCGCAGGACAAGGCGTCGAAGGCGTGGCTGTCCGAATGCCTGGCCAGCGCCAACTGGCTGGTGAAGGCGCTCGACCAGCGCCAGCGCACCATCCTGAAGGTCGCGAGCGAACTGGTGAAGCAGCAGCATGATTTCTTCACCCACGGCGTCGCGCATCTCAAGCCGCTGACGCTGCGCATGGTGGCGGACGCGATCGGCATGCACGAATCGACCGTCAGCCGGGTCACCAGCAACAAATATCTGAGCTGCGCGCGCGGGCTGTACGAACTCAAATATTTCTTCACCAGCGCGATCCAGTCGGCCGATGGCGGCGACGCGGTCTCGGCCGAAGCGGTGAAGAGCCATATCAAGGCGCTGATCGCGGCGGAGGATGCGAACAAGATCCTGTCCGACGACACTCTGGTCGACCTGTTGCGCGCCAAGGGTTTCGACATCGCACGCCGCACGGTCGCGAAATATCGCGAGGCGATGGGGATCGGCAGCTCGGTCCAGCGGCGGCGGCAGAAAGCGCTGCAGGGGAAGGCGGCCTGAGAGGGCTGCGCCTTCCGTTGTATTTGGATTTCTCATCCCGTCGCTCCAGCTTTCGCTTGAGCGACATTGAGAGAGCGGATGCCTCCCCACGATCATAACCAAAGCGGATCGACCGCACTTCCCATCCGTTGTGCGCCCGTGCTTCAGTCCCGCCACAGACATGTCCGAAAAGGCCCGCCCATGACCATCCGCCACATCGCGCTATGCGGTGCCGTTCTCGGCATCGCGACCATCGCCGCGCCCGCCGCCGCCGAAGAGGGCATGTGGACCTTCGATGCCTTTCCGTCCGCGAAGGTCCGCAAGGATCTGGGCTGGGCGCCGGACAAGGCCTGGCTCGACACGGTGCGTGCATCGGCGGTGCGGCTGACCGGCGGCTGTTCTGCCTCGGTGGTGTCGCCGCAGGGGCTGGTGCTGACCAACCATCATTGCGTCATTGCCTGCGTCCAGGACCTGTCGACCGAAAAAACCGATTACGTCCAGGCGGGCTTCACCGCGCGCGGCCGTGAGGACGAGCGCAAATGCCCCGGCCAGCAGGCCGAGATCGTCACCGCCATCGCCGATGTGACGCCGCAGATGAAGGCCGCGATCGGCGGCGCGACGGGCGAAGCGCTGGTCCATGCCGAATCCGCCGCGATCGCGAAGATCGAAAGCGAAGGCTGCACCGACGGCGCCACCCAGCGCTGCCAGGTGGTGAAGCTGTATGGCGGCGGCCAGTACAAGCTCTACCGATACCGCAAATATAGCGATGTCCGCCTGGTCTTCGCGCCCGAATTCAAAGCCGCGTTCTTCGGCGGCGATCCGGATAATTTCAATTTCCCGCGTTATGCGCTCGATGTCGGCTTCCTGCGCCTCTACGAAAATGGCCGGCCGGTGGCCGCGGCCAGCCATCTGCGCTGGAATCCGGCGGCGCCGAAGGAAGGCGACGCGACCTTCGTCGTCGGCAATCCGGGCAGCACGCAAAGGCTGTTCACCCAGGACCAGTTCGCGCTGCGCCGCGACGTGATCTTTCCGCTGACCATACCGCTGATGTCCGAATATCGCGGCCGGTTGATCGCCGCGATGGAGGGCGACAGGGAACGCACGCGCACGGGCGCCGATACGCTGTTCGGGATCGAGAACGGCTACAAGGTCTATGTCGGCCAGTCGCAGGCGCTGCGTGATCCCGGCTTTTCCGCCACGCTGGCGAACAACGAGGCGAAGCTGCGCGCGGCGGTCGCCAGGGACGCGGCGCTCAAGCGCCGTATCGGCGATCCATGGAGCGCGGTGGCCAAAGCCGACGCCGCCTATCGCGACTTCTATGCCGATTTCTATCTGCTCGAGGCCAATGCGGGCTATGGATCCGCGCTGTACGACTATGCCGAGAAGCTGGTCCGCGCCGCCACCGAGCGCGAAAAGCCGGACGGCCAGCGCCTGCCCGGCTATGCCAGCGCGCGGCTGCCCCTGCTGGAAAAGGAACTGCTCGACGAGAAGCCGGTCTATCCCTGGATGGAACGGGTCACTCTGTCCTTCTGGCTGTCGAAGACGCGCGAGATTCTGACGGTCGACAATCCGGACGTGAAACGGATGCTGGGGCGCGAATCGCCCGAGGCGCTGGCCCAGCGGCTCGTCGGCGGCAGCCGCCTGGCCGATCCTGCGGTGCGCAAGCGGCTGTTCGACGGCGGCATGGCCGCGATCCGCGCGTCGGACGATCCGATCATCCGTTTCTTCCTGGCAAATGACGAGGCCGGCCGCGCGCTGGCGCGCCGTTACGACCGCGAGGTCGGCGGTCCGATCACGGCCGCCCAGTCGAAACTCTCGACCGCGCGTTTCGCGGTCTATGGCGACGACGTCTATCCGGACGCCACCTTCACGCTGCGCATTTCCTATGGCCGGGTGAAGGGATGGACCTATCGCGGCACCAGGGTTTCCCCCTTCACCCAGATCGGCGGACTCTACGATCGTGCGACCGGCGCGGCGCCGTTCGAGGCCGCGCCGAAATGGCTCGCGGCCGAGCGGCGCATCGCGAAGGGCACGGTCTACGACTATGTCACGACCAACGACATCATCGGCGGCAATTCGGGATCGCCGGTGATCGCGCGCGACGGATCGGTGATCGGCGCGGCGTTCGACGGCAATATCCATTCGATCGGCGGCAGCTATGGTTACGACGCCGCGCTCAACCGCACCGTCGTGGTTTCCAGCGCCGCAATCACCGAGGCGTTGAAGACGGTCTATTCAGCCGATGCGCTGCTGAAGGAATTGAGCGGCGGCTGATCGACGCCCGCATTCCTGCTTTCGCAAGCACCGCAATGCGTCTAGGATGCCGGCATCCCCGGGGGGCCCT
>Ga0209902_101194_pt1 | contig 14664 bp, 8 predicted proteins | sample FECB27metaG_FD_188304 | JGI IMG/M metagenome (GOLD analysis project Ga0209902, IMG submission 188304) | Cyanobacterial communities from the Joint Genome Institute, California, USA - FECB-27 (SPAdes) (version 2) | ecosystem: Environmental > Aquatic > Thermal springs > Hot (42-90C) > Microbial mats ...
CCCGCCGGCCGCAATGGGCGGCAGGCCCGCCAGCGGCGCGCCCGGCTTGCCGTTCTTCGCCACGATGCGAATGCGTCCCGGCTTCTCGGTCACCACGAAACGGTCGCCCGGCAGGAAGCCCACGCCCCAGGGACTCTCGAGCCCCGTGGCCACCGTCTCAGATCGCCCCTGCGCCATGGCGGCCGCGCCAAAGATCAAACCCGACATGACGAAAACACGGCCGAGGACGCGCCGGGAGGTCTCTGACAGCGATTTCATGTGTTTTCCCCGCAAAACGAATGATCTTGGCGGTTTTTCAAACCCACATGAAGACAGTTGTCGACTTCGAAGGGTCTTGGAGGCCGAACTGTTTATCCGGCATCACCGGTCGACCGTTACATTTTAGTTGTCCGATGATTCAAATTTTTCAAGTAAATCAACGGGTTGGCGGCACAATCTCTAATTCAGATCAAATTGACAGTGCCCGCCGTCATCAATATCCTACGCGCCATGCGTTTTTTCGTCCTACCCGCGTCCCTCCTGATTGCCGTCGCTGCCCACGCAGCTCCCCAACCACCGGACCGGTCCGACGAAGTCGGCCAACTGCTGGCCGAAAAGGGCCTGGTGGGGCAACTGAGGCAAGTCCGCCAGACCGTCACGGAGCGCACCTCCGACCTCGTGATGACTGCCATCGGTTTCCTCGGTGTTCCGTACCGCCGCGGCGGTAATTCGGAAGACACCGGCTTCGATTGCAGCGGCTTCGTGCGCGCCATGTACAACCAGACGGTCGGCCACATGCTGCCGCGCCGCGCCGAAGAACAGGCCGCCGCCACCGAGAAGATCGACCGCAGCGAGCTCAAGCCCGGCGACCTGGTGTTCTTCAACACCATGCGCCGCGCCTTCAGCCATGTCGGCATCTACGTCGGCGAAGGCAAGTTCATCCACTCGCCGCGCTCGGGCGCCCAGGTGCGCGTGGAAGATATGAACGGCAGCTACTGGAGCCGTCGCTTCGATGGCGCCCGCCGCGTGCTCGGCGGTGGATCGAACGACGAGATCCGCGCCGCCGCGGCGTCGGCCCGCACCGGCGACTGAATTCCCCTTCTTCGGCCCACTTCGCACTGGGGCCGGGACGAAAAAAATCCCGCAGCCGCGGGATTTCTTGTTTGGGGCGAAGGCCGCGAGGCGGCCTCCGATCCTTCAGCGCTTTTGCGGCGGCAAATCGGTGCAGGTGCCGTGCGCCACTTCCGCCGCCATGCCGATGCTCTCGCCCAGCGTGGGATGCGGATGAATGGTCTTGCCGATGTCGATCTCGTCGGCGCCCATCTCGATGGCCAGCGCGATCTCGCCGATCATGTCGCCGGCATGGGTGCCGACGATGCCGCCGCCGAGGATGCGGTGCGTCTCGGCGTCGAACAGCAGCTTGGTGAAGCCCTCGTCGCGGCCGTTGGCGATCGCGCGGCCCGAGGCGGTCCAGGGGAACAGGCCCTTCTTGACCTTCACGCCCTCGGCCTTGGCCTGGTCCTCGGTGAGGCCCACCCACGCCACCTCGGGGTCGGTGTAGGCCACGCTCGGGATCACGCGGGCATTGAAGGCTGCGCTCGCGAGTTCCTTGTCGCCCTTGAGCTCGCCCGCGATCACCTCGGCCGCCACGTGCGCCTCGTGCACCGCCTTGTGGGCCAGCATCGGCTGGCCGACGATGTCGCCGATGGCGAAGATGTGCGGCACGTTGGTGCGCATCTGGATGTCGACCGGGATGAAGCCGCGCTCGCCCACGGCCACGCCGGCCTTCTCGGCGCCGATCTTCTTGCCGTTGGGGCTGCGGCCCACGGCCTGCAGCACCAGGTCGTAGACCTGCGGTTCCTTGGGCGCGTTCTCGCCCTCGAAGGTGACCTTGATGCCTTCCTTCGTGGCCTCGGCGCCGACCGTCTTGGTCTTGAGCATGAGGTTGTCGAAGCGCGGCGCGTTCATCTTCTGCCAGACCTTCACCAGGTCACGGTCGGCGCCCTGCATCAGGCCGTCGAGCATCTCGACCACATCGAGGCGCGCGCCGAGCGAGGAATACACCGTGCCCATCTCGAGGCCGATGATGCCGCCGCCCAGGATCAGCATGCGCTTGGGATCGGTGCCGAGCTCGAGCGCGCCGGTGGAGTCGACCACGCGCGGGTCCTTCGGCATGAAGGGCAGGCTCACGGCCTGCGAACCGGCGGCGATGATGGCGCTGCGGAACTTCACGGTCTGCTTGCTGCCGGTGGTGTCCCAGCTCGTGCCCGAGGTCTCCTCGACCTCGATGTGATGCGGATCGACGAAGTTGCCGACGCCGCGCAGCACCGTGACCTTGCGCATCTTGGCCATGGCCGTGAGGCCGCCCGTGAGCTTGCTCACCACCTTGTTCTTGTGGCCCAGCAGCTTGGCGCGGTCGACCGTGGGCGCAGCGAAGCTCACGCCGAGGTCGGCGAAGTGCTTGACCTCGTCCATCACCGAGGCCACGTGCAGCAGCGCCTTCGACGGGATGCAACCGACGTTGAGGCAGACGCCGCCGAGGGTGGCGTAGCGCTCGATCAGCACGACCTTCAGGCCGAGGTCGGCCGCGCGGAAGGCGGCCGAGTAGCCGCCGGGGCCGGCGCCGAGCACGATGACGTCGCATTCGACGTCGACCTTGCCGCCGTAGTTCGAGGCCGCGGGTGCCGCAACCGGGGCCGGTGCGGGCGCGGCAGCCTTGGGCGCGGGCGCCGCGGCGGCAGACGCCGGGGCCGCTGCAGCCGGCGCAGGCGCGGCGGCGGCATCCGCCTCCAGCGTCAGCACCACCGAGCCTTCCTTGACCTTGTCGCCCACCTTCACCGCCAGCGACTTCACCACGCCGGCCGCGGACGACGGGATCTCCATCGAGGCCTTGTCCGATTCGACCGTGATCAGCGATTGCTCGGCCTTCACCGTGTCGCCCACCTTCACCAGCACCTCGATCACCGCCACTTCGTCGAAGTCGCCGATGTCGGGCACCTTGATTTGTTGTTCGCTCATTTGGACACTTTCAGTTTGAGTGTGAGAGAGTCGACCGGTCCGGCCGAATTGCGATCGAATTCGCAGGCGGCGGCGATCCCCGCCTCCGCCACGTCGCGCGCCGAGCGCGACTTCTGGTCGTACACCGCATGCATGGCACCGAGCGCGAAGCTGCGTCCCGAGCCGATGCTCCAGAACTGCTTGAACTCGAACACCTCGCGGTAGCTGTAGATGCCGTAGATCCCGCTCGCGTTGGCCAGCAGCATCGTGAACTGGCTCGACTCGTAGGGCTCGTGGTCGTCTTCCTTGGTCTCCATGAAGAACGAGCTCTTGAGCACCGGATGCAGCATCGTGAAGGTGCGGAACACCTCGTGCTTGCTGCCGAACAGCAGCGACTCGCGCGGCTGCGCGGCCAGCGCATGCTGCAGCACCAGGAAGTGCGCCGCGGCGCCGGCCATCGCGAACAGGCTGTGGCCGGCGGCGTCCTCGATCGAGAAGATCTTCTGGTTCGCCTCCTGCCGGTGCGTGAGCCGCGTGTCCCCGAAGGTCACGAGCGCGTCGGCCGCCATGGCGACCTGGCCGTTCTTGCGGACGGCCACGACCGTGGTCATGGGGCCTCGCGCCGGTTCGCCAGGGGCGCCGAGGCCGCCGAAGCAGCCTGGGCGCTCATAGCAGCACGCGGCGGAAGTCGGCGAGCACCTGGCCCAGGTAGGCGTTGAAACGCGCCGCCGAGGCACCGTCGATGACGCGGTGGTCGTAGGACAGCGACAGCGGCAGCGTCAGGCGCGGCACGAACTGCTTGCCGTCCCACACCGGCTTCATCGCGCTCTTCGAGAGGCCGAGGATGGCCACTTCGGGAGCGTTGATGATCGGCGTGAAGTGCGTGCCGCCGATGCCGCCGAGCGAGCTGATCGAGAAGCAGCCGCCCTGCATGTCGGCCGCGCCGAGCTTGCCGTCGCGCGCCTTCTTGGCGAGCTCGCCCATCTCCTGGCTGATCTGCAGGATGCCCTTCTTGTCGGCATCGCGCAGCACCGGCACCACGAGGCCGTTGGGCGTGTCGGCCGCGAAGCCGATGTGGAAGTACTGCTTGTAGACCAGCGTGTCGCCGTCGAGGCTGGTGTTGAACTCAGGGAACTTCTTGAGCGCCGAGACCACCGCCTTGATCACGAAAGCCAGCATCGTGACCTTCACGCCCGACTTCTCGTTCTCCTTGTTGGTGGCGACGCGGAAGGCTTCGAGTTCGGTGATGTCGGCATCGTCGTTGTTCGTGACGTGCGGGATCATCACCCAGTTGCGGTGCAGGTTCGCGCCGCTGATCTTCTTGATGCGCGACAGGTCCTTGCGCTCGACCGTGCCGAACTTCGTGAAGTCGACCTTCGGCCAGGGCAGCAGGCCCAGCGCGGCGCCGTCGGCACCGCCACCGGCCGCGGGCTTGGCCGCGGCGGAAGCCTTGGTGGTGGCCTGGCCGCTCATCACGGCCTTGGTGAAGCCCTGGACGTCTTCCTGCGTGATGCGGCCCTTGGGACCGGAACCCTTGACCTCCTCGAGCGGCACGCCGAGTTCGCGCGCGAACTTGCGCACCGAGGGCGAGGCGTGCGGCAGGCCGGCCGACGGGCTCTTGGTGGGATCGTGCGGCGCGGCGGCCGCCGGCGCGGGAGCAGCCGGCGCCGGTGCGGGCGCGGAGGCCGAAGCCGTGGCGGGCGCAGCGGCGGCTGCAGCCGCGGGAGCCGGCGCCGGTGCGGGCGCGGCGCCTGCAGCGGGGGCAGCGCCTTCGATCACAGCGATCAGGTCGCCGATGTTGACGACGTCGCCGACCTTGACCTTGAGTTCCTTGAGCGTGCCGGCGGCCGACGACGGGATCTCCATCGAGGCCTTGTCCGATTCGACCGTGATCAGCGACTGCTCGACCTTGATGGTGTCGCCGGGCTTGACCAGCACCTCGATCACCGCGACGTCCTTGAAGTCACCGATGTCGGGCACCTTCACGTCGACCGGGCCTGCGGCGGCGGCCGGTGCAGCCGCAGGAGCGGGTGCGGGTGCCGCAGCGGCCTGTGCCGGCGCGCTGGCCGCGGGTGCCGGAGCACTGGCGGCGGGCGCCGGCGCGGCGGCCTGGCCGGCCCCTTCGGCCTCGAGCACCAGCACCACCGAACCTTGCTTCACCTTGCTGCCGACCTCGACCTTGAGTTCCTTGACCACGCCGGCGGACGACGACGGAATCTCCATCGAGGCCTTGTCCGACTCCACGGTGATGAGCGACTGCTCGGGCTTGACCGTGTCGCCCACTTTCACCAACACCTCGATCACCGCGACTTCATCGAAATCGCCGATGTCGGGTACCTTGACTTCCACTGCTGCCATATCGTTTGTCTCCCGCCGGAAGGCGCGTCCTGGTTGTGGGGAATCGTGATTACGCGTAGAGCGGGTTCACCTTGTCGGCATTGATGCCGTACTTCTTGATCGCCTCGGCCACCTTGGCGGCCGGCAGAACGCCGTCCTCGGCCAGGGCCTTGAGCGCGGCCACCACGATGTAGTGGCGGTTGACCTCGAAGTGCTCGCGCAGCTTGTTGCGGAAGTCGCTGCGACCGAAGCCGTCGGTGCCCAGCACCTTGTAGTTGCGGCCCTTGGGGATGAAGGGACGGATCTGCTCGGCGTAGGCCTTCATGTAGTCGGTCGAGGCGACCACCGGACCGGTGCTCGCTGCGAGCTGCTGCGCCACGAAGGGCACGCGGGCTTCCTCGGTCGGGTGCAGCAGGTTCCAGCGGTCGGCGTCCTGGCCGTCGCGCGTCAGCTCGTTGAAGCTCGGGCAGCTCCACACCGATGCCGAGACGCCCCAGTCCTGTTCGAGCAGTTCCTGCGCGAAGAAGCTCTCGCGCAGGATGGTGCCGCTGCCGAGCAGTTGCACGGTCGGCGCTTCCTTGCCCTTGGCGGCCTTGATCGCGGGGCCCTGACGCGTCAGGTACATGCCCTTGATGATCTGTTCCTCGGTGCCGGGCTGCAGGCCGGGCATCGGATAGTTCTCGTTGAGCAGCGTGATGTAGTAGTAGACGTTGTCCTGCTTCTCGACCATGCGCTTCAAGCCATGGTGCAGGATCACGCCGACTTCGTGCGCGAAGGTCGGGTCGTAGCTCACGCAGTTCGGGATGGTGTTGGCCAGGATGTGGCTGTGGCCGTCCTCGTGCTGCAGGCCTTCGCCGTTGAGCGTGGTGCGCCCCGAGGTGCCGCCGAGCAGGAAGCCGCGCGCCTGCATGTCGCCGGCCGCCCAGGCCAGGTCGCCGATGCGCTGGAAGCCGAACATCGAGTAGTACACGTAGAACGGCACCATGATGCGGTTGTTGGTGCTGTACGAGGTCGCCGCCGCGATCCAGCTCGACATGCCGCCGGCTTCGTTGATGCCTTCCTGCAGGATCTGGCCGGCCTTGTCTTCCTTGTAGTACATGACCTGGTCCTTGTCGACCGGGGTGTACTGCTGACCGTGCGGGTTGTAGATGCCGATCTGGCGGAACAGGCCTTCCATGCCGAAGGTGCGCGCCTCGTCCACGAGGATCGGCACCACGCGCGGGCCCAGGGCCTGGTCACGCAGCAGCTGCGTGAGGAAGCGCACGTAGGCCTGCGTGGTCGAGATCTCGCGGCCTTCGGCGGTGGGTTCGAGCACCGCCTTGAAGGTGTCGAGCGCGGGCACGGTGAAGCTCTCCTCGGCCTTGACGCGGCGGTGCGGCAGGTAGCCGCCCAGCGCCTTGCGACGCTCGTGCAGGTAGCGCATTTCCGGCGTGTCGTCGGCCGGCTTGTAGAACGGCAGCTCGGCGATCTGGCTGTCGGGGATCGGGATGTTGAAGCGGTCGCGGAAGGCGCGGATGTCGTCGTCGTTGAGCTTCTTGGTCTGGTGGACCGTGTTCTTGCCCTCGCCGATCTTGCCCATGCCGAAGCCCTTGACGGTCTTGACGAGCAGCACCGTGGGCTGGCCCTTGTGGTTCTGGGCCGAGTGGAAGGCCGCGTAGACCTTCTGCGAGTCGTGGCCGCCGCGCTGCAGGTTCCAGACCTCGTCGTCGCTCAAGTGCTCGACCATCTTCAAGGTGCGCGGATCGCGGCCGAAGAAGTTCTTGCGCACGTAGGCGCCGTCGTTGGCCTTGAACGACTGGTAGTCGCCGTCGTTGCACTCCATCATGATCTTGCGCAGCGCGCCGTCATGGTCCTTCTCGAGCAGCGCGTCCCAGCCCTTGCCCCAGATTAGCTTGACCACGTTCCAGTTGGCGCCGCGGAACTCGCCTTCGAGTTCCTGGATGATCTTGCCGTTGCCGCGCACCGGGCCGTCGAGGCGCTGCAGGTTGCAGTTGATGACGAAGATCAGGTTGTCGAGGTTCTCGCGCGCCGCCAGGCCGATCGCGCCCAGCGACTCGACCTCGTCCATCTCGCCGTCGCCGCAGAAGACCCAGACCTTGCGGTTCTCGGTGTTGGCGATGCCGCGGGCATGCAGGTACTTGAGGAAGCGTGCCTGGTATATCGCCATCAGCGGGCCCAGGCCCATCGACACCGTGGGGAACTGCCAGAACTCGGGCATCAGCTTGGGGTGCGGATAGCTCGACAGGCCCTTGCCGTCGACTTCCTGGCGGAAGTTGAGCAGTTGCTCCTCGGTCAGGCGGCCTTCGAGGTAGGCGCGGGCATAGATGCCGGGCGAGACGTGGCCCTGGATGTAGAGCAGGTCGCCGCCGTGGTTCTCGCTCTCGGCGTGCCAGAAGTGGTTGAAGCCGGCGCCGAACATGCTGGCCAGCGAGGCGAAGGAGCCGATGTGGCCGCCGAGGTCGCCGCCTTCGGCCGGGTGGTGGCGGTTGGCCTTGACCACCATCGCCATCGCGTTCCAGCGCATGTAGGCGCGCAGGCGCTGTTCGATCTCTAGGTTGCCGGGGCTGCGGGCTTCCTGCGAGGTTTCGATGGTGTTGACATAGCCCGTGTTGGCAGAGAACGGCATGTCGACCGTGTTCTGGCGGGCGTGTTCCAGAAGCTGTTCGAGCAGGAAGTGCGCACGCTCGGGGCCCTCGCTCTGGATCACGGCGGACAGGGCATCCATCCACTCGCGCGTTTCCTGGGAATCCGCGTCGTTCGCGGCCGGGCCGAATTGCTTCTCGGGATTTGCCGACATGCTTGTCTCTCCTTTTGGGGCTGTGGGCGTAATTTAGGCGCTCTGCGTGTGAGCGCGCGGAGTGTCGCACAGAAATAATGAGATTTCAAATAGTGCGCATAGATTTCTTAATGTGACATTTTGACGATTTTCTGCCAACCCTAGACCGTGCCGGGACCAGTGCCACCGTCGATAACCCGGGCCTTGGGAAGCCCGCCACCTAATAAACTCCCGCAATGCCTTTTTCCTCCCCGCTGGCTGTGGCCCGCAGTGCCGTCAACGCCTCGCCGCTGTCGTGGTGGCGCCGCTGGTGGCGCCGCCAGACCCCGGTGCTGCAGGACGCCGTCGCGATGCTGGCCCCGATGGCCGCCGTGCTGCTGTTCCTCGCGGCGATCGTCACCGCCTTCTGGTACCTGCGCACCGAGGAGGTCGAGCGCGAGCAGGAATCGGTGCGCCGCGACGTCGAGTACGCCCAGCAACGCCTGCGGCTGCGGTTGCTGGAACGCCAGGAGCAGCTGATGCGCATCGCGCGCGATGCCTCCAACCGCGAGATCGACCCGATCGAGTTCACCAGCCGCGCCGAATCGCTGGTCAGCCAGTTCCCCGAGCTGCAGACCATCACCTGGATCGACGACCGCCGCCGCTTCAAGGCCGGCTATGCCGCGCCCAGCGTGCATCCGGCGCAGCAGCACCTGATCGGCGACGTGCTGCGCCCCGGCGACATCGAGAGCAACTACGCGCTGGCGCGCGAACTGCGCCAGCCGGTGTTCTCCCAGCCCGCGGCCGGCGGCGATCCGCCGGCCATGCTGCAGCTGCACATCCCGCTGTTCGACCAGGGCCTGTTCGCGGGCGTGGTGCTCGGCGAGTTCTCGGTCGACGGCCTGCTGCGCTACGGCATGCCTTCCGAGGTGCAGGCGCGCTACGCGGTGTCGCTGCTCGACGCCAAGGGCAAGGTGATCGCGGGCAACACCGCCAACCTGCGCGAGACCGGCGCGCGCCTCCTGCCCTGGAGCGAACGCACCAACGAATACGAAGTGCCGGTCTCGCCCGTGGGCAACGCGCTGGTGCTGCGCGCCCAGGCCTACCGCACCTCGCAGGGCGTGGTCGGCAACGGGCTGTTCTGGCTGGTCTGCGCGCTCAGCGTGCTCACCAGCTGGATGCTGATCGGCACCTGGCGCCACACGCGCCGCAGGCTGCAGGCGCAGCAGCGGCTGGTGGCCGAGACCAACTTCCGCCGCGCGATGGAGAACTCGATGCTGACCGGCATGCGGGTGCTCGACCTGCAGGGCCGCATCACCTACGTCAACGCCGCCTTCTGCGCGATGACCGGCTGGGCCGAGGAGGAACTGGTCGGCCAGACGCCGCCCTTCCCCTACTGGCTCGAGTCCGACCGCGAGATCATGAACGAGCGGCTCGAGGAGGAACTGCACGGCCGCGCCCTGCCCGGCGGCTTCCAGGTGCGCGTGAAGCGCAAGAACGGCAGCGTGTTCGACGCGCGGCTGTACGTCTCGCCGCTGATCGACGCGCGCGGCCACCAGACCGGCTGGATGACCTCGATGACCGACATCACCGAGCCCACGCGCATCCGCGAGCAGCTGTCGGCCTCGTACGAGCGCTTCACCACCGTGCTCGAGGCGCTCGACGCCGCGGTGTCGGTGGCGCCGATCGGCAGCGAGGAGCTGCTGTTCGCCAACAAGCTCTACCGCCTGTGGTTCGGCTCCGACACCGTCGGCCACCTGGGCATGGTGGCGCAGGCCGGCGTGCCGGCCTCGAACGCGCACGACGAAGGCCTGGACGACGTCGACCCCTACGCCGGCCTGCCGATCGACACGCTGACCGCCGCGCAAGCGGCCAACAACGAGATCTTCGTGCCCGAGCTCGGCAAGTGGCTCGAGGTGCGCTCGCGCTACCTGACCTGGGTCGACGGCCGCCTGGCGCAGCTGGTGATCGCCACCGACATCACGCCGCGCCGCGATGCCGAGGAACAGGCCGCCGCGCAGGCCGACCGCGCGCAGTCCGCGAGCCGGCTGATCACCATGGGCGAGATGGCCTCGAGCGTGGCGCACGAGCTGAACCAACCGTTGACCGCGATCAGCAACTACTGCAACGGGATGATGTCGCGCATCAAGAGCCAGTCGATCGACAACGACGCGCTGCTGGCCGCGCTCGAGAAGACCTCGAAGCAGGCCCAGCGCGCGGGCCAGATCATCCAGCGCATCCGCTCCTTCGTGAAGCGCAGCGAACCCAACCGCACGCCGGCCGACGTGGCGACCATGGTCAGCGAGGCGGTCGAGCTGGCCGGCATCGAGCTGCGCCGGCGCAACGTGCGCCTGAACCACTACGTGGCCGCGCGGCTGCCGATGGTGCGCGTCGACCCGATCCTGATCGAGCAAGTGATGGTCAACCTGCTGAAGAACGCGGCCGAGTCGATCGACCTCGCCGAGCGCCCGCTGGCGCGGCGCAGCGTCGAACTGCGCGTGCTGCCGAAGGTGATCGAGGGCCACAACGCGATCGAGTTCTCGGTGCAGGACACCGGCAAGGGCCTCGCGCCCGAGGTCATGGACCGGCTCTACGAGGCCTTCTTCTCGACCAAGCCCGAGGGCATGGGCATCGGGCTGAACCTGTGCCGCACCATCGTCGAGTCGCACCGCGGCCGGATGCAGGCGGAGAACATCTACAATGGCCCGGATGTGATCGGATGCCGTTTTTCCTTCTGGATTCCGGTGTTGGACGCTATCAGTTCCCTAGCAAGTGACGAGGTAAAGGTACCTGCATGAGTTTGATTCCGAAAAAGGGCACTGTGTATGTCGTCGATGACGACGAAGCGGTACGCGATTCGCTCCAATGGCTGCTCGAAGGCAAGGACTACCGGGTCCGCTGTTTCGATTCCGCCGAGTCCTTCCTCTCCCGCTACGACCCCCGCGAGGTGGCCTGCCTGATCGTCGACATCCGCATGGGTGGCATGACGGGTCTGGAGCTGCAGGACCGGTTGATCGAGCGCCGCTCGCCGCTGCCGATCGTGGTCATCACCGGCCACGGCGACGTGCCGATGGCCGTCGACAGCATGAAGAAGGGCGCGATGGATTTCATCCAGAAGCCCTTCAACGACGAGGAACTCGTCGCGCTGGTCGAGCGCATGCTCGAACACGCGCGCGGCGCCTTCACGCAGCACCAGCAGTCGGCCAGCCGCGATGCGCTGCTGTCCAAGCTCACGGGCCGCGAGGCGCAGGTGCTCGAGCGCATCGTCGCCGGCCGCCTCAACAAGCAGATCGCCGACGACCTCGGCATCAGCATCAAGACGGTCGAGGCGCATCGCGCCAACATCATGGAGAAGCTCAACGCCAACACTGTGGCCGATCTGCTGAAGATCGCGCTCGGACAGGCGGCACCCGCTGCCAAGGCCTAGACGCCGGCTATCTGTTCGATAGCGATGCATGACCCCCACGCCTGCGCAAGCGGGCGTTTTTACTTGGAAAATCGAAACCGATGACCGCCCAACTGATCGACGGCAACGCCCTCGCCAAAACCATCCGCGCCGAAGTCGCCGGCCGCACCGCGGCGCTCAAGGCCCGCGGCGTGAACCCGGCCCTTTCCATCATCCTCGTGGGCGAGGACCCGGCCAGCCAGGTCTATACCAAGCACAAGGTCAACGACAGCACGCAGACCGGCCTCTCGGCCACGCTCGAGACCTACCCGGCCGACCTGAGCGAGGCCGACCTGCTCGCGCGCATCCGCGTGCTCAACGACGACCCGGCTGTGCACGGCATCCTGGTGCAGTTGCCGCTGCCCAAGCACATGGACAGCCAGAAGGTCATCGAGACCATCTCGCCCGCGAAGGACGTCGACGGCTTCCACGTCGCCAGCGCCGGTGCGCTGATGACCGGCGCGCCGGGCTTCTGGCCCTGCACGCCCTTCGGTTGCATGAAGATGCTCGAATCCATCGGCTACGACCTGCGCGGCAAGCACGCGGTGGTGATCGGCCGCAGCAACATCGTCGGCAAGCCGATGGCCATGATGCTGCTGGCCAAGAGCGCCACCGTGACCATCTGCCACAGCGCCACGCAGGACCTGGGCGCCATCACGCGCCAGGCCGACGTGATCGTCGCGGCCGTGGGCAAGCTCAACCTCCTCACGGCCGACATGGTCAAGCCCGGCGCGGTGGTCATCGACGTCGGCATGAACCGCAAGGAAGACGGCAAGCTCGCGGGCGACGTCGACTTCGACGGCGTGAAGGAAGTCGCCGGCTGGATCACGCCGGTGCCCGGCGGCGTCGGCCCGATGACGCGCGCCATGCTGCTCGCCAACACCCTTGAAGCGGCCGAACGCGTCGCCAAGTGAACACCATGGCCACCTCGAACAACCCCCTCCTCGATTTCACCGACCTCCCGCTGTTCGACCGCATCCGGCCCGAACACGTCGCCCCCGCGGTCGACGTGCTGCTCGCCGATGCCGAGACCGCGCTGCAGACGGTGACGGCCCCCGACTTCCCCGCGAGCTGGAGCGCGATCTCCAAGGTGCTCGACGTGGCCTCGGAACGCTTCAGCCGCGCCTGGAGCGCGGTCGGCCATCTCAATGCCGTGGCCGACACGCCCGAGCTGCGCGCCGCCTACAACGAGGCGATGCCGCGCGTGACCGCGTTCTGGACCCGCCTGGGCTCCGACGAGCGCCTGTACGCGAAGTACAAGGCGATCGACGTCGCCACGCTCGATGCCGAGCAGCGCCAGGCGCATCGCAACGCGGTGCGCAACTTCGTGCTCGGCGGCGCCGAGCTGCAGGGCGAGGCCAAGCAGCGCTTCGCCGAGATCCAGGAACGCCAGGCCGAACTGAGCCAGAAGTTCAGCGAGAACGCGCTCGATGCGACCGATGCCTTCGCCTACTACGCGCAGTTCGGCGAGCTCGAGGGCGTGCCCGAGGACGTGGTCAACGCCGCGCGCGCCGCGGCAGAAGCCGAGGCCAAGGACGGCTACAAGCTCACGCTCAAGATGCCCTGCTACCTGCCGGTGATGCAGTTCGCCAAAAGCAGCGCACTGCGCGAGACGCTCTACCGCGCCTACGTCACGCGTGCCAGCGAACTCGGCGACCCGGCCTTCGACAACACGGCGCTGATCAGCGAGATCCTCGCCCTGCGCGAGGAAGAAGCCAAGCTGCTGGGCTACCGCAACTTCGGCGAGCTCTCGGTGGTACCGAAGATGGCCGAGTCGCCCGAGCAGGTGGTGAAGTTCCTGCGCGACCTGGCCGCCAAGGCCCGTCCCTACGGCGAGCGCGATCTCGCCGACCTGCGCGTTTTCGCGTCCACCCAGCTGGGCTTGGCCGATCCGCAGCCCTGGGACTGGAGCTACGTCGGCGAGAAGCTCAAGGAAGCGCGCTACGCCTTCAGCGAACAGGAGGTCAAGCAGTACTTCCCGGCGCCCAAGGTGATGGCGGGCCTGTTCAAGATCGTCGAGACGCTGTTCGAGGTCTCGATCCGCCGCGACAGCGCGCCGACCTGGCATCCGAGCGTCGAGTTCTACCGCATCGAGCGCGCCGGCCAGAAGGTCGGCCAGTTCTATCTCGACCCCTCCGCGCGTGCCGCCAAGCGCGGCGGCGCCTGGATGGACGACGTGCGCGCGCGCTGGCTGCGGCCCGACGACGGCCGGCTGCAGACGCCGATCGCGCAACTGGTCTGCAATTTCGCCGAAGGCGTGGGCGGCAAGCCGCCGCTGCTCACGCACGACGACGTGACCACGCTGTTCCACGAATTCGGCCATGGCCTGCACCACATGCTCACGCAGGTGAACGAGCGCGACGTCTCGGGCATCAGCGGCGTCGAATGGGACGCAGTCGAGCTGCCGAGCCAGTTCATGGAGAACTTCTGCTGGGAGTGGGACGTGCTGAGCCACATGACGGCCCACGTCGACACCGGCGAGCCGCTGCCGCGCGCGCTGTTCGACAAGATGACCGCGGCCAAGAACTTCCAGAGCGGCCTGCAGACGCTGCGCCAGATCGAGTTCTCGCTGTTCGACATGCTGCTGCACACCGAGTACCACGCCGCGGCCGCGAAGCCCGGCGACGTGCTCGCGCTGCTGGCCCAGGTTCGCGCCGAGGTGGCCGTGATGCCTTCGCCGCCCTTCAGCCGCACGCCGAACACCTTCAGCCACATCTTCTCGGGCGGCTACGCGGCCGGCTACTACAGCTACAAGTGGGCCGAGGTGCTGAGCGCCGACGCCTACGCGGCCTTCGAGGAAACCGTGGGCGCCAACGGCGAACCCAGCATCGAGACCGGCCGCAAGTACCGCCAGGCCATCCTCGAGGCCGGCGGCAGCCGCAGCGCGATGGAGTCGTTCAAGGCCTTCCGCGGCCGCGAACCCCAGCTTGATGCGCTGCTGCGACACCAGGGCATGGCCGAGCCGCAGCCGGCTTGATGCGGCGCTGAAGCTTGAGATACTCGGGCCATGCGCCCGATTTACAAATTCTCACCAAGTCGCCTGACCGGTTTCGTCCTCCTGCTCGCCGTCGCGGGCGCGATGGCGCAACCGGTCTACCGGCAGGTCGACAAGAACGGCCGGGTCACCTTCTCGGACCGCGCGCCCACCGCC
>Ga0209902_101195_pt1 | contig 14664 bp, 12 predicted proteins | sample FECB27metaG_FD_188304 | JGI IMG/M metagenome (GOLD analysis project Ga0209902, IMG submission 188304) | Cyanobacterial communities from the Joint Genome Institute, California, USA - FECB-27 (SPAdes) (version 2) | ecosystem: Environmental > Aquatic > Thermal springs > Hot (42-90C) > Microbial mats...
GGCGGGCGCGGTGGCGGCGAGGGTGCCGGTCGGCGCCTCGCCGTCCGGCGTCGCCGTCACGCCGGACGGCCGCCTGATCCTCACCGCCGACCGCGATTCGGATCAGGTCTCCATTATCGACGCCGCGACGCTCGCCGTAGTCGCGGTGGTGAAGGTCGGAACCCGGCCGTTCGGCGTCACCATCGATGCCGACGGCCGCCGCGCCTACACGGCGAACGTCGGCTCCAACGACGTCACCGTCATCGACATCGCCGAGCGCCGCGCCGTCGGCACGGTGGCGGTCGGCGAGCGGCCCTATGCGGTGGCGCTGTCGCATGGCCGCGGCTTCTCCACCGACCAGTACGCCGAGACGGTGACGGCCTTCGACCTCGCCACCCTGAAACCGCTCGGTGCGATCGGCGTCGGCGAGTACCCCGAAGGCATCGAGACGGCTAGCGACGGCCGGCTCGTCGTCGCCAACTGGTTCTCGAACGCCCTCTCGGTGATCGACCCGGCGACGCTGGAGGTGGTGGCCGAGGTGCGCGTCGGCGATGGCCCGCGCGCCTTCGGCACCTTCCTCAGGCGCAGCCCGTGAGCGACGAACGATCTGCGACGCGCGGCTCCCCGCTGCGCTGGACGCAGTCGCTGCGCATCCACCTCGCGGTCCTCATCGTCGGGCTGCTCCTCGCGGTGGCGACGCCGCTTGTGCTGCTCGCCTACGGCCAGGGGCAGGAGACGGCGCTCGAGGGCGCCCGGCGGCAGATGCATTTGCTCGCCGAGCGCGTCGCCGACCGCCTCTCCGACCTCGTCTCCAGCAGCCTCGCGCCGGTGACGCTGGCGAGTGCGGCCGCCCAGTTCGCGTCCCCCGCCGATGCCGACCTGCCGGCCAAGACGGCGATGCTGCAGCGGATGCTCGCCTCGGCGCCGGAGATCGATTCGGCCTATGTCGGGTACACCGACGGCGACTTCCTGCAGGCGGTGAAGCTCGACGACGAGGGCTGGCGGCGCGCCTCCCGGGCGCCCGACACCGCGGTCACCGGCGTCCGGCTGGTGCTGCGCAGCGGTGACGGCGACGCCAGCGAAAGCTGGACGTTCCTCGATGCCGCCGGCGCCCGCCTCGGCGTCTCCGCGGGCCGGCCGAGCCGCTACGACCCCCGCGTCAGGCCCTGGTACCGGGCGGCGACCGCCGCGGCGCCGGGGCCGGGGCTGAGCGGCCCCTATGCGATGGCCACCACCGGCTCCGTCGGCATCAGCCTGTCCCGGCTCGGCACCGATCTCGACGGCGCCGTCGTCGCCGTCGACGTGCTGCTCGACACGATCAGCCAGTTCCTCGTCGACGCCCGGCTGTCGCCGCATGCCGAGGCCTTCGTCTTCGACCGCAACGGCCGGCTCGTCGTGCACTCCAACCGGCGCATCGCCGACCTGCTTCCCGACGCGATCGGCTCGCGCGACGGCATGAGCGACCTGCGGGCGCTGCCGGAGGCCGGCCTCGTCCAGGTCGCCCAGACGATGCTGCGCGACCGGCAGCCGGGCGAGACGCTGCTGCACACCTTCCAGTTCCAGGGGCAGGCCTGGCTGATCCATTTGTCGGGCGGCGGAACGGGCACGCTCGCCGAAGGGGCGACCGTCGTTGTCGCGGCGCCGGAATCCGACTTCACCGCCGACACTATCGCGCTCCTGCAGCAGGGGGTGACGATCGCCGCGGGCGTGCTGTTCGCCGGCATTCTGGCCGCCCTCCTCGTCGCCATCGCCATCAGCCGCTCGCTCGCCGCCCTGACACGACAGGCGCAGCGCTTCGAGGCGCTCGACCTCGCACCCGGACCGCCGATCAGCTCCCGCATCAGCGAGGTGATGGCGCTGTCGAGCGCCATGACGGCGGCGCGCAATGCCGTGCGGTCCTTCGCCCTCTACGTGCCGAGCGAGGTGGTGCGGCTCCTCGTCGGTGGTGGCCGCTTCAGCGGCCGGGTGGCGGAGCGGCGCGAGGTGACGGTGATGTTCACCGACATCCGCGACTTCACGACGATCTGCGAGACCCACGAGCCCGAGGCCGTGGTGGCGATGCTGTCGGCCTATTTCGACGTGATGAGCGGCTGCATCCGCGACCACGGCGGCGCGATCATCCAGTTCCTCGGCGATTCCGTCTACGCCATGTGGAACGCGCCGATCGAGGACGCGCACCACGCCGACCACGCGCTTGCCTGCGCCCTGTCGCTCGCCGCCCGCATCGACGCCTACAACGCAGAGCAGGCTGCCCTCGGCAAGCCGGTGCTGGTCACCCGTTTCGGCCTGCACACCGGCACCGCCGTCGTCGGCAGCATGGGGGCGGCCGACCGCCTGCAGTACACGGCGATCGGCGACACCGTGAACGTCGCCTCGCGGCTGGAAGGCATCAACAAGGAGTTCGGCACGACGATCCTGGCGAGCCGGCAGGTGAAGGACCACACCACCGGCCCCTTCCAGTTCCGCCCCCTCGGCACGGTGCAGGCGAAGGGCCGGGCGGAACCGATCGAGATCTACGAGGTATGGGCGGGGTAGGGGGGCTAGCGGGAGCCATGACGCCGATTCAGGGATTGCCGCGCGACAAGTTCGACTTCGAAGCCGTCCAGCTCCTGCGGGAGCAGGCACCGAGCATCGACGCGACTATTGTGCCGCAGTTACTTGAGTGGACAGCCGACTGCAACTGGCCGATCGCACGTCCGCTTGCAGATGTCTTGTTTCAGGCGCCGGATAAGATCGCTCCGCATGTCCTGGCTGTACTTCGGGGAGAAGATTCAGCATGGAAATGGCACTTGATCACCCTGTCGGTGACAACGGCAACACGCGCTGCGGCCCGAACCTTCCGGCCAGAGCTTGCGCGACTTGCCACTAGCGAGGTCCCGGGGGATCTGCAAGAAGGCGTTCCGGCCTTGGCAGCAGAAGCAATTGCATGGATTGATTGCGGTCTGGGTGAGGCTGCAGGGCCTACTTGAGAAGTCATTAACTCGAAGTCGTCCGCTCCTCAACGCGCCTCCGCCGTGCCGATCGAAGCAACCACCGCCACCGCCACCGCCGGCGCCGCCCGGCCAGCCCAGACGGCCGCCTCCGGCGCCACCGGCAGCAGCTCCGCGAACGCCATAACCCTCCGCCCCAGCCTCTCCGCCAACGCTCGCGCAAGGAAATCACCGATCCCCGCCATCACAACGGGGGCGTCGTCCGGCAGCGGCGTGCGGGAAAGCCCCTGCGCAGCGGCGTCGTGCAGGGCGCGCAGTTGGCTTTCGGCGAGAAAGCGGGCGACCGCGAGCCATTCCGCTTCCGACGCATCCTCGGTGTCGCGGCCGAGCAGGCGGGCGAGGCGGGCGCGGCTCTCGGCGAGCGACTGGCCACGCCCGTCCGCTGTGGCGTGCTGGTCGACGCCGTCCGGCAACGCGCCGGTGAGGCGGTGCACGTCGGCGATGGTGGCGAAGTGCTCGTTCATCAGCGGCTGCCAGAGGCCGGCGAAGGGCACCCGGTCGGCAACCGCCATCAGCGAGGTGCGCGTCGCGCCGGTGTAGACGAGTTCGCCGGCGGCGAGGCGCTCGGCGTCGGTGTAGCCGGCGGCGGCCACGGCGCCGGCGCGGACCGGCACGAGGTCGGCCGTCGTCGAGCCGATGTCGACGAGGAGGGCGTCCGGCAGCCGTCGCGCCACCACGCTCGCCGTCGCGTGCCAGTTCGCCGAGGCGATGGCGCGGACGTGGTCACCGGCCGCGGCGAGGGGGACGAGGCCCGCCGGGCCGGCGTAGAGGGACACGGTCTCCGCGCCGAAGACGTCGGCGATGCGTCGGGCGACCGCGGCGATGCCGTCGCGGCGGCTGTCGAAGGTGTCGGCGAGCTCGGCGGTGACGACGACGCCGATGCGGTCGACCGGGCCGACGAAGGCGTGCGCCTCGGCCAGCGCCGCCTGCAGCCGGCCGATCCCCTGCCACAAAGGCGAGGCGATCTGGGCGACGGCGACGACGCGGCCGGCCTCGATGCGCGCCGCCTTGACGTGGGCGCCGCCGACGTCCAGACCGGCGACGGCCGTCTCAGTGGCCTTCAGAGGGTGGTGCATCCGGTGTTCACCGTCGTTCCGGTCGTCGATATCCGCAACGGCATCGCCGTGCAGGCCCGTGCTGGTGATCGCGCGAACTACGCGCCGCTGTCGAGCCCCCTGGTGACGACGCCCGAGCCTGCGACGGCGCTCGCGGGGCTGATGAGCCTGTTCCCGTTCCGCGCCGTCTATGTGGCAGACCTCGACGCCATCGAGCGCGGCCAGCCGAACATCGAGGCCGTCGCGGCGATGGCGGCGGCCGCGCCGGCGGCCGAGCTCTGGCTCGACGCCGGGGTGGCGGGCGAGGCGGCGGTGCGCGCCGCCACGCGGTGGGGCGCCGGGCGCGTCGTCATCGGCAGCGAGAGCCAGGCGGCGGACGACCTCGGGCTGGCCGTGCGGCTGGAGCACGCGGGGGTCGCCGTCGCGCTGTCGCTCGACTTCCACGGCGAGGCCTTCGCCGGCCCGCCGGCGCTGTGGTCAGACCCGGCGCTGTGGCCGGAGACGCTGATCGTCATGACGCTCGCCCGCGTCGGCACCGGCAGCGGGCCGGACATGGCCCGCCTCGCGGACGTGAAGGGGCGCGCGGGCGCGCGGCGGGTGTTCGCCGCCGGCGGCGTCCGCGGGCCGGACGACCTCGCGGCGCTGGCCGCGGCCGGCATCGCCGGGGCGCTGATCGCCACCGCCCTGCACGATGGCCGCATCGGCGCGGCCGACCTCGCCCGCTGGGGCTGAGGCGAGGCCTCAGCGCAGGGCGTAGGGGCCGCGATAGAGCAGGGGCTCGGCCGACGTCTCAACCGGCGCCGACGTCTCCACCCGTGCCGACGCTTCGGCGGCGGTGGTGGCGAAGATCTGCGACGGCTTGCGACGGGCCATCTGCCGGATCACCCGCAAGGCCGCGTCGGAAAACTCCTCGAGGGCACGGCGGCTGATGTTTTCGGTGGTGTCGCAGGCGCGGTGGTAGCAGGCGTCGTAGGGCTCGCCGGCGGTGCCGCCATAGCGGCGCTGCTGCGACTTCGTCTTCAGGTCGTCGGTGCCGGAGAACAGGCCGCCGGTCGGGATGCCGGCCTCGAGGAAGGAGGCGGTGTCGGTGAGGCCCTTCGAGTTGATGTGGCCGGCGCCGAGGCCGCGGTGGGCGAACGCCTTCTCGAACAGCGCGCCGATCGCTTCCGACCGCCGGTTGCCGCGGGTGCGGTCGATGAAGCGGACATAGTTGGGCGAGCCGACCATGTCGAAGTTGAGATAGGCGAAGATCTCCGCGACCTCGCGCTTCGACAGCGAATGGACGTAGTGGGTGGAGCCGACGAGCCCGATCTCCTCGGCCGCCCACAGGGCGAAGCGGACGCGGTTGCGCGGCTTCGTCGCCCGCCCGGCGAGGTCCTCCGCCGCCGCCAGCACCAGCGCCGTGCCGGAGCCGTTGTCGTTGATGCCGGGACCGTCGGGGACGGAATCGAGATGGGCGCCGACCACCAGCGTCCGGTCGCGCGCGCCCGCCGCCGTGTCGGCGATGACGTTCCACGTCGGCTTGCGCGTGACCGCGCCGCGGATGTCGAGACGCACGACGGTGCGCCGCTGGCGGGCACTGCGGTAGAGGTCGCGGCCGGCGTCATAGCTCAGGAACACGGCCGGCAGCTCGTTGTCCTCGTCGGCGGCGACGGCGATCGGCTGCCGGTTGCCGTCGAGGCCGGTGTTGAAGACGAGCACGGCCTTGGCGCCGGCACGGCGGGCGTTCGCAACCTTGTCGACGAAGGCGCAGGTGCCGCGCTGCACCAGCGCGATGGCGTTGCGCGTTTCCGCCGGGAAGTCGTCGGCGCTGCACCCGCTCGAAAGCCCCTTGCCGTCCTTCGGAGGCGGCACCTGGATGCCGCGGACCGGCACCACCGGGCCCTGGATGTCGCCCGAGCCCGAATAGTCGAAGACGATGTAGTCCCGGCCGTTGCGCAGGCGGCGCGCCTCGGGCTTCACCGCGGCGACCACCGGCTTGCGCGTCAGCGCGAAGGTCTTCACGTCGAAGCGCTGCCGGGTGACGTCGTAGCCGGCCTTCTCCAGCACCTTCACCACATAGTCGACGGAGGCCTCGTAGCCCGGCGTGCCGACAGCACGATTGCCGCCGTTGTCGTCGGCGATCGTCTGCAGGGCGTCGAGGTGGCGCTCCATGGTGGCGACGGGATCGGCGACGGCCGGACCGGCGATGCCGCCGAGAGCGACGAGTGTCAGGGCCAGGACGGAGGCGGCCGCCGCCAGGGCACGGTGGATGGTTCCGGCCGCGTCGGTGGCGAGAGGGAAGGGGGCAAGTTCGCGCATTCGATGTTCTTCTTTATATTTCAGGATCTTGTAGCCGCCGCGGCGGTGCGGCTCCGGTGCCCTTACAAAAAAATGACGTTCGCCGCAACCAGTCGGGAACCGCCCTTTCGCACCGGCGTTTATGAGCAAGCCAACCGAGCCGCCTTGCACCGAGGCGTCGGCTGGTGAGGAGGCCGGGACGACTGCGACGGTGTTCCCCCGCCCGGCGCGTCAGTCCCGGCCCCCGTTATTTCAGCGAGGCTGCCGGTCGCATTCTGAAGTCGGCCGGCCCCGCAAAGACGAAGAAAGGGCGCTCGCGGTTTCCGCGGCGCCCTTTTTCGCATTCCGGCCGGCCGCTGAGCGTGGCGGCCCCGGTCGGCGGTCTCAGCCGGCCTTCGCCACCGCCCGCTTCGCCATCACCGTCACGAGATGGGCGCGGTACTCCGAGGAGCCGTGGATGTCCGACAGCATGTCGCCGGCCGGGACCGTGATCGAGGCCACCGCATCCGGCGACCAGTTCGACGCCAGCGCCTGCTCCATCGCGCTGACGCGGAAGGCGCCCGAGGACCCGACGCCGGTGGCGGCGACGCGCGCGCCGCTCGCCGTCCTGGCGACGAACACGCCGCACATCGCATAGCGCGAGGCCGGGTTGCGGAACTTCTCGTAGCCGGCCTTCTGCGGGATCGGGAACGACACCTTGGTGATGATCTCGCCGTCCTCGAGCGCCGTCTCGAACAGGCCGGTGAAGAACTCGTCGGCCGCGATCGAGCGCTTGTTGGTGACGACGGTGGCGCCGAGGCCGAGCAGCGCCGCGGGATAGTCGGCCGCCGGGTCGTTGTTGGCGACCGAGCCGCCGATCGTGCCCATGTGGCGCACGGCCGGGTCGCCGATCAGCGAGGCGAGGTTGGCGAGCGCCGGGATGGCGCGGGCAACGTCGGCGGAGGCGGCGACCTCGGCGTGCTTCGTGGCGGCGCCGATCGTCACCGTGTCGCCGGTGACGGTGATGCCCTTCAGCTCGGCGAGCTTGCCGATGTCGACGAGGTGCTCGGGCGCCGCGAGGCGCTGCTTCATCGTCGGCAGCAGCGTCTGGCCGCCGGCGAGCAGCTTCGCCTCGCTGGAGGAGGCGACGATCGAGGCGGCGTCCGCGACGGTCGCCGGTCGGTGGTAGGTGGTCTCGTACATCGGTTTCGTCCCTCCGTCCCGGTGCGGCCATGGGCCGGCGGGACCGTCAAACGATGAATGGAAGCGGCCGCCGGGTCGCGGCGGCCGCGGGTCAGTTCGTCACTCGGCCGCCATCGGCCGGCGCGCCGCCTGGGCCGCCTTCCAGACGACCTGCGGGGTCGCCGGCATCGGCAGCTCGCGCACCCCGAGCGCATCGGTGATGGCGTTGATCACCGCCGGCGTCGAGCCGATGCAGCCGGCCTCGCCGCAGCCCTTCATGCCGAGCGGATTGCCCGGGCAGATGGTCTCGGTGGTCATCACGTTGAACATCGGCAGGTCGTCGGCGCGCGGCATGCAGTAGTCCATGTAGGACGCCGTCAGAATCTGCCCGCCGCTGTCGTAGGTGCAGCCTTCCAGCAGCGCCTGGCCGATGCCCTGGGCCAGCCCGCCGTGCACCTGGCCCTCGACGATCATCGGGTTGATGATCTTGCCGAAGTCGTCGGCGGCGACGAACTGGACGATCTCCACCGTGCCGGTATCGGGGTCGACCTCAACCTCGCAGATGTAGGTGCCGGCCGGGAAGGTGAAGTTCGTCGGATCGTAGAACGACGTCTCCTTCAGGCCCGGCTCCATGCCGGCGGGCAGGTTGTGGGCGGTGTAGGCGGCGAGCGCCACCTGGAAGAACGGCATCTCCTTGTCGGTGCCGGCGACCTTCAGGTTGCCGTTCTCGATGATGATGTCGTCTTCCGACGCCTCGAGCTGGTGGGCGACGATCTTCTTCGCCTTCGCCTCGACCTTCTCGAGCGCCTTCAGGATGGCGCTCATGCCGACCGCGCCGGAGCGCGAGCCGTAGGTGCCCATGCCGAACTGCACCTTGTCGGTGTCGCCGTGGACGATCGAGACCGACGAGGTCGGCACGCCGAGCCGCTCGCTGACGAGCTGCGCGAACGTCGTCTCGTGGCCCTGGCCGTGGCTGTGCGAGCCGGTGAGCACCTCGATGGTGCCGACCGGGTTGACGCGCACCTCGGCCGATTCCCACAGGCCGACGCCGGCGCCGAGCGAGCCCACCGCCTGCGACGGCGCGATGCCGCACGCCTCGATGTAGCAGGAGAAGCCGATGCCGCGCAGCTTGCCGCGCCGTGCGGCTTCCGCCTTGCGGGCCGGGAAGCCGGCATAATCGGCTGCCTTCAGCGCCGCGTCGAGCGTCGCGTCATAGTCGCCGACGTCGTAGCACATGATCACCGGCGTCTGGTGCGGGAAGGAGCGGATGAAGTTCTTCCGCCGAAGCTCCGCCGGGTCGACGCCGAACTCGCGCGCCGCCGTCTCCATCAGCCGCTCGATGACGTAGGTCGCCTCCGGCCGGCCGGCGCCGCGATAGGCGTCCACCGGCGTGGTGTTGGTGTAGACCGCGTCCACCTCGGCGTAGATCGCCGGGATGTCGTACTGGCCGGAGAGCAGGGTGGCGTAGAGGTAGGTCGGGATCGACGACGAGAACGTCGACATGTAGGCGCCGAGGTTGGCGATCGTCTTGACCTTCAGGCCGATCGCCCGGTTGTCCGCGTCGAAGGCGAGTTCCGCCCGGGTGACGTGGTCGCGGCCGTGGGCGTCGGTGAGGAACGCCTCGGTGCGGTCCGCCGTCCACTTCACCGGCCGGCCGCCGATGCGCTTCGACGCCCACAGGCAGACGGTCTCTTCCGGGTAGATGAAGATCTTCGAGCCGAAGCCGCCGCCGACGTCCGGCGCGATGACGCGCAGCTTGTTCTCGGGCGCGATGCCGACGAAGGCGGCGAGCACCAGGCGGGCGACGTGCGGGTTCTGCGTCGTGTTGTAGAGGGTGAAGTGCTCCTCGGCCGGATCGTAGGAGCCGATCGCGGCGCGCGGCTCCATGGCGTTCGGCACCAGGCGCGAGTTGACGATGTCGAGCGACACCACCTTCGCGGCGCTGGCGAGCGCCGCCTCGGCCGCGCCCTGGTCGCCGAGCGACCAGTTGAAGATTGTGTTGCGCGGCGCCTCCGGGTGGAGCTGCGGCGCGTCCTCGTCCTGCGCCCGGGCGAGCTCGACGACCGCCGGCAGCTCCTCGTACTCCACCGCCACCTTCTCGGCGGCGTCGCGGGCCTGGTTGCGCGTCTCGGCGATGACCACCGCGACGGCGTCGCCGACATGGCGGACACGGTCGTGGGCGATCGCCGGATGGGCGCCGGCCTTCATCGGCGTGCCGTCCTTGGAGTGGATCATCCAGCCGCAGATCAGGCCGCCGATCTTGTCCTCGGCGAGGTCCGCGCCGGTGAGCACGCCGACCACGCCCGGCGCGGCCAGCGCCTCGCTGGCGTCGATCGAGACGATCTTCGCGTGGGCGTGCGGCGAGCGCACGAACGCCGCGTAGGTCATGTCCTTCAGGCCGATATCGTCCGTGTAGCGGCCGCGGCCCGTGATGTAGCGCTTGTCTTCCTTGCGCAGCACGCGCGCGCCGATTCCTTCGACACCCATCTGGGTTCCTCCAACGGTTTCCTCGACGACGCGGCGCTTATTCTGCGGCCTGCGCCATGCCAGCCATCTCGGCGGAAGCCGCCTCGATCGCCTTGACGATATTGTGGTAGCCCGTGCAGCGGCAGATGTTGCCCTCGAGCTCGTGACGGATGGTCTTCTCGTCGAGAGCCTTGCCGCCGTGGCGGTTGATCATGTCCACCGCCGTCATGATCATGCCGGGGGTGCAGAAGCCGCACTGCAGGCCGTGATGCTCGCGGAACGCCGCCTGCACCGGATGCAGCTCGTCGCCCTTCGCCAGGCCCTCGATGGTCGTCACCGTCGCGCCGTTCGCCTGCACGGCGAGCATGGTGCACGACTTCACGGCGACGCCGTCGACATGCACGACGCAGGCGCCACACTGCGACGTGTCGCAGCCGACGTGGGTGCCGGTCAGGCCGAGCGTGTCGCGCAGCAGCGCCACCAGCAGGGTGCGGTCCTCGACGTCGGCTTTCGCCGCCCGTCCGTTCACGGTCAAAGAAACCGCCGTCATTCGCGTCTCTCCCTCGTTTGTCGGGCTGGCGGCGCCGAGGCGCCGTCGCTCATTCCCAGAAGCTCGATCAGTTGAAAGCCCACAGCAGCACGATCACCACGGCGAGCGCGATCAGTCCCCACACCACCGGGCCACCCAGCACCCCCTTGCCGGCGGCGACCTCCATCTTTTCCTCGGCGTCTTCCACCTCGCGGACCACGCCGCCGCCCGCGCCCGGCGCAGCGATGATCGGCGCGTTGGTGGGGGCGATCGACGAGCGCGACTCGGCGGCGATGATCTCGGCCTCTTCTTCCGACAGCGGCTCGTCGGTGGTCACGCCGACCGTGCCGGCGTCGGTGGCGGCCGAGGAGGCGGCGACCTTGGCGGCGAAGGCGCCGAAGAAGTCGTCCGCCATCTTCTTGGCGGTGGAATCGATCAGCCGCGCGCCGAGCTGGGCGAGCTTGCCGCCGACCTGGGCCTTGGCCTCGTATTTCAGGATGGTGGCGTCCGGACCGTCCTCGGTCAGCGCCACGTCGGCGCCGCCCTTGGCGAAGCCGGCGACGCCGCCCTTGCCTTCGCCCGAGATCGTGTAGCCCTCGGGCGGGCGGATGTTGAGGAGCGTCACGGCGCCGGTGAACTTCGCCTTCACCGGGCCGACCTTGGCGGTCACCGCCGCCGTCATCTCGTTCTCGGACGTCTTCTCCAGCGATTCGCAGCCCGGAATGCAGGCCTTCAGCACCTCCGGGTCGTTGAGGGCCGCCCACACGCGTTCGCGCGGGGCTGCGATCCGGTACTCGCCGGTCATTTCCATCGAAGACTCGCTCCCGTCGACATCGCCTTCTCCGCCGCTCCGGCGGGTGGCGTCACCCCGCGCACCAACCCGCAGGTGGTGCGACAGTGTCGGCGGCAGCTTGCCCCTTGGAACGGTTCTCGGCAACAGCGGAAAGGAGCGGCGGGATGCCACGACTGTTGCACGCGACGGACGGACCGCCGCCCGCCCGCGCCTTCGCCGGCCGCCGCCGGCATTTGCAGCTGAGACGTTGACCCGCGGCCCGCCGTCGTCCTTAAACTCCCCGCCCGTGACAGAGATCGCCCCACCCCCCGCCGCCGGCACCACCGCCCGCTCCTCGACCGTGCTCGTCGCGGGAGGCTGGCCCGACTACGCGCTGCTCGATTCCGGCAACGGCGCCAAGCTCGAGCGCTATGGCCGCGTCACCGTGGTGCGGCCCGAGGAGCAGGCGATGTGGCGGCCGCGGCTGCCGCTGGCGCGCTGGGACGCAGCGGACGCCGTCTTCACCGGCTCGATGGACGAGGAGGGCGCCGGCCGCTGGCGGATGGCCCGGCCGCTGCCGGAGGCGTGGGAGCTCGGCTATGGCCCCGCCCGCTTCCTCTGCCGTTTCACGAGCTTCCGCCATCTCGGCATCTTCCCCGAGCAGCGCAGCCACTGGGACGACATGGCGACGGCGATCCGCGGCGCCGGCCGACCGATCCGGCTGCTCAACCTGTTCGGCTACACCGGCCTCGCCTCGCTTCTCGCCGCCGATGCCGGTGCGGAAGTGACGCACGTCGACGCCTCCAAGAAATCCGTCGCCTGGGCGCGCGAGAACCAGGCGCTCTCCGGCATGGGCGGCCTGCCGATCCGCTGGATCATCGACGACGCGATGAAGTACGCCGCCCGCGAGGTCCGCCGTGGCAGCCGCTACGACGCCGTCGTCCTCGATCCGCCGCGCTTCGGCCGCGGCCCGGCCGGCGAGGTGTGGCAGCTGTTCGAGCACCTGCCGGAGATGCTGTCGCTCGTCCGCCAGCTGCTGACGCCCGAGCCGCTCGCCGTCGTCACCACCGTCTACGCCATCCGCGCCTCCCACCTCGCCATCGACCGCCTCGTCCAGCAGGAGCTGGGCGATCTCGGCGGGCGCTTCGAGACCGGCGAGCTGGCGCTCGCCGAGGAGGGCTCGGACCGCCTGATGCCGACCTCGCTGTTCTCGCGCTGGAGCGCCGCATGATGACCGGCGAAGATCGATCCTGGGGGGAGGCGGGGCGGCCGGGCCTCGTCAAGGCGGTGACGAGTGTCTCCAACCCGACGGTGAAGGAGATCCGCGCGCTCACCCAGCGCAAGCGCCGCGCCGAGACTGGCCTGTTCCTCGCCGAGGGCCTGAAGCTCGTCGCCGACGCGGTCGACGCCGGCTGGAAGGTCGAGACGCTGGTGGTGGCGGCCGACATGATGCGCCACCCGGTCGCCGGCCGCGTCGCCGCCACCGCCCGCACCCACGGCGCGTTGGTGCTGGAAGCCAACAACGCGGTGATGGAATCGGTGACGCGGCGGGACAACCCGCAGGCGGTCGTCGGCGTCTTCGTCCAGCGTCTCGCCGACCTCGCCACGCTCGACCCGGCCGACGCCACCGTCTGGGTGGTGCTCGAAGGCATCCGCGACCCCGGCAACCTCGGCACCATCCTGCGCACGGCGGACGCCGCCGGCGCCACCGGCGTCATCCTCGTCGGCGACACGACGGACCCGTTCGGGCTCGAAGCGGTGCGCGCCAGCATGGGCTCGATCTTCAATATCAAGGTGGCGCGGGCGAGCCTCGACGCCTTCCTCGCCTGGCGGGCGGGCTTCAAGGGACCGGTGGTCGGCACGCACCTTTCCGGCGCCGTCGACTATCGGACGGTACCCTATGCGGAGCCGGGAATGCTGGTCATGGGCACCGAACAGTCCGGCCTCTCCGAGCCCCTGGCGGCCGCCTGCACGCACCTCGTGAAGATCCCGATGGCGGGCAAGGCCGACAGCCTCAATCTCGCGGTCTCGACCGCCGTGGCGCTCTACGAGATGCGGCGGGGGAAGCTGAAGTTGTAGGTGGGGCGCCTACCGCCCCTCCACCAGCGGCGCAAAAATCCGCACCACTTCCTCGTACACCGGCCGCTTGAACGGGATGACGAGTTCCGGCAGCTGGCGCATCGACACCCAGCGCCACTCGAGGAACTCCGCCTTGTGCCCGCCGGGTGGGTTCAGGACGTCGATGTCGGCGTCGCGGCCCTCGAAGCGGAAGGCGAACCACTTCTGCGTCTGGCCGCGATAGCGCCCCTTCCAGGCCGCCTTGGCGATCGCCGGCGGCAGGTCATAGGGCAGCCACTCCGGTGCCTCGGCGAGGAGGCGGGCCGCCTTGACGCCGGTCTCCTCCCAGAGCTCGCGCGCGGCGGCGGCGCGCGGGTCCTCGCCCGCGTCGACGCCGCCCTGCGGCATCTGCCATTCGAAGCCCGGCGCCACGTGCTCCTGGCCGCCCCGGCGGCGGCCGACGAAGACGAGATCGTCGGCGTTCAAAAGCATCATGCCGACGCAGGGCCGGTAGGGCAGGCCGGCGAGCGGGTCCTCGCCGACGGCGGTCGAGCCGGATTTGCCGTGCTTCACGCAAGCCTCACGAAGGATGGGAGTGGATCAGCCGTAGCCATGGAGAGACCGACGAGGCAGCATTAGCAGAGCCGTGCAGCCGGCAAAAATGACGGCTTGGTGTCGCGTGCGAGGGAGAAGACGGATGGGTGCTCGGAAGACGTGGACGTGGGCGCTGCTGGCGGCGGGTGCCGCGGCAGCGGCCGTGGCGGTGGCCGCGCCGGCTGCGGCGGCGGACCCGAAGCCCGGCCGGTGGAACTGGACCGAGGGCACGATCTGGTACGTGCCGCCGGCAGGCTTTCCCGCCATCATCTCCAGCCCGGACTCGGACAAGGTCCTCGAGGTCTACGACCAGACGGTCTACTCGATCGACCGCTACTGGAAGGGCTACATCTGGGGCTATCAGCGCGTGCAGTTCTGGCCGAAGTCGGACAAGACGCCGGTGGACCCGGATTCCGACCCGACGTGCGCCCGGATGGTCGGCTCGATCACACCGGAAGGCACCCTCAACGTCTCCTTCACGCCGCTCAGCGGCGGTACGCGCACCACCGGCGTCGGCTTCATGCAGAAGTTCGACAAGGCGTGGACGATGGAGATGCAGATGACCACCGGCACGGACGACGTGCAGATCAGCCACTGGGCCTACATGGAATACTGCGACATCGACAAGAAGTGCCCGCTGCCGGGCATCAAGGGCACGGCGCAGTCCTTCCTGCAGGCCTGCCGCGACCTCGATACGGCCGCGGGCCAGAAGTAGCGGCCCGCTGCGTGGGCACCCCGGCTGAGCATCCACCCGCCCCTCGAGGGGGCGGGTCGGCGACC
>Ga0209902_101197_pt1 | contig 14599 bp, 1 predicted proteins | sample FECB27metaG_FD_188304 | JGI IMG/M metagenome (GOLD analysis project Ga0209902, IMG submission 188304) | Cyanobacterial communities from the Joint Genome Institute, California, USA - FECB-27 (SPAdes) (version 2) | ecosystem: Environmental > Aquatic > Thermal springs > Hot (42-90C) > Microbial mats ...
CCCAGGCGCGCGCGCGCTGCTCGGCGGTGGGCGGACCGTCGGGGCGGGGCTCGCCGTCGGGCGGCTTGGGCTGGTCGCCGGAGTTCGCGGTGGCGGGGTCGCGCGCACGGGCCGATTCCTCGGCCAGCTCCTGGTCGGTCTGGCGCGCGCGATCGCGGATCGCCTGCAGCTCCTCGCGCGAGACCAGCGACTGCGCCGGGTAGGCGCGCTCGTTGTTCCAGTAGCTGTCGAAGCTGCGCGAGAGGTCCTGCACGATCGGGCCGGCCGCGAGCACGTCGACGTCGATGAAGTTGCCGTTGAGCGAATTGCCGAAGTAGGCGTCGCCGAGGTTGCGCCCGCCGGTCACGCCCAGCACGTTGTCGGCCAGGAACAGCTTGTTGTGCATGCGCTGCTGGATGCGCGAGGCGTCGCCGGCCGAATTCAGCAGCCGGCTGAAGGTCGAGCCGCGCGCGCCCGCGAGCGGGTTGAAAAGCCGCAGCTCGATGTTCGGCACGAAGGCCAGGCCCAGCACCAGCGCGTCGCGGCCGGTGCTGTGGAAGTCGTCGAGCAGGATGCGCACCCGCACGCCGCGCTCGGCCGCGGCGCGCAGGCCGCGCACCAGGCGCCCGGTGCTGGCATCGACGTGGATGGCGTAGTACTGGAGGTCCAGCGTCTTCTGGGCTCCGTCGATCAGCGCCAGCCGGCTGCCGTAAGCCGCCTGCGGGCCCGCGAGCAAGACGAAGCCCGACTCGTAGCGCGCCGCGTCGGCCCTGCGGCGCTCCTGGACCAGTGTGGCGAGCGCCGTGCCGGCCGGGGACGCCAGCGCGGTGGACACCGGGCGGTCCACGTTCTGGGGCAATTGGGCGCAGGCGCCGAGGACGAGCAGCAGGGCGGCCGCCGTCGAACGACCGAGGTACGCTGGAATGAACGGCATGCGGTGGACTCCCCCGGCGCTTTCTGTTGTCTGGACTGGGTGCCGCATGTATAGCCGAGGTCGCGGCCGTCCGGCGTCGGACGGCACGCGGACTCAGCGGCTGGCGCCCAGTTCTTCCTGCCGCTCCATCGCGGTCAGCAGTTCGTCGTCGATCTGGGCATGGCGGGCCGCCAGCTCGGTGGCGCGCGAGGCGTCGGTGGCGTAGATCGCACCGCCGTCGAGCGCCAGGATTTCCGCGACGCGCTTCTGCTCGCTTTCCAGCGCTTCGATCAGCGCGGGGAGGGCGTCGAACTCGCGCTGCTCCTTGTAGCTGAGCTTCTTGCGCGGCGCGCCGGCGGGCGCCGCGGCTGGGCGCGCGGGGCTGGCCACGCTGGCGGCAGGCGGGGGCGGCGCCACGGCGGGCGTGGCGGCCGCGGCCAGGCGCTGCTCGGCGATCTCGCGCGCACGGCGGGACTGGATCAGCCAGTCCTGCACGCTGCCCTCGTACTCGCGCCAGCGGCCGTCGCCCTCGTAGGCGATGGTGCTGGTGACCACGTTGTCGAGGAAGGTGCGGTCGTGGCTCACGAGGAACACCGTGCCGTCGTAGTCCTGCAGCAGGCCCTCGAGCAACTCCAGCGTGTCGATGTCGAGGTCGTTGGTCGGCTCGTCGAGCACCAGCACGTTGGCCGGGCGGGCGAACAGGCGCGCCAGCAGCAGCCGGTTGCGCTCGCCGCCGCTCAGGGAGCGCACCGGGGAGTTGGCGCGCGCCGGGGAGAACAGGAAGTCCGACAGGTAGCTCTTGACGTGCTTGCGCTGGTTGCCGATCTCGATCCATTCGCTGCCGGGGCTGATGAAGTCCTCGAGCGTGGCGTCGAGGTCGAGCTTGTCGCGCATCTGGTCGAAGTAGGCGACCTCGAGGTTGGTGCCGCGGCGGATCTTGCCGCTGTCGGGTTCGAGCTCGCCGAGGATCAGCTTGAGCAGCGTGGTCTTGCCCGCGCCGTTGGGGCCGAGCAGGCCGATCTTGTCGCCGCGCAGGATGGTGCCGCTGAAGTTGCGGATCACGGTCTTCTCGCCGAAGGACTTGGAGGCTTCGGTCAGCTCGGCCACGATCTTGCCGCTGGCCTGGCCGGTGGCCACGTCCATGTTGACGCTGCCCTGCACCTCGCGGCGGGCGGTGCGGTTGGCGCGCAGCGCCTCGAGGCGGCCGATGCGGCTCTGGCTGCGGGTGCGGCGGGCTTCGACGCCCTTGCGGATCCAGACCTCTTCCTGCGCCAGCAGCTTGTCGGCCTTGGCGTTGATCACCGCCTCCTGGGCCAACTGCTCTTCCTTCTGCAGCAGGTACTGCTCGAAGTTGCCGGGGTAGGAGCCGAGCTTGCCGCGGTCGAGCTCCACGATGCGGGTGGCGACGCGGTTCAGGAAGCTGCGGTCGTGGGTCACGGTGACCACGCTGCCCTTGAAGTCGATCAGCAGCTGTTCGAGCCACTCGATGGAATCGAGGTCCAGGTGGTTGGTGGGCTCGTCGAGCAGGAGCACGTCGGGCGCCGCGACCAGGGCCTGGGCCAGCGCTACCCGCTTGCGGGTGCCGCCCGACAGGTTGCCGACGCGGGCATTGCGGTCCAGATGGAGGCGATGCAGCGTCTCTTCGACGCGCTGCTCCCAGTTCCAGGCGTCGAAGGCCTCGATCTGGGACTGGAGGGCGTCCAGGTCCAGGCCTTCCGCGCCCGATAGATAGAGGTCCCGCACGGCGATCACCTCGGACAGCCCGGCACTGGCGGCGGTGAACACGTCGGCCTCCATGTCCAGGGCGGGCTCTTGCGCCACATAGGAGACGCGCAGGTGCTGTTGGTATTGGAGGGCGCCGTCGTCGGGCTTTTCCAGTCCTCCCAGTATCTTGAGCAGGGAGGATTTCCCCGCGCCATTGCGGCCGATCAGGCCGATGCGCTCCGATTCGAGAAGGGAGAAGTCCGTGTGATCGAGCAGCGGGACGTGACCGAACGCCAGTTGGGCGTCGAGGAGTGTGATGAGTGCCATGTGGGGCGGATTATCCGAGGAGCCTGTTCTGCCTGCGGCAGCGCGTAGCGCTGCCGCAGGCAGGAAAGCCGGGCGGTCGATTTGTTTGCAGCGCTCTTGCAGGGCTGGATAAATGGCATATACTCGCTGGCTCGGCTGACGATGCGGCAACGCAAATCAGGTCGACAGGCCCGAAGGCGAAAGCCGAGGGCAGGTTGATGAAGCAGTCGAAAAAACTTCTCTCGAAGTTGACGCAAGTTGAAAAAGCTGTGCATAATCGAGGGCTTCGCTGGACGGCTTCAGCGGCGGATGACGGAAGTTGTTCTGCTGGTGGTTGAAGGTGAAGAGGTTGAAAAAAGTTTGACGATTCTTTAAAAATCGTGTTAGACTACAAGGCTTCGCTGATCGCAGCGAGCAAGACGAAGTAGACGATAAGTTGCTTCGGTGATCGTTAAAAAATTACAGCCGATAAGCGTGGGCGTTTGAAGGTAATTGCGTAAGTTCTTCGGAACAAGTCGCAAGACTTAAAACGCTCATGAGAATAGAAGTGAAGTTCACTTCAATTCCGTTTTTGTGAGTTTTGCTTGATCGCGAGATCAGGCGCAAATCAAGATCGAACTATAGAGTTTGATCCTGGCTCAGATTGAACGCTGGCGGCATGCCTTACACATGCAAGTCGAACGGCAGCGCGGGAGCAATCCTGGCGGCGAGTGGCGAACGGGTGAGTAATACATCGGAACGTGCCCAATCGTGGGGGATAACGCAGCGAAAGCTGTGCTAATACCGCATACGATCTACGGATGAAAGCAGGGGATCGCAAGACCTTGCGCGAATGGAGCGGCCGATGGCAGATTAGGTAGTTGGTGAGGTAAAGGCTCACCAAGCCTTCGATCTGTAGCTGGTCTGAGAGGACGACCAGCCACACTGGGACTGAGACACGGCCCAGACTCCTACGGGAGGCAGCAGTGGGGAATTTTGGACAATGGGCGCAAGCCTGATCCAGCCATGCCGCGTGCAGGATGAAGGCCTTCGGGTTGTAAACTGCTTTTGTACGGAACGAAACGGCCTTTTCTAATACAGAGGGCTAATGACGGTACCGTAAGAATAAGCACCGGCTAACTACGTGCCAGCAGCCGCGGTAATACGTAGGGTGCAAGCGTTAATCGGAATTACTGGGCGTAAAGCGTGCGCAGGCGGTTATGTAAGACAGTTGTGAAATCCCCGGGCTCAACCTGGGAACTGCATCTGTGACTGCATAGCTAGAGTACGGTAGAGGGGGATGGAATTCCGCGTGTAGCAGTGAAATGCGTAGATATGCGGAGGAACACCGATGGCGAAGGCAATCCCCTGGACCTGTACTGACGCTCATGCACGAAAGCGTGGGGAGCAAACAGGATTAGATACCCTGGTAGTCCACGCCCTAAACGATGTCAACTGGTTGTTGGGAATTCACTTTCTCAGTAACGAAGCTAACGCGTGAAGTTGACCGCCTGGGGAGTACGGCCGCAAGGTTGAAACTCAAAGGAATTGACGGGGACCCGCACAAGCGGTGGATGATGTGGTTTAATTCGATGCAACGCGAAAAACCTTACCCACCTTTGACATGTACGGAATTCGCCAGAGATGGCTTAGTGCTCGAAAGAGAACCGTAACACAGGTGCTGCATGGCTGTCGTCAGCTCGTGTCGTGAGATGTTGGGTTAAGTCCCGCAACGAGCGCAACCCTTGTCATTAGTTGCTACATTTAGTTGGGCACTCTAATGAGACTGCCGGTGACAAACCGGAGGAAGGTGGGGATGACGTCAAGTCCTCATGGCCCTTATAGGTGGGGCTACACACGTCATACAATGGCTGGTACAAAGGGTTGCCAACCCGCGAGGGGGAGCTAATCCCATAAAACCAGTCGTAGTCCGGATCGCAGTCTGCAACTCGACTGCGTGAAGTCGGAATCGCTAGTAATCGTGGATCAGAATGTCACGGTGAATACGTTCCCGGGTCTTGTACACACCGCCCGTCACACCATGGGAGCGGGTTCTGCCAGAAGTAGTTAGCTTAACCGCAAGGAGGGCGATTACCACGGCAGGGTTCGTGACTGGGGTGAAGTCGTAACAAGGTAGCCGTATCGGAAGGTGCGGCTGGATCACCTCCTTTCTGGAAACAAGCAATTTAATTTAAACGCCCACACTTATCGGTTGTTGGAAGAAGTCGGTTGTCTTCGATTTCGAAGATGATTGGCGAATGGGTCTGTAGCTCAGCTGGTTAGAGCACCGTCTTGATAAGGCGGGGGTCGTTGGTTCGAGCCCAACTAGACCCACCAAATCTTCTGATATCTCGTGTGTGAGAGTTTGGGGGATTAGCTCAGCTGGGAGAGCACCTGCTTTGCAAGCAGGGGGTCGTCGGTTCGATCCCGTCATCCTCCACCACAACCAATAATCGGTTCCCTCGGAACGTTTCAACACCAAAGCGGCTTCCTGCGAAAGCATGAGGCTTCTTTGTTGTTGATCAGGATCTCTTGATCAATCGGCTGTTCTTTAAAAATTCATAGAGTTGAATCAGCGTTGCTGACGGAAAGAGCTTCATGGCTCACCGTGCCGTCAGCAACTTGAATTTTTGATTGCGTCAATATGAACTTCAATTTCGAGTCAAATCGATTTATGAAGACGGCATAACGCGCCAGGTGAAAGACCTGGCAATTCCTTGATTGACTTTGGTTTCTGTGAAGAAACGTCAAAGTTATAGGGTCAAGTGAATAAGAGCACGTGGTGGATGCCTTGGCGATGATAGGCGACGAAGGACGTGATAGCCTGCGATAAGCTTCGGGGAGCTGGCAAATTAGCTTTGATCCGGAGATTTCCGAATGGGGAAACCCACCGAAAGGTATCGCATAGTGAATACATAGCTATGCGAGGCGAACCGGGTGAACTGAAACATCTCAGTAGCTCGAGGAAAAGACATCAACCGAGATTCCGAAAGTAGTGGCGAGCGAAATCGGAAGAGCCTGCTAGTGATAGCACAAGACTTATCAGAACGGCTTGGAAAGGCCGGCCATAGTGGGTGACAGCCCCGTACGTTAAAAGACTTGTGTGGTACTGAGCTAGCGAAAAGTAGGGCGGGACACGTGTAATCCTGTCTGAATATGGGGGGACCATCCTCCAAGGCTAAATACTCATCATCGACCGATAGTGAACTAGTACCGTGAGGGAAAGGCGAAAAGAACCCCGGGAGGGGAGTGAAATAGATCCTGAAACCGCGTGCTTACAAAAAGTAGGAGCCCGCAAGGGTGACTGCGTACCTTTTGTATAATGGGTCAGCGACTTACATTCAGTGGCAAGGTTAACCGAATAGGGAAGCCGTAGAGAAATCGAGTCCGAATAGGGCGATCAGTCGCTGGGTGTAGACCCGAAACCAAGTGATCTATCCATGGCCAGGATGAAGGTGCCGTAACAGGTACTGGAGGTCCGAACCGACTAGTGTTGCAAAACTAGCGGATGAGCTGTGGATAGGGGTGAAAGGCTAAACAAACTTGGAAATAGCTGGTTCTCTCCGAAAACTATTTAGGTAGTGCCTCAAGTATTACCTTCGGGGGTAGAGCACTGTTTTGGCTAGGGGGTCATGGCGACTTACCAAACCAAGGCAAACTCCGAATACCGAAGAGTACAGCTTGGGAGACAGAGCACCGGGTGCTAACGTCCGGACTCAAGAGGGAAACAACCCAGACCGCCAGCTAAGGTCCCTAAAATTGGCTAAGTGGGAAACGAAGTGGGAAGGCTAAAACAGTCAGGATGTTGGCTTAGAAGCAGCCATCATTTAAAGAAAGCGTAATAGCTCACTGATCGAGTCGTCCTGCGCGGAAGATGTAACGGGGCTAAGCCAGTTACCGAAGCTGCGGATTTGCAATTTATTGCAAGTGGTAGGAGAGCGTTCTGTAAGCCTGTGAAGGTGCGTTGTAAAGCGTGCTGGAGGTATCAGAAGTGCGAATGCTGACATGAGTAGCGTTAAAGGGGGTGAAAAGCCCCCTCGCCGTAAGCGCAAGGTTTTCTACGCAACGTTCATCGGCGTAGAGTGAGTCGGCCCCTAAGGCGAGGCAGAGATGCGTAGCTGATGGGAAACAGGTCAATATTCCTGTACCGATATACAGTGCGATGTGGGGACGGATCTTAATAGGTCATCCGGGTGTTGGATATCCCGGTTTAGTTGGATGTAGGCGTGCATTAGGCAAATCCGGTGCACATATACCGAGGCCAACGATCGAGCGAGCTTGCTCGCGAAGTGACTGAACGAGGTTCCAGGAAAAGCCACTAAGCTTCAGCTGTATACGACCGTACCGCAAACCGACACTGGTGCGCGAGATGAGTATTCTAAGGCGCTTGAGAGAACTCAGGAGAAGGAACTCGGCAAATTGACACCGTAACTTCGGAAGAAGGTGTGCCCTATTAGTGTGAAGTGAACAACGGAGCATGAATGGGTTGCAAAAAATCGGTGGCTGCGACTGTTTATTAAAAACACAGCACTCTGCAAACACGAAAGTGGACGTATAGGGTGTGACGCCTGCCCGGTGCTGGAAGATTAAATGATGGGGTGCAAGCTCTTGATTGAAGTCCCAGTAAACGGCGGCCGTAACTATAACGGTCCTAAGGTAGCGAAATTCCTTGTCGGGTAAGTTCCGACCTGCACGAATGGCGTAACGATGGCCACACTGTCTCCTCCTGAGACTCAGCGAAGTTGAAATGTTTGTGATGATGCAATCTCCCCGCGGAAAGACGGAAAGACCCCATGAACCTTTACTGTAGCTTTGTATTGGACTTTGAACAGATCTGTGTAGGATAGGTGGGAGGCTTTGAAGCAGGGTCGCTAGATCTTGTGGAGCCAACGTTGAAATACCACCCTGGTGTGTTTGAGGTTCTAACCTAGGTCCATTATCTGGATCGGGGACAGTGCATGGTAGGCAGTTTGACTGGGGCGGTCTCCTCCCAAAGCGTAACGGAGGAGTTCGAAGGTACGCTAGTTACGGTCGGACATCGTGACGATAGTGCAATGGCATAAGCGTGCTTAACTGCGAGACTGACAAGTCGAGCAGATGCGAAAGCAGGACATAGTGATCCGGTGGTTCTGTATGGAAGGGCCATCGCTCAACGGATAAAAGGTACTCTGGGGATAACAGGCTGATACCGCCCAAGAGTTCATATCGACGGCGGTGTTTGGCACCTCGATGTCGGCTCATCTCATCCTGGGGCTGTAGCCGGTCCCAAGGGTATGGCTGTTCGCCATTTAAAGAGGTACGTGAGCTGGGTTTAAAACGTCGTGAGACAGTTTGGTCCCTATCTTCCGTGGGCGCTGCAGATTTGAGGAAGCCTGCTCCTAGTACGAGAGGACCGGAGTGGACACACCTCTGGTGTATCGGTTGTCACGCCAGTGGCATTGCCGAGTAGCTAAGTGTGGAAGAGATAACCGCTGAAAGCATCTAAGCGGGAAACTCGTTTCAAGATGAGATCTGCCGGGGCCTCGAGCCCCCTGAAGAGTCGTTCAAGACCAGGACGTTGATAGGTCAGGTGTGGAAGCGCAGTAATGCGTTAAGCTAACTGATACTAATTGCTCGTGCGGCTTGACCCTATAACTTTGATCAGAAGATCAAGGTGTTATGCCAAGTTGACGCATTCAAAAACACATTCAAATAACGCCACCGCGCGTGCTGATTCAAAACTCTATGAATTCGTTTGGTTGATCACGTGATCAGCCAGACAACCCTTTATGCCTGATGACCATAGCGAGTTGGTCCCACTCCTTCCCATCCCGAACAGGACAGTGAAACGACTCAGCGCCGATGATAGTGCGGGTTCCCGTGTGAAAGTAGGTCATCGTCAGGCTCTTACAGCCTAGAAAGGCCCAACACTCTGTGTTGGGCCTTTCTTATTTATGTGAGCACCTCATAAGTGCGAGCAAGACGAGCGAAGCATCCAGCACTCTGCAGGTTGTTAGCGCTGTCGGTAGCGAATCTTCGGGTGAGCTGCAGGCAGGTCGAAAAAACTTCTCTCGAAGTTGACGCAAGTTGAAAAAGCTGTGCATAATCGAGGGCTTCGCTGGACGGCTTCAGCGGCGGATGACGGAAGTTGTTCTGCTGGTGGTTGAAGGTGAAGAGGTTGAAAAAAGTTTGACGATTCTTTAAAAATCGTGTTAGACTACAAGGCTTCGCTGATCGCAGCGAGCAAGACGAAGTAGACGATAAGTTGCTTCGGTGATCGTTAAAAAATTACAGCCGATAAGCGTGGGCGTTTGAAGGTAATTGCGTAAGTTCTTCGGAACAAGTCGCAAGACTTAAAACGCTCATGAGAATAGAAGTGAAGTTCACTTCAATTCCGTTTTTGTGAGTTTTGCTTGATCGCGAGATCAGGCGCAAATCAAGATCGAACTATAGAGTTTGATCCTGGCTCAGATTGAACGCTGGCGGCATGCCTTACACATGCAAGTCGAACGGCAGCGCGGGAGCAATCCTGGCGGCGAGTGGCGAACGGGTGAGTAATACATCGGAACGTGCCCAATCGTGGGGGATAACGCAGCGAAAGCTGTGCTAATACCGCATACGATCTACGGATGAAAGCAGGGGATCGCAAGACCTTGCGCGAATGGAGCGGCCGATGGCAGATTAGGTAGTTGGTGAGGTAAAGGCTCACCAAGCCTTCGATCTGTAGCTGGTCTGAGAGGACGACCAGCCACACTGGGACTGAGACACGGCCCAGACTCCTACGGGAGGCAGCAGTGGGGAATTTTGGACAATGGGCGCAAGCCTGATCCAGCCATGCCGCGTGCAGGATGAAGGCCTTCGGGTTGTAAACTGCTTTTGTACGGAACGAAACGGCCTTTTCTAATACAGAGGGCTAATGACGGTACCGTAAGAATAAGCACCGGCTAACTACGTGCCAGCAGCCGCGGTAATACGTAGGGTGCAAGCGTTAATCGGAATTACTGGGCGTAAAGCGTGCGCAGGCGGTTATGTAAGACAGTTGTGAAATCCCCGGGCTCAACCTGGGAACTGCATCTGTGACTGCATAGCTAGAGTACGGTAGAGGGGGATGGAATTCCGCGTGTAGCAGTGAAATGCGTAGATATGCGGAGGAACACCGATGGCGAAGGCAATCCCCTGGACCTGTACTGACGCTCATGCACGAAAGCGTGGGGAGCAAACAGGATTAGATACCCTGGTAGTCCACGCCCTAAACGATGTCAACTGGTTGTTGGGAATTCACTTTCTCAGTAACGAAGCTAACGCGTGAAGTTGACCGCCTGGGGAGTACGGCCGCAAGGTTGAAACTCAAAGGAATTGACGGGGACCCGCACAAGCGGTGGATGATGTGGTTTAATTCGATGCAACGCGAAAAACCTTACCCACCTTTGACATGTACGGAATTCGCCAGAGATGGCTTAGTGCTCGAAAGAGAACCGTAACACAGGTGCTGCATGGCTGTCGTCAGCTCGTGTCGTGAGATGTTGGGTTAAGTCCCGCAACGAGCGCAACCCTTGTCATTAGTTGCTACATTTAGTTGGGCACTCTAATGAGACTGCCGGTGACAAACCGGAGGAAGGTGGGGATGACGTCAAGTCCTCATGGCCCTTATAGGTGGGGCTACACACGTCATACAATGGCTGGTACAAAGGGTTGCCAACCCGCGAGGGGGAGCTAATCCCATAAAACCAGTCGTAGTCCGGATCGCAGTCTGCAACTCGACTGCGTGAAGTCGGAATCGCTAGTAATCGTGGATCAGAATGTCACGGTGAATACGTTCCCGGGTCTTGTACACACCGCCCGTCACACCATGGGAGCGGGTTCTGCCAGAAGTAGTTAGCTTAACCGCAAGGAGGGCGATTACCACGGCAGGGTTCGTGACTGGGGTGAAGTCGTAACAAGGTAGCCGTATCGGAAGGTGCGGCTGGATCACCTCCTTTCTGGAAACAAGCAATTTAATTTAAACGCCCACACTTATCGGTTGTTGGAAGAAGTCGGTTGTCTTCGATTTCGAAGATGATTGGCGAATGGGTCTGTAGCTCAGCTGGTTAGAGCACCGTCTTGATAAGGCGGGGGTCGTTGGTTCGAGCCCAACTAGACCCACCAAATCTTCTGATATCTCGTGTGTGAGAGTTTGGGGGATTAGCTCAGCTGGGAGAGCACCTGCTTTGCAAGCAGGGGGTCGTCGGTTCGATCCCGTCATCCTCCACCACAACCAATAATCGGTTCCCTCGGAACGTTTCAACACCAAAGCGGCTTCCTGCGAAAGCATGAGGCTTCTTTGTTGTTGATCAGGATCTCTTGATCAATCGGCTGTTCTTTAAAAATTCATAGAGTTGAATCAGCGTTGCTGACGGAAAGAGCTTCATGGCTCACCGTGCCGTCAGCAACTTGAATTTTTGATTGCGTCAATATGAACTTCAATTTCGAGTCAAATCGATTTATGAAGACGGCATAACGCGCCAGGTGAAAGACCTGGCAATTCCTTGATTGACTTTGGTTTCTGTGAAGAAACGTCAAAGTTATAGGGTCAAGTGAATAAGAGCACGTGGTGGATGCCTTGGCGATGATAGGCGACGAAGGACGTGATAGCCTGCGATAAGCTTCGGGGAGCTGGCAAATTAGCTTTGATCCGGAGATTTCCGAATGGGGAAACCCACCGAAAGGTATCGCATAGTGAATACATAGCTATGCGAGGCGAACCGGGTGAACTGAAACATCTCAGTAGCTCGAGGAAAAGACATCAACCGAGATTCCGAAAGTAGTGGCGAGCGAAATCGGAAGAGCCTGCTAGTGATAGCACAAGACTTATCAGAACGGCTTGGAAAGGCCGGCCATAGTGGGTGACAGCCCCGTACGTTAAAAGACTTGTGTGGTACTGAGCTAGCGAAAAGTAGGGCGGGACACGTGTAATCCTGTCTGAATATGGGGGGACCATCCTCCAAGGCTAAATACTCATCATCGACCGATAGTGAACTAGTACCGTGAGGGAAAGGCGAAAAGAACCCCGGGAGGGGAGTGAAATAGATCCTGAAACCGCGTGCTTACAAAAAGTAGGAGCCCGCAAGGGTGACTGCGTACCTTTTGTATAATGGGTCAGCGACTTACATTCAGTGGCAAGGTTAACCGAATAGGGAAGCCGTAGAGAAATCGAGTCCGAATAGGGCGATCAGTCGCTGGGTGTAGACCCGAAACCAAGTGATCTATCCATGGCCAGGATGAAGGTGCCGTAACAGGTACTGGAGGTCCGAACCGACTAGTGTTGCAAAACTAGCGGATGAGCTGTGGATAGGGGTGAAAGGCTAAACAAACTTGGAAATAGCTGGTTCTCTCCGAAAACTATTTAGGTAGTGCCTCAAGTATTACCTTCGGGGGTAGAGCACTGTTTTGGCTAGGGGGTCATGGCGACTTACCAAACCAAGGCAAACTCCGAATACCGAAGAGTACAGCTTGGGAGACAGAGCACCGGGTGCTAACGTCCGGACTCAAGAGGGAAACAACCCAGACCGCCAGCTAAGGTCCCTAAAATTGGCTAAGTGGGAAACGAAGTGGGAAGGCTAAAACAGTCAGGATGTTGGCTTAGAAGCAGCCATCATTTAAAGAAAGCGTAATAGCTCACTGATCGAGTCGTCCTGCGCGGAAGATGTAACGGGGCTAAGCCAGTTACCGAAGCTGCGGATTTGCAATTTATTGCAAGTGGTAGGAGAGCGTTCTGTAAGCCTGTGAAGGTGCGTTGTAAAGCGTGCTGGAGGTATCAGAAGTGCGAATGCTGACATGAGTAGCGTTAAAGGGGGTGAAAAGCCCCCTCGCCGTAAGCGCAAGGTTTTCTACGCAACGTTCATCGGCGTAGAGTGAGTCGGCCCCTAAGGCGAGGCAGAGATGCGTAGCTGATGGGAAACAGGTCAATATTCCTGTACCGATATACAGTGCGATGTGGGGACGGATCTTAATAGGTCATCCGGGTGTTGGATATCCCGGTTTAGTTGGATGTAGGCGTGCATTAGGCAAATCCGGTGCACATATACCGAGGCCAACGATCGAGCGAGCTTGCTCGCGAAGTGACTGAACGAGGTTCCAGGAAAAGCCACTAAGCTTCAGCTGTATACGACCGTACCGCAAACCGACACTGGTGCGCGAGATGAGTATTCTAAGGCGCTTGAGAGAACTCAGGAGAAGGAACTCGGCAAATTGACACCGTAACTTCGGAAGAAGGTGTGCCCTATTAGTGTGAAGTGAACAACGGAGCATGAATGGGTTGCAAAAAATCGGTGGCTGCGACTGTTTATTAAAAACACAGCACTCTGCAAACACGAAAGTGGACGTATAGGGTGTGACGCCTGCCCGGTGCTGGAAGATTAAATGATGGGGTGCAAGCTCTTGATTGAAGTCCCAGTAAACGGCGGCCGTAACTATAACGGTCCTAAGGTAGCGAAATTCCTTGTCGGGTAAGTTCCGACCTGCACGAATGGCGTAACGATGGCCACACTGTCTCCTCCTGAGACTCAGCGAAGTTGAAATGTTTGTGATGATGCAATCTCCCCGCGGAAAGACGGAAAGACCCCATGAACCTTTACTGTAGCTTTGTATTGGACTTTGAACAGATCTGTGTAGGATAGGTGGGAGGCTTTGAAGCAGGGTCGCTAGATCTTGTGGAGCCAACGTTGAAATACCACCCTGGTGTGTTTGAGGTTCTAACCTAGGTCCATTATCTGGATCGGGGACAGTGCATGGTAGGCAGTTTGACTGGGGCGGTCTCCTCCCAAAGCGTAACGGAGGAGTTCGAAGGTACGCTAGTTACGGTCGGACATCGTGACGATAGTGCAATGGCATAAGCGTGCTTAACTGCGAGACTGACAAGTCGAGCAGATGCGAAAGCAGGACATAGTGATCCGGTGGTTCTGTATGGAAGGGCCATCGCTCAACGGATAAAAGGTACTCTGGGGATAACAGGCTGATACCGCCCAAGAGTTCATATCGACGGCGGTGTTTGGCACCTCGATGTCGGCTCATCTCATCCTGGGGCTGTAGCCGGTCCCAAGGGTATGGCTGTTCGCCATTTAAAGAGGTACGTGAGCTGGGTTTAAAACGTCGTGAGACAGTTTGGTCCCTATCTTCCGTGGGCGCTGCAGATTTGAGGAAGCCTGCTCCTAGTACGAGAGGACCGGAGTGGACACACCTCTGGTGTATCGGTTGTCACGCCAGTGGCATTGCCGAGTAGCTAAGTGTGGAAGAGATAACCGCTGAAAGCATCTAAGCGGGAAACTCGTTTCAAGATGAGATCTGCCGGGGCCTCGAGCCCCCTGAAGAGTCGTTCAAGACCAGGACGTTGATAGGTCAGGTGTGGAAGCGCAGTAATGCGTTAAGCTAACTGATACTAATTGCTCGTGCGGCTTGACCCTATAACTTTGATCAGAAGATCAAGGTGTTATGCCAAGTTGACGCATTCAAAAACACATTCAAATAACGCCACCGCGCGTGCTGATTCAAAACTCTATGAATTCGTTTGGTTGATCACGTGATCAGCCAGACAACCCTTTATGCCTGATGACCATAGCGAGTTGGTCCCACTCCTTCCCATCCCGAACAGGACAGTGAAACGACTCAGCGCCGATGATAGTGCGGGTTCCCGTGTGAAAGTAGGTCATCGTCAGGCTCTTACAGCCAAAAAAGCCCCAACCAATCGGTTGGGGCTTTTTTCTT
>Ga0209902_101198_pt1 | contig 14594 bp, 14 predicted proteins | sample FECB27metaG_FD_188304 | JGI IMG/M metagenome (GOLD analysis project Ga0209902, IMG submission 188304) | Cyanobacterial communities from the Joint Genome Institute, California, USA - FECB-27 (SPAdes) (version 2) | ecosystem: Environmental > Aquatic > Thermal springs > Hot (42-90C) > Microbial mats...
CCCGCCGGTGCGTTCGGTGAGCCCGGCCAGGATGCCGAGGAAGGTCGACTTGCCGCAGCCCGAGGGGCCGAGCACCGAGAGGAACTCGCCCTCGCGCACGTCGAGGTCGAAGCCCTCGAGCACGCGCACGCGCTCGCTCGCGCCGCGCGCCGCGTAGTCCATGCGCACGTCGCGCGCCGAGATCTTGATGCCGCTCATGCGCGCGCCGCTCAGGTCTTCGCCGCGGCGGGCTGCGAGGGCGCCTGCGCGTAGGGGTTGAACTCGTTCGTGTAGACGTCCTTCACCGCCACCTTGCCGGCCGGGATCTTGCCTTCGGACTGCAGGATGTCGACGTAATACTCGATCGGCGGCTCGGTCACCACCAGGTCCTCGACGTAGGCGTAGCGGTCCACGTTCTGCAGGTCCATGTTGATGCGCTTGGCGACCAGCTTGCGCGCTTCCTCGGGATTCGCGTTGACCCAGTTGCCGGCCTTGGCCAGCGCCGTCACCACGTCGCGCACTGCCTCGGGATGCTCGCGGATGAAGCGGCCGTGCGCGCTGTAGGGGGCCATGCCGCCGAGGCCGCCGTCGAGGTCGAAGTCGCTCCACAGCCGCACCAGCGCATCGGCATGGTCGGCGCGGCCCGAGAAGGGCGCGTGGATGATCGCGAGGTCGGTGTTGCGCGTGACCAGCGTCTGTTCGGCCTGCTCGTCGGGCACCACCACGAAGTTGATCTTGTTCACGTCCACGCCATGCTGGCGCAGGTACTTCTTGGTCACGAACTCGGCGCAGGCGCCGAAGCTGTTGAAGCCGATGGTCTTGCCCTCGAGGTCCTTGGGTTGGAGGATGCCCGAGTCCTTGCGAACGAAGTACTTCATGTGCGGCGCTTCCTGCAGCGTCTTGCCGCCGGCCGCCACCACCTTGAGGTCGGCGCCCGAGGCGATGGCCGAGATCACCAGCGGCACCATGCGGCTGCCGAAGTCGATCTCGCCGGTGCCCACGAGCGGAATGATCTGTGGCGCCGCGATCTTGCCCACGTATTGCGGCCGCGTGTTCGTGCCCTCGAAGTAGCCGAGCTGGTCGGCCAGGTAGATCAGGTCGAACGAGGGGTTGTCGGGGTACTTGAACGCGACCTTGTCGCCGGTCTTCTTGACGACGGCCGGCGCATTGGCCGAGGCCGACTTGGCCTCGTCGCGCGAGCAGCCCACGAGCGCGGCCGCGCCGAGCCCGCCGAGGCTGCCCACCGTGCCCAGCGAGACGAGGGTTTGCAGCAGGCCGCGGCGCGAGGGCGCGCGCAGTGCGTCGGTGGTGGATTGGCGGGAGGGGGAGAGCTTCTCGATGGACATGGCGATCGGCAGCGGAACTGCCTCTGAACAGGGATGGCCGATGCTAGGAAGCGGCCGGTGCCGGACCAACGAAGAAATCCATGCATGGATATGCGGGGAGTGGGGAAAGTGGGGGCGCCCGGCGGCATCGACTGGAGGTATGGTGCGCGGCATGCGCGTCTTCCTGCTCGCCCTCGTCCTCTTCTGTCAGCTCGCCATGGCCGCTCCACCTTCGCCTTCCACACCGCCGGGCCCCCAGGCCCGGGCGCTGTCCGCATTCATCGCCAAGAAGAAATTCCTGCCGGAAGCCCTGTACCCGGGCGCGATGAACGAGCCGGAGCGCCTGCGCTTCGAGGCCACGATCAATGCGCTGGCCATGCAGTTGCAGCCGCTCGCGGACCGGCCGAATCCCAAGGAGAAGCTCATGGCCGCGTTCAAGGCCGCCTATCCCGCCTGGGAGAACGAGGACACCGAGGAACGCGAGCGCGCGGTGGGCTACTTCGAGGAGCTGATGGGCATTCTGGGCGTGGAGAGTTCGAACGGCGTGCTGAATCGCCTGCTCTACGGATTCGATCCGGGGCAGTCGCCGGCGGCGAGGAATGCGCAGGCCCTGGCGGCGATGACGGCCGAGGAGCGGGGCTTCGCGGCGAAGCTCGAGGCGCTGCGCGTCGAGAACGCCGAGGCTTTTCTCGTGGCCGCCCTCGGCCCGCCGACGACCGTGGCGGGTGGCATGCAGCTGTGGATGAAGCCGGGCGATCCGGGGTTCATGCTGTCGTTGACGAGGCAACCGAAGGGGGCGATCGTCTGGATGGTGAAGGATCGGTTTCTCTATACGAAGGCCTTGTGAAATCCGAGCGCTGGAGTGCTCGGCGCGGCTGCTTCCTTCCGCGCCGGCGGTCGCTTCGCATTGCTTGCGAAAATGCGGCATGCACAGCCTTCTCGCTTCCGATCCGGCAGCCGCTTCTTCCGCCCCCGACCCCCTCGCACTCCAGACGCTGCTCGAGCAACGCGGCTCGACCCGTGGCTTCACCGACCAGGCTCTGCCCGAGGGTTGCCTCGAACAGCTCCTGATCCAGGCGCGCCGCGCCCCGAGCGGCGCGAACCTGCAGCCCGGCGAGTTCATCTCGCTCGAAGGCGAGGCCCGCGCGCGGCTGAGCGCGGCGCTGGTGGGCGCATTCCGCAACGGCGAGCAGGAAGCCGAGGACTACAGTTACTTTCCGCGCCCCATGCCGCACAGCCTGCGCCGGCGCCAGGTCGCGGCGGCGCAGGCGCTCTATGGCGCGCTGGGGGCGGCACGCGAGGACCGGGCGGCGCGCGATGCGCAGTTCGAGCGCAACTTCCGCTTCTTCGATGCGCCGGTGGCGCTGCTGGTGGTGATCGATGCGCGCATGGGCAGCGGCTGCTACATGGACCTGGGGATGTGCCTGTTCGCGCTGATGATGGCCGCGAACGCCCAGGGCATCGGCAGTTGCGCGATCGGCGCGATCGCGTCCTATCCGGGCCTGGTGCGTTCGACGCTGGGGCTGGGCGAGGAGCACCACATCGTCTGCGGCCTGGCACTGGGCTATGCCGATCCGCAGGCGCCCGAGAACGCCGTGCGGACCGCGCGGCGGCCGCTCGACGACTTCTTTCGCGTGATGCGCTAGCTAGAGCCGCTGTACCAGCCCCGCCGCGCCCAGGCCGCCCGCGCCTGCGATGGCCGCGAGGCCGTGCGCACCCGACGGGGCATCGTGCGCCATGTCGGCGAGCAGGCGCACCAGACTGATCGCGCCCGAGGCGCCGATCGGATGCCCGCGGCCCAGGCCGCCGCCGCCGCGGTTCAGGCGCGAGAGCTGCAAGCCCAAGGCCTGGATGAAAGACAGCGCCTGCACGGCAAAGGCCTCGTGCAGTTCCGCGCCCCAGAGCGCGTCCGCATCGAGGCCGGCACGGCGCAGCAGCGCGTCGGCGGCGGTGGAGGCGCCGAGCATCGGCATCTCCGGCGCCACGCCGATCGAGGTGCCACCCAGCCAATGGAAGCGCGGCGCGATCTTCAACGCGGCCGCGGCCTGCGGCGTGGCGAGCAGCACGAAGGCGGCACCGTCGGCGCGCGGCGCGATCGCGAGGCGGCTGACGGCCATCTCCAGCGCAACGGCCGGGTCGGACAGCGTGTCGGCGACCGCTTCGATCGGCATGCGGGCCATGCGCGAGGCCGTGAGTTCGCGCGCATAGCTGTCGTGCGTGGCATCGCCGATGGGCACGATCTCCTGCGACATGCGTTCGCGCCACGCGAGCGCCTTCGCATGGCTTTCTGCGGCGAAAGCATCCTGCTGCGCACGGCCGATCGAATGCAGCGCGGCATGGCGCGCGGCGGCGAGCAGCAGGTCGGGATCGCGCGCCGGATCGGGCGCAAAGGCAGGGCGGTCGTAGGGCACGGGCGCCTCGTCGGCATCGCGCGGGCGATGCTGGCGGATGGGCGCGCGGCTCCAGGCCTCGACGCCACCGGCGATCGCGATGGCGGCATTGCCGCTGGCCAGCAGGCCGGCGGCCAGGGTCAGGGCATCGAGGCCGGCGCAGCACTGGGTGTCGACCGACAGCGCGGCGACGTGGTCCGGCAGGCCGGCCGCCAGCGCGACCATGCGCGCGGGATTGCCGCCCGCGCCGAGCGCGTTGCCGGCGACGACCGCATCGACCGCCTGCGCGGGAACGCCGGAGCGCGCCAGCAAGGCCTGCAGCACCGGTGCGCCGATCTCGTGCGCCGCCAGCGCGCCGAGCGCACCGCCGACCGGCACCACCGCGCTGCGGGCCCAGCCCAGGATCACGGGCGGATTCACAGCCGGCTCCATGGCGCCGCGGACGCCTCGGCCAACTGTCGCGCGAGCGCGGCGTGATCCGTCTTGCCGCTCGCCGTGCGAGGCCAGGCGTCGACAAGGTAGAAGCGCCGCGGCAGCTTGAAGGGCTCGAGCCGGTCGCGGCACCAGGCCTGCAGTTCCTCGCGGGAGAGCGGTGCCGAAAGCGCCAGCAAGGCCACGGCCTCCATACCGCGCAGCGGATGCGGCAGCCCCTGGATCGAGGCGGCCGCGATGGCCGGATGCCCGGCCAGCACGTTCTCGACTTCCTCGGGGAACAGGTTCTTGCCTTGCACGAGCAGCATGCGCTGCTGCCGGCCGACCAGGTGCAGGAAGCCTTCCTCGTCCACATGGCCCATGTCGCGCACCGAGAGCCAGTCGCCGTCGCGCAGCACGGCGGTGCCGTCTTCCTCGGCCGTCAGCGTCACGTAGTCGCTGAACACCATCGGGCTGCGCACGTAGATCAGTCCGGGCAGGGGCGGCTCGATCCTGAGCTCGACATTGGCGAAGGGCCGGCCGACCACGTCGTCGGGCAGGGCCTCGTCGCTGTCGGCCCAGGCGATGAACGAGGTTTCCGAGGCGCCATAGAACTCGACGATGCGTGCCTCGGGGAACAGCGCGCGCAGCGCCGCGGTGCGCGCGCGCGGCCAGGGGGCGCCGCTGATCATCACGAGGCGCGTGCCGGTCACGGGCGCCAGGCCATGGCGCTGCGCATGCTCGAGCATCAGCAGCAGCTGGCTGGGCACCGCGACCAGGCTGCCCGCGAGGCCGCGTTGCAGCGTGTCGAGCGCGGCCGCTACCGAGAACTGGCGCTGCAGGCGCATGCCGGCGCCGGTCCACAGGCCCAGCAGCGCGCCGAACAGGAACAGCGAATGCGAGAGCCGGCCCGGCACCAGCACGGTGGTGCCGGTGGCGGGGCCGAAGCTCTGGACGCAGATCTCGAAGCTGTGGGTCCACGATCCGTGCGTGCGCCGGAAGCCCTTGGGCACGCCGGTGCTGCCCGAGGTGAAGCCGATGTAGAAGGGCGTGTTCGCGTCGGCTTCCTCGATGTCGGCGGCCGCGCCCAGGTGCTGCGCCATGCGCGCCTGCACCTTGTCCCTGACGGGCTGCGGCCAGTCGGGATCGCCGACGGCCGCCGTGCGATTGCTCGCGAGGATCGCGAGGAAGCTTGCGAGCTGGTCGGCCGGCGATGCGCTCGCGCTGGCCCAGGCGACCGTCGGCGTTGCCGCCTCGTTCAATGCAGCGGCCTCCGTCGCGACGCGGGCCGCGAGCGCGGCGAAACTCAGTCGCGTTTGGCCATCGTCGAGCGCGAGCGCATCGGGCGTGTGCCGCGCCCACCAGGCGAGCGGCGCATGGACGATCCGGAAATCGGGCGCCGGGCCGGTCATCAGTCGCGATCGAGACGCCAGCTCGGAAGGCCGCGCGCCACCGTCTGCACCACCAGCGCGCAGACCACGCACTTGACGAGGTCGCCCGGCACGAAGACCAGGCTCGCGAGCGCCGCCTTCTGCAGCGGCAGGTGGGCCACCAGCGACAGCCCCGCGATGCCGAACAGGTAGACCACGACGATGCCGCCGATGAACGAGGCGGCCAGTGCCGCGGCGAACAGCGTGCGTCCGCGCGCGGCGGCGAAGCGCCGCATGATCCAGCCGCAGGCGAAGGCGCCGAACAGCCAGCCCACGAGGAAGCCCGCGGAGGGCGTCACGAACGCGCCCGGTCCGCCGCGCCCACCGGACAGCAGCGGCAGGCCGAGCGCCACGCCCACGAGCAGCAGCGCCACCGCGAGAAAGCCGCGGCGCGGGCCGAGCAGGCAGCCCGCGAGCATCACGCCGAGGGTCTGCAGGGTGATCGGCACGCCCAGGGCCAGGTCGATGCGGGGGACGGCGCCCAGGGCGGCGATCAGCGCGGCGAAGAGCGCGACGTAGGACAGCGTGCGGGAGGAGGTGATCGGGGTGGAGGTGGACATGGAAATGGAATGTCGGGGAAGGTTGCGCTGCAGGCCGTGGCCTTGGCTTCCTTGCGTGGCGGACGGGCCGCGGGTGGCTGGGCCTCCACTGCCTGCGCGGGGGCGGGCAGGAGGGCGCCCGAGAGCGTAACACCGTCGCCGCCAGGCCCGCGCTGGTACGCTATCCGTTCGATTTCGAACCCAGGCGCGAGGAGGCGCCGCCCCATGAAACAACAGATCTCGCGACTCTCACCGCATCAGAACGGCAAGGTGTTCGGCGTCATGATGGCGGTCACCTCGCTGGTGTTCCTCGTGCCCTTCGCGCTGCTGTTCGCGCTGGTGCAGCCGGCCGGCAAGAGCGGGCCGTCGCTGCTGCTCCTGCTGCTCGCGCCGCTCATGTACCTGGTCTTCGCCTACTGCGCGGTGGCCATCGGCTGCCTGATCTACAACTTCCTGCAGAAGTTCGTCGGCGGCATCGAGTTCGAGACCTCGACCCCCGCGAATTCGCAGTAGGCGCAGGCCCGAGCCAGGGCCTGGCGGCCGAACGAAGGCCTCAGGCCTTGTCGGCTTCCGACTTCTTGTCGATCGCCGCCTGCAGCTCCCGGGCATAGGCCAGGAGCTGGTCGCGCATGGCATCGGCGCCCTGCAGCAGCGCATCCGAGGTGGGCTGGCCCAGCAGGATGCCTGCCTGCTGGTTGCCGAATCGTTCCATCCGGTCGAACAGCAGCCTGGGATTGGGGTGCGAGGACATCAGGGCCAGGCAGAAGCTCTTGAGCGCGGCCACTTGTCCCTGGAGGTAGTCGAGGCGTTCTTTGTCGGTCATGGGAGAGGAGTGCGGTTGCAAAGGAGCCGTGGTGGACTCGGGCAGGGACCCCGGGGTTCCGGGTCCGGCGACGGGCCGCATTATGAGCCGCCGGCCGGCGTGACCGGATGACGGGCGCGCCGCCTACGCGAGGCTGCGCCAAGTGCTGCCGCACGCGGGCACGGGGGGCACGGAGACTTTGCCGTCCCTTCCCGCAACCCCCCAGCCCGATCACCCACACGCCATGGCCGACACCCCTCACGTTCCGACCCCCCTGACGGTGCTCGAAGGCACCGCGCACCCGCTGGGCGCCAGCTTCAACGGCGACGGCGTCAACTTCGCCGTGTTCTCGGCGCATGCCACGCGGGTCGACGTCTGCATCTTCGACGAGGCCGGCACCACGCAGGTCGGCTGCGTCACCCTGCCCGAGTACACCGACGAGATCTGGCACGGCTTCGTGCCCGGCCTGCAGCCCGGCGCGCGCTACGGCCTGCGCGTGCACGGTCCCTACGAGCCCGAGAAGGGCCACCGCTTCAACCACCACAAGCTGCTGCTCGACCCCTATGCCAAGGCCTACATGGGTACGCTGAAGTGGGGCCCCGAGCTGTTCGGCTACACCGTGGGCCATGCCGACGGCGACCTGAGCTTCGACGAGCGCGACAGCGCGCCGCTGGTGCCCAAGTGCGTGGTGGTCGACTCGCGCTTCGAGTGGACGCAGACCGATGCGCTGCGCGTGCCCTGGCCCGAGACCGTGTTCTACGAGACCCATGTGCGCGGCTTCACCATGCAGCATCCGCAGGTGCCCGAGCAGTTCCGCGGCACCTTCGCGGGCATGGCGCGCGACGAGGTGCTGGCGCCGATCCGCGCGCTCGGCGTGACCAGCGTGGAGCTGCTGCCGGTGCAGATGTTCCTGAACCAGTCCTCGCTGCTCGAGAAGGGCCTGACCAACTTCTGGGGCTACGACACCATCGGCTTCTTCGCGCTCGACCCGCGCTACATGGACGGGCCGCAGATCGACGAGTTCAAGCACATGGTCGACCGCTTCCATGCGCACGGCCTCGAGGTGATCCTCGACGTGGTCTACAACCACACGCCCGAGGGCAACGAGCTCGGCCCGACGATCTCGTTCAAGGGCATCGACAACGCGAGCTATTACCGGCTGCTGCCCGACACGCCGCGCTACTACATCAACGACACCGGCACCGGCAACACCGTGAACCTCAGCCATCCGCGCGTGCTGCAGATGGTGACCGACAGCCTGCGCTACTGGGTGACCGAGATGCGCGTGGACGGCTTCCGCTTCGACCTCGCGACCATCCTCGCGCGCGAGCCGCATGGCTTCGACGAAGGCGGCGGCTTCCTCAAGAGCTGCCGACAGGACCCGGTGCTCTCGAGCGTGAAGCTGATCGCCGAGCCCTGGGACATCGGCCCCGGCGGCTACCAGGTCGGCGGCTTCCCGCCCGGGTGGGCCGAGTGGAACGACCAGTTCCGCGACACCGTGCGCGCCTGGTGGAAGGGCGAGGAGGGCACGGCGGGCAAGCTCGCGCAGTGCCTCACCGCGAGCGGTGAGCGCTTCAACCACCGCGGCCGGCGACCCTGGGCCAGCGTCAACTTCATCAGCGCGCACGACGGCTTCACGCTGGCCGATACCGTGAGCTACAACGACAAGCACAACGAGGCCAACGGGGAGGACAACCGCGACGGCCATTCGGACAACCGCTCTTGGAACTGCGGCGTCGAGGGCCCGACCGACGACGAGGCCGTGCTCGCGCTGCGCGCGCGCCAGCAGCGCAACCTGCTGGCCACGCTGCTGCTGTCGCAAGGCACGCCGATGCTGCTGGCCGGCGACGAGTTCGGCCGCACCCAGCAGGGCAACAACAATGCCTACTGCCAGGACAACGAAATCTCCTGGGTGGATTGGGCCGCGGCCGGCGGCGAAGCGGGGCGCGCATTGAGCGACTTCTCGGCCCGCCTGCTCGCGTTGCGAAAGGAATTCCCGGTACTGCGGCGCAACCGCTTCCTGGCCGGCGCCTGGTTCGAGGACATCGGCGCCAAGGACTCGACCTGGTTCACGCCGGCCGGCGAGGAGATGCAGCCCTCGCACTGGGACGACCCGCAGACGCGTTCGTTCGCGCTGCTGCTCGACGGCCGCGCGCCGGTGTCGGCGATTCCGGTCGCGGCGCACGACGCGAGCGTGCTGCTGGTGTTCAACGCCTGGCACGAGGCCGTGCCTTTCACGCTGCCGGCCGCGCCAGCCGGTGCGTGGACGCTGGTGCTCGACAGTGCCGACCCGGCACTGGGCGTGGGCGATGACGCGGCACGGAGCGACTATCTCGCGACGGGGCGCTCGGTGCTCGTGTTCACGAGCCGCTGAGTTCGTGACGTTTCGGTGACGGAAGGAAGGGCCGCGCGCGCCCTCGCGGGAACGCGCGCGTAGCACTTCCGCGGCCGCGCTGCGCGGTGAAAACCCTCGGTAAAAAAAGCACATCCGGTTGAACCTTCGGTTCGTACTCATCCAGAGCCGACGTTTTCGTCGGACGAGTCGTGCCCGCACATCCACCATTTACACCGAGGTGACGCCGATGAGATTCTCCCTACCCCCCGCAAGGGCCTGTGTCTTCGTGCTCAGTGCCGTGACCGCCGTGGGTGCCATCGCATCCAGCCACCGAGAGGCGCCGTCGATCGCGGGCATGCCCAAGCTCGATGCCACCGACTTCTACATGTTCCGCAGCTACGAAGCCGGTCGCCAGGACTTCGTGACGCTGATCGCCAACTACCAGCCCGACCAGAGCCCGTACGGCGGTCCGAACTACTTCACCATGGACCCGAACGGCCTGTACGAGATCCACCTCGACACCGACGGCAACGCGGTCGAGGACATCACCTTCCAGTTCAGGTTCAAGAACACGCTGCGCGACATCCAGCTGCCGATCGCGGGCAAGCAGGTGTCGATCCCGCTGGTGCAAGCCGGCGGCATCAGCGGGCCGAACCAGGCCACCAGCAACCTGCGCGAGACCTACACGCTGAACATCGTGCGCGGCGATCGCCGCAAGGGCAAGGTCGAGGCCGTGTCCAATGCGGGCGGCGGCACCGAGTTCGACAAGCCCACCGACAACATCGGCGACAAGACCTTCGGCGGGCCGACCGGCTATGCCACCTATGCGAACCAGCATCTCTACACGGTCAACATCCCGGGCTGCGCCACGCAGGGCCGCGTGTTCGTTGGCCAGCGCAAGGATCCGTTCACCGTGGCCCTGGGCCAGGTGTTCGACCTGATCAACCTCAATCCGCTGGGCTCGAGCTCGGCCAACCCCGACGCGCTGGCCGACAAGAACGTGACGACGATGGCGCTCGAGGTGCCGATCTCGTGCATCACCACCGCCGGCCATCCGATCGTGGGCGGCTGGACCACGGCCAGCGTGCGCCAGGGCCGCCTGATCGCCAGCCCGCCCAAGAGCGGCCATGGCACCACCGCGATCAACGGCGGCGCCTGGGCCCAGGTCTCGCGCCTGGGCATGCCGCTGGTCAACGAGGTGGTGATCGGCCTGAAGGACAAGGACCGCTTCAACAGCTCCAAGCCGCAGGACGACGCGCAGTTTGCCGACTACGTGACCAACCCGACCCTGCCAGCGCTGGTGCAGACGCTGTTCTCGGCGCCCGCGCCGACGAACTTCCCGCGCACCGACCTGGTCGCGGCCTTCCTCACGGGCGTGGAGGGCGTGAACAAGCCGGCCAACGTCAAGGCGTCGGAAATGCTGCGGCTGAACACGTCCATCGCGCCGACGGTGAAGGCGAACCAGAGCAACCTCGGCGTGCTCGGCGGCGACAACGCGGGCTTCCCGAACGGACGCCGGCCGGGCGACGACGTGGTCGATGCCGAGCTGCGCGTGGCCATGGGCGTGCTGTGCGTGGCCACCGGTGCCAGCGACACGCTCAAGGTCGGCTGCAAGCCGGCCGACGCGCCCGCGGGCAGCGCCGCGCTGACCGATGGTGCCGCGCAGAGCCCCACGCAGTTCCCCGATGCCTTCCCGTACCTCAACACGCCGCTGCCGGGTTCTACCTCGGCCTCGGCCGCGCGCTGAGGAGGATGCCGGCATGAACCGCAACATCCCTCGTATCGCCGGCCTGCTGCTGGTGACCGCCTTCCTCGCCGGCTGCGGCGGGGGCGGCGGCGGTGGCGCCGTGTTCTATCCGTTCCCGCCGGTGAGCGGCAACCCGCCGGAGAACCCGCCGCCGCAAGCCGACGCCTACGACAGCTTCATCGCCTACGTGCAGTCGCTGGTCGCCTCGGTGCTCGACACGGCGGAGCCGGCCAACGTGGCCGCCTTCGATCCGGCGCCGACGTCGGAGACCAAGGACCCCGTCGCCACGCAATGAAGCAGGCGCAGCGTGCCGCGCGGCGGGCCGCGAACCGGCTGGCCCGCGTGGCGGCGCTGTTGTTGTTGCTGCTGGGTACGGCCGGGGTGGCGCTCGCGGCGCCGCGGGTGCCGGCCAGCGACGACGAGGTGGTCGAGAAACTGCCCGTGATCGCCGGCTGGCTCGATGCGCAGCGCAAGCTGCGCCGCGAGCTGGCCCAGCGGCCCGGCGACGAGGCCACCGCGATCGAGGCCGCGACCACCTACCTCGACCTCGCACGCTCGCAGGGCGATGCGCGCTATGCCGGCCAGGCCGCGGCCGCGCTGCAGGCCTGGGAGGCCACGCCCATCGCCCAGACACCGCCCGCGGTGCTGGTGATGCGCGCCACCGTGGCCCAGTTCCTGCACGACTTCGATGGCGCCGAAACCCTGTTGAAGGCAGCGCTGGCACGCCGGCCCGCCGATCCCCAGGGCTGGATCACGCTCGCGACCGTGCTGCGCGTGCGCGGGCGCTACGACCAGTCCGATGCCGCCTGCCGTGCGCTGGGCCGCGTGGGGCGGGCGCTCTATGGTGTGGCCTGCCTGGCGGAGAACGCGGGCCTGCGCGGCAACCATGTCGCCGCGCGCGATGCGCTGCGAGGCCTGCTGGCCGATCCCGCGCTGGCCGGTGCGCCACAGGCCGGAACGCGGCAATGGCTGTGGACTTCGATTGCCGAGATCGAGGAGCTCGCGGGCCGGCCCGCCGAGGCGGATGCCTCGTACCGCAAGGCGCTCGCAGCCGAGCGTTCGGGCTATCTGCTGCTGGCGTACAGCGACTTCCTGCAGCGTGCGGGTCGCTCCGGAGAGATCCCCTCGTTGCTCGCGAAGGAAGCGCGCAGCGATGCGGTGCTGCTGCGCCTGGCCATCGCGCACACGCCGGCGGGCAAGCCGCAGGCATCGCGCGCCGTGGTCCCCGAAGCCGAGGAGTTGCGCGAGCGCTTCGAGGCCGCCGCGCTGCGGCCCGGCACCACCGCGCAGCATGCACGCGAGGAGGCGATGTTCGCGCTCGATGTGCAAGGCGATGCGAAGCGCGCCGTCGAACTGGCGCGCCTCAACCTGCGCCTGCAGCGCGAGCCGATCGACCTGCTGGTGTTCGCGCGCGCGGCCTCGGCCGCCGGCGATGCGGCCGCACGCGATGAAGCGAAGGCGCTGATGCGCGAGATCGGACTGAAGGACGCACGTGTCGATGCCATTCCCTGAACGACGCCGCGCCGGGCTGGCCACCGCCTTGCTGTTCGTGCTGGCGCTGTTCCTGGCGCTCGCGCCGGGTGCCGCACGTGCCCACAAGGCCAGCGATGCCTACCTGCAGATCCAGCGCGATGCCGAGGGCCTGGACCTGCGCTGGGACATCGCGCTGCGCGATCTGGACGCGACGCTCGAGCTCGACCGCGATGGCGACCGCCGACTGCGCTGGGGCGAGGTGCGAGCGCGGCTCGACGACATCCGCGCCTATGCACTCGCGCGGCTCCAGTTGCAGCAGGGTCGCTGCGCGCTGGCCGAGACCCGGCCGCCGGCGGTCGAGGACCGCGTCGACGGTGCCTACCTCGTGCTGCAACTGCACGCGCGATGCGATACGGGGTCCACGCTCGAGATCGGCTACCGGCTGTTTCGCGAGATCGATCCGACGCATCGCGGTTTGCTGCGGCTCGCTTCGGACGGTGGTGCTTCGCCCGCAGTCCACTCGCTCGATCCCGCGGCCGGCAGCGTGGCGTTGTCATGGCCGGGCGCGGCGGCGGGACCTTCCTCGCCCGCCGCGAACGCCGAGAGCGAAAGCCCCGGCTTCTTCCACGACGGCATCCACCACATCCTGATCGGCTACGACCACATCCTGTTCCTGCTGTGCCTGCTGCTGCCCGCGGTGCTGCTGCGGCGCGCCGATGGTGGCTGGACACCGGTGAGGCATTGGCGCGACGCGATCTGGCCGATGCTCGGCATCGTCACCATGTTCACCATCGCGCACTCGATCACGCTGGCGCTGGCCGGGCTGAAGATCGTGAGCCTCTCGCCGCGCATCGTCGAGCCGGGCATCGCGATCACGATCATCCTCGCGGCCGTCGACAACCTGCGGCCGCTGCTGCGCGGCCGGCGCAAGCTCTTCAGCTTCCTGTTCGGCCTGATCCATGGCTTCGGCTTCGCGGGCGCGCTCGGCGAACTCGACCTGCCGCTGCGCGGCTTCGTGCTCGCGCTGCTGCAGTTCAACCTCGGCGTGGAAGCGGGCCAGCTCATGGTGGTGGCCGTGGCACTGGTCGTGCTGCTGTCGCTGCGCGGCTGGCGCGGCTACGCACCGGTGGTGCTGCGCGGCGGCTCGGTCGTGGCCGTGGCGGTGGCGGCCATCTGGTTCTGCGAGCGCGTGTTCGACGTGAAGATCCTACCGTTCGCCTGAGCGCGAGGCTGCCGCACGGCGGGAAAGAAAAAAGCCCCGATCGATGTCGGGGCCCCGGCGCGTTTCGAACAGCCCGCGCAGCTTGCGCGGGCGGGTGCGCGATGGATTACTTGGGCAGCAGCACCTTGTCGACGACATGGATCACGCCGTTCGACTGATACACGTCGGCGATGGTCACGGTCGCGGAGCCGCCCTTCTCGTCGGTGATCATGACCTTGCCGCCGCTGGACTTGGCCGTGAGGTTACCGCCGGCCACGGTCTTGAGCGTTGCCGAGCCCTTGCCGTCCATGATCATCTTGGTCAGCGCGGCCGCATCGATCTTTCCGGGCACGACGTGGTAGGTCAGGATGCCCGTCAGCATCGTCTTGTTCTCGGGCTTCAGCAGCGTATCGACGGTGCCGGCGGGCAGGGCGGCGAAGGCTGCGTTCGTCGGCGCGAAGACGGTGAACGGGCCTGGACCCTTCAGCGTCTCGACCAGGCCCGCTGCCTTGACGGCGGCGACGAGCGTAGTGTGGTCCTTCGAATTCACTGCGTTGTCGATGATGTCCTTGGTGGCATACATCGGTGCACCGCCGACGGTGACCTGCGCGAGCGCGGCGAACGAGCCCAAGCTCAGCGAGATGGCCAAGGCGACCGTGGCCATGCGATTGAATCTGTTCTTCATGCGAGTACTCCTGGTGAGGATGCCGGCGCGAATTGCGCATCGACTGCTGCAACTACGGGCCGGGCCACGATGCAGATTCAATCTCGAGGCAAGGCGCGCGCTTTCTTTCGTTCAGAAGGTCCAGCGTGCGCTGACCCGCGCGCTGCGCGGCTCCATCGGATGGATGTGGCGCCCGTCGATGCCGTCGCCACACGCACCGCGCGCTACCTCGCCCGCGCTGCACGAGGCGTAGAAGTACTCGATGTCGTTGCCCTTGCGGCCTGCGAGGTTGAACACG
>Ga0209902_101199_pt1 | contig 14588 bp, 10 predicted proteins | sample FECB27metaG_FD_188304 | JGI IMG/M metagenome (GOLD analysis project Ga0209902, IMG submission 188304) | Cyanobacterial communities from the Joint Genome Institute, California, USA - FECB-27 (SPAdes) (version 2) | ecosystem: Environmental > Aquatic > Thermal springs > Hot (42-90C) > Microbial mats...
CCTGTTGCGGAGCGGCCGGCGTCAACGGTGCGCGCTGTTGCGAGACCGCGGGCAATGCCGCGACCGCGCCCGCCAATATGGCGGCAAGGACAAACCCCCTCTTCATCATCATCCCTCCCTGTGGTGTTATATATGAATGACACACCGGATCGGGATATTCAATCGCGGATTTTTCATATATTCACGAAAATTCTCTGATCGAAAAATGGCGGCGACGCGCGTCGACCGCTCAAGTCAGCGTGCGCCGTGTTGCCGCTGCAACAGGCTGGACTGGCGGGGGCGACAGGTCCGTCGTCACGCTACGCAACAGCTTCATCGCTCGTGAGTGCGGCTCGGTATCGACCAGGTCCTGCTGAAGATGTTCGGGATGGGAGTAGACGCATAGCAGGCGCGCCGGACCGTCGACGCGAAGATAGCGATGCCGCAGCGAGGCGTCGAAATAGACGCTGTCGCCGGCTTCCAGGACGACCGGCGAATAGCCTTCGCAATGCAGTTCGATGCGACCGTCCATGACATAGGCGAATTCCTCGCCGCCATGTTTTTCCGCGTCTGAACCGTCGCCATCGGCGTTCACTTCGATCACGCACGGGAAATAATGCTTGTTCGCGATCCCGGTCGCCAGAAAGTGATGGAGGTTGCCGCTGCAGTCGACGGTGGGGGCCGCGCCGCGACGATCGACCACGCGCCGCCCGCTCCGCCGTGCTGCGGGCTCCCCGGAAGAGAAGAGTTCGCCGATCGGTACCTCGAGCCCCTCGGCCAGTCGGGCCAGCTTGCCGTGAGTCAGGGTGGTCTGGCCATTTTCCACCTTCCACAGCATGGATGCGGACAGTCCGGCACGGCGCGCGGTTTCGGCGATCGACCATCCCCGCCGCGTGCGAAGCCTCTTGAGGCACGCACCAAGCACGGACGTCTCATCACTCATCGCGTCTTCCAGCCTCTCGCCAACCGATCCCTCCGATATGGCGGGTATTTGGCCATATGCAAAGGTCGCGTGCGGCACGCGGGTGACGGCAAGACCAGCGCATGTAGCTGCCCCGATTCGATAATTTCGAAATCGCCTCTATTGCATCGCGCTTCGCAGCCGTCCTAAGCAGCGCAGAGGATGCGCGGGGGCGTGACCTGAACAAGGACGACAATGGCGGAAGAGCCGCGTCTGATACCGGACCTGTCCGAGCAGCGCTTTGCGATGCTCGTCAACGCCGTCACGGATTATGCCATCTATATGCTCGATCCGGACGGGATCGTCATATCGTGGAATACCGGCGCGCGCCGCTTCAAGGGATATGAAGCGCACGAGATCGTGGGCAAGAGCTTTGCGGAGTTCTTCGCCGACGGGGATCGATCAGCGGGCATGCCTCAGCGCGCGCTGGAGGTTGCGGGTCGGGAAGGGCGCTTCGAGGCGGAGGGATGGCGCATCCGGAAGGACGGAACGCGGTTCTGGGCGAATGCGGTGCTCGATGCGATCCGCGACGATGCGGGAAATCTGGTCGGTTTCGCCAAGATCACGCGCGATATCACCGAACGCAAGATGGCCGAGCAGGCGCTTTTCGAGAGCGAACAGCGCTTCCGCCTGCTCGTTCAGGGCGTCCGTGACTATGCGATCTACATGCTCGACCGTGGAGGACGGGTGAGCAACTGGAATGCCGGGGCAAAGGCGATCAAGGGCTATGATGCCGACGAGATCGTCGGCGCACACTTCTCGCGTTTCTACACGCCCGAGGATCACGCCGTGGGAGAACCCGCCCGCGCGCTCGCCACGGCGTTGCGCGAGGGCAAGTACGAGGCAGAGGCATGGCGGGTCCGCAAGGACGGCAGCCATTTCTTCGCGCATGTGGTGATCGATCCGATCTATGACGATGCCGGGCAGCATGTCGGTTTCGCGAAGATCACGCGCGACATCACCGAGAAGCGCCGGTCTGAAAAGGCGCTGGAGGAAAGCCAGGCCGGCCTGTTCCAGGCGCAGAAATTGCAGGCGCTGGGCGAGCTCACCGGCGGGATCGCGCACGATTTCAACAATCTGATGACGGTCATTCGCGGATCCGCGGAGCTCTTGGCCAACGAGGCGCTGCCGCAGGCGAAACGCAGCCGTTATCTCGATGCGATCATCGAGACCGCCGATCGCGCATCGACGCTGACCAGTCATCTGCTCGCTTTCGGGCGGCGGCAGGCGCTGAAGCCCGAAGTGATCGATCTCAACCTCAGGCTCGACGCGCTGGGTGAGATCCTGTCGCGCACATTGGGCGCGCCGATAGACGTGACGCTTTCGCTCGCGCCCGGACTATGGCCCGTCGAGGTCGATTCCGCACAGCTCGAAACCGCTTTGCTCAATGCCGCATTCAACGCGCGAGACGCGATGCCGGGCGGCGGGCGGCTGACCCTCTCCACATGCAATCATCACGATGCGGAGATGGGTGATAGCGTGTGCATCGCCGTCGCCGATACCGGGGAGGGCATGTCCGCCGAAACGCTCAATCGTGTGTTCGAGCCGTTCTTCACGACCAAGCCGATCGGAAAGGGCACCGGCCTCGGCCTTTCCCAGATCCACGGTTTCGCGGCGCAATCCGGCGGACGGGCGGAGATCGTGTCAGTGCTTGGCGAGGGGACGAGCGTCAGGCTGATCCTGCCGCGCTCCGCCGGTGCGGCGCGGGCGTGCGTCGCGCGGGACCAGGCACCCGCCACCGCGCGCGGGAAGATCGTACTGCTGGTAGAGGATAATGACCAGGTGCGCGATTTCGCGCAGATATTGCTGGAGGAGATGGGATGCGGCGTGGTTGCGGCGGATTCCGCCGAAACGGCCTTGCCGCTGCTGCGATCGGCATGTCCGGATCTGCTTTTCTCCGATATCGTGATGCCGGGTCGGAGCGGTATCGCGCTGGCGCGCGCCGCCCGCGAGTTGCGGCCCGATCTGCCGATCCTGCTCGCCAGCGGCTATAGCGAGGAGATCATCGGCGGCGGTGCGATGGATTTCGAAATCCTCCGCAAACCCTATAGCAACGATTCCCTGGCGGCCGCGCTGTCGAGCGTCCTCGACCGGATCGTCGAAAGACCGCCAATGCCCGCGCCGCCCGCGCGCTAGCGGAAGCCGAAATGGCTGAGGAACGGCGCAAGGCGCCAGTCGAGCCCCGCCTCCACGAGCGGCGGGGGCGCGATGGCGGCCATCGCGCGAAGCTGCGCATCGCTGATGATGGTGGCCAGAAACAGTTCCGCGGCCGCGGCGGGGCGGTCGATCTGCGCGCGCCCCTCGCGCGTCCATCGCGCGAACACCTCCGCCATCTGCTGCACCACCGGCTCGTGGATGTCGCGGTGGAAGGCGCTGGCGAATTCCGGATCGCGCATCGTCTCGACGATCACCACGCGCATCAGCGCGATCGTGCGCGGCGTCATCATCTCTTCGTACAGCCGATGCGCATAGGCAGTGAGCACCGCGACGGTCGACTCGTCGCCGTCCGCATCCTCCAGCCGGCACGGGTCGAGATCATTCTCGCGCTCGACCACGGCCTTGAGTAGCCCCTGCTTGTTGCCGAACAGTTCGTAGACGGTCGCGAGCGAGCCGCCGGACCGCTCGATTATCGCGGCCAGGCTGGTCCGTTCGTAACCACGCTCGAGGAAGAGCGACTCGGCCGCGTCGATGATCGCAGCCCTGCGTCCTTCGCGGCGGCCATCGGCGGGGGGCGGGGCGGTCAGTGGGTCGGAAACCAAGGAATTGTGCCTTTGCGCGGATTGGTCATTGACTGTAATGTACATTACACTAAAGCGCCCGTCTATGGTTGTTGCGACGCAACATCGAGTAACGGGCCGATAGAGGACGTGTGATGAAGCGGTTTTTCCCGGTCCGGCTTGCGATGGTCGCAGGCCTTGCGACGGTTCTTGCGTCCTGCGGACAGGAAGCGCCGCCGGCGCCCCCGCCACCCCAGGTGACGATCGTCACGATCAAGCCCCAGTCGGTCGCGAACGTCATCGAACTGCCCGGCCGCGTCCAGGCCTATCGCACGTCCGAAGTGCGCGCACGGGTCGACGGCATCGTCCAGGCCCGCCTGTACGAGGAAGGCAGCGACGTCGCTGCCGGCAAGCCGCTGTTCCAGGTCGATCCGCGCGAGTTGCGTGCCGGCCTTGCAGCGGTGCAGGCACAGCTTTCGCGCGCCCAGGCGACCGCCGCCAATGCGCAGCAGGACGTTCAGCGCTATCAGGGCCTGATCGCGGATCAGGCGATCAGCAAGCAGGAATATGACGCGGCCGTCGCACGGCTGCGCACGGCGCAGGCCGATGTGGCGCAAGCGCGTGCGCAACTCGATTCAGCCCGGCTCAGCCTGAGCTACACCACCGTCACCGCGCCGATCTCCGGCCGGGTCGGGCGTGCGCAGGTGACCGAGGGCGCGCTGGTCAGCGCGTCCGCCGGAACCCTGCTGACGACGATCGAACAGATCGACCGGATCTACGTGAATTTCTCGCAGTCGAGCTCGGACCTGCTCGCCGTGCGGCGCGACATGTCGTCGGGCAAGCTCTCGGTGCCCGCGCTCGGCCGGGTCGAGGTGAAGCTGGTGCTTGAGGACGGCAGCGTCGCTCCGATCACCGGCCATCTGGATTTCCTCGATCTCTCGATCAACGAGCAGACCGGCACTGCCGCCTTGCGCGCCGAATTCGCCAATCCCGGCCAGCTTCTGCTGCCGGGCCAGTTCGTCCGTGCGCGCATGGAGGCGGGCATCCGCCCGAACGGCATCATGGTGCCGCAGCGCGCTGTTCGTGTCGCGGCCAACGGGGCCAGCGTGATCGTGGTCGGCGACAAGAATGTGGCGGTCGCCCGGCCGGTCAAGCTCGGCGAGCTGCAGGGCAATCAATGGGTCATCCGCGAAGGGCTGAAGGCGGGCGACAAGGTCGTCGTCGACGGGCTGCAAAAGGTCATGCCCGGTCAGCCGGTGAGCATCGCCGCACCCGGCAAGCGCTGAGGATCGGCCGATGATGGCGCCCCGCTTCTTCATCGATCGCCCGGTCTTCGCCTGGGTGATCGCGCTCGGTATCCTGTTGGCCGGCGTGATCGCGCTGCGCGGCCTGCCGATCGAGCAATATCCGAGCGTCGCGCCGCCGTCGCTGGCGATCACCGTGACCTATCCGGGCGCCGACGCGGCGACGCTGGAACAGAATGTCACCCAGGTGATCGAGCAGGAACTGAACGGTGTGGAGGGTTTCCTCTACATGGCGTCGACGTCCGATTCGAACGGCACCGCGACGATCACGGTCACCTTCGACGCCGGCACCGATGTCGATACCGCGCAGATGAACGTGCAGAATCGCCTGCGCCGCGTCGAACAGCGGCTTCCCGAGGATGTCCGCCGTCAGGGCATCCAGGTGAACGAGGCCAATCCCGGCTTTCTGCTGATCGTCGCGATCACGTCCAAGAGCGGCGGCACGCCGACGCTGGAGCTCGGTAATTTCGCAAGCACCCGGATCGTAGACGAACTGCGCCGCGTCGAGGGCGTCGGCAATATCCAGGCATTCTCGTCCGAATATGCGATGCGCATCTGGCTCGATCCGGCCAAGCTTGCGACCTTCAACCTGTCGGCCGCCGAGGCGCTCGCGGCAGTCCAGGAACAGAACAGCCAGTCGCCGGGCGGTCAGCTTGGCGACCAGCCGATCGCGCGCGGCAGCGAGCTCAACGCGACGATCAAGACGCAGAGCCGCTTCACCACCCCCGAGCAGTTCGCCGCCATCATCCTGCGCGCCAATCCCGATGGCTCGGCGGTGACTTTGGGCGATGTCGGCCGCGTCGAGCTGGGCGCGCAATCCTATCTGTTCGGCACCGAGCTCAACGGCAAGCCGATGGCGGGCCTCGCCGTCCAGCTCACCTCCGGCTCGAACGCGCTGCAGGCCGCCGAAGGCGTCAAGGCGCGCATGGCCGAGCTGCAGAACGGCTTCCCGCCCGATATCACCTGGTCCATCCCCTACGACACGACGCCGTTCATCACAATTTCCGTGGAGGAAGTGGTCAAGACGCTGGTCGAGGCGATGGCGCTCGTCTTCCTCGTCATGTTCCTGTTCCTCCAGAATTTCCGGGCCACGATCATCCCGACCGTCGTCGTGCCGATCGCGCTGGCAGGCGCCTGTCTGGGGCTTTGGCTGTTCGGCTTCTCGATCAACGTGCTGACGCTGTTCGGCATGGTGCTGGCCATCGGCATCCTTGTCGACGATGCGATCGTGGTGATCGAGAATGTCGAGCGCATCATGCGCGACGAAGGGCTGTCGCCCTACGACGCGACAGTGAAGGCGATGGGGCAGATCACATCCGCCATCATCGGCATCACCCTGGTGCTGATCGCGGTGTTCATCCCCATGGCGTTCTTCCCCGGATCGACGGGCGGAATCTATCGCCAGTTCTCGGTGACGCTGGCCATCTCGATCGCTTTTTCCGCATTGCTGGCGCTGACGCTGACGCCCGCTTTGTGCGCGGCGCTGTTGAAACCGCACGACCCCGATCATCAGCCCAATCGCGTTCAGGCGGCGATGGGCCGGTTCTTCGAGCGCTTCAATCGGTGGTTCTCGCGGACGACCGACCGCTATCAGGGGCGGGTGGGGAAGATTCTGTCAGCGCCGCTGCGCTGGCTCGCCGTTTTCCTCGCACTGGTTGGCATCACCATCATCCTGTTCTCGCGTCTTCCCGGCGGCTTCCTGCCGCAGGAGGATCAGGGTTTCGTGATCACCGTGATCCAGGCGCCGCCGGGCGCGACCCGTCAGCGCACCGACGTCGCGATCGCCGAGGCGAAGAGTTTCTTCGAAAAGCAGCCGCAGGTGAAGAACATGGTGTTCGTGCGCGGCTTCAGCTTCTTCGGCCAGGGGCAGGCCAATGCGATGGGCTTTATCTCTTTGCATCCCTGGGACGAGCGGAAGGGCAAGGAAAACAGCGCCGACACGCTGGCCGGCAAGGCGCTGGGCGCGCTCATGCAGATCAAGGAGGCGATGGTCTTCACGCTGAATCCGCCGTCCATTCCCGAACTGGGCACGGCAAGCGGCTTCACCTTCAAGCTGCAGGATCGCGGCGGCAACGGACCGACGGCCCTGCTCGAGGCGCGCAACCAGATGCTGGGGCTTGCCGGGCAGAGTGCCGTGCTGGCCGGTGTCCGGCCGGAGGGGCAGGAGGATGCGCCGCAGCTTCGCGTCGATATCGATCGCATCAAGGCGCGCGCACTGGGTCTCTCGGTCGGCGACGTGAACGCGACGCTCGCGATCAGCTTCGGCAGCGCCTATGCCAACGACTTCACCCGCGATGGCCGCGTGTTGCGCGTACTGCTCCAGGCCGAAGCCGCGAGCCGGATGACGCCGCAGGATGTGCTCGACCTGAAAGTGCGCAATGCGCAGGGCGAGATGGTTCCGTTCGGCGCGTTCACCAGCGTTGCCTGGACGGCGGGACCGCCGCAGCTTCAGCGCTATAACGGCTATCCCGCCATGACGATCTCGGGCACCCCCGCGCCCGGCCGCTCGACCGGCGAGGCGATGGCGGAGATGGAAAAGCTGGCGGGCCAGCTTCCCGACGGCTTCACCTTCGAATGGACCGGCATCTCGTATGAGGAGCAGCAGTCGGCGGGGCAGATCGGGCTGTTGCTCGGCCTTTCTCTGGTAGTCGTCTTCCTGTTGCTCGCCGCGCTCTACGAAAGCTGGTCAGTGCCGATCTCGGTGCTGCTGGTGGTGCCGATGGGCGTGCTCGGCGCGGTGCTCTTCTCGATGTTGCGTGGGCTCAACGCGGATATCTATTTCAACGTCGGCCTGATCACGATCATCGGCCTGGCCGCGAAGAACGCGATCCTGATCGTCGAATTCGCGATCGAACAGGAAGCCGAAGGCAAGTCGACGGTGGATGCGGTGATGGAGGCTGTGAAGCTCCGCCTGCGTCCGATCATCATGACCTCGCTCGCCTTCATCCTCGGCATGGTGCCGCTGGTGATCGCAACGGGCGCTGGCGCCGCCAGCCGGCGCGCGGTCGGCACGGGCGTGATGGGCGGGATGATCGCGGCGACCATCCTCGGCATCTTCTTCATCCCGCTCTTCTATCTCGCAGTGCGGCGCTGGATTTCGAAGCGCCGCCCACCCGCGCCGAGCGAGAAGGGGCATCATCATCCGGAGCCGGAGGCGGGCCATGCGTAAGTTTCTGTCCGCCTGCGCGGTTTCGCTGACCCTGGCGGGATGCAACATGGCGCCGCCGCACGAGCGCCCCGCATTGTCCACGGCCAGCGATTATCCGGCCGAGTTCGCCGGCGACGTCGCGCCGGGGCAGCGCGCGACCGAGATCGGCTGGCGCGCATTCTTCGCCGATCCGCAGCTCGAGGCGCTGATCGCGCAATCGCTGCAACGCAATCGCGATCTCGCGGTGGCGGTGGCGCAGATCGAGGAAGCGCGCGGCCAGTATCGCATCCAGCGCGCCGACCAGCTTCCCACCATCGCCGCCAGCGCGGACGCGACGCGTAGCCGCACGCCGCTGGCCGCCGCCGGCATCCCCGGCGCGACCGGAGCGATCACGCAGACGCGCTATTCGGTCGGCGTGGGGGTGACGGGGTTCGAGCTCGATTTCTGGGGGCGGGTGCGCAACCTGTCCGACGCGGCGCGCAGCCAGTATCTCGCGACCGTCGAGGCCGAGCGCGCATTCCGCCTGTCGCTCGTCCGCGATGTCGCCAGCACCTATCTGGCGGTGCGCGAGGCGAGCGAGCGGATTGCGCTGGCCGAGGCCACGGTCAAGAGCCGACAGGAAGGGCTTCGCATCGCGCAGCGCCGGCTCGATGCCGGGGTGACCTCCGCGCTCGATTATCGCCAGTCGGAAACCCTGCTGACGCAGGCGGAGACCGAGCTTGCCGCATTGCGGCTGACGCGGGCGCAGAGCGAGAATTTCCTGGCCGTGCTGACCGGCGGTCCCGTGGCCGGGCCGCTGCCCGCCGCGCTGCCGCTCTCGGAACAGACCCAGTCGCCCGCGCTTGCCGCCGGGCTGCCCTCGGACCTGCTCGCTGCACGGCCGGACGTTCTTGCCGCCGAGGAAAGGCTGCGTGCCGCGCGCGCCAATATCGGCGCGGCGCGCGCCGCCTTCTTCCCGTCGATCTCGCTGACCGGTTCGCTCGGTTTCGCTTCAGTGGATCTCGGCAACCTGCTCGGCAGCGACCATCTGAGCTGGAGCTTCGGCCCTTCGATCAAGCTGCCGATCTTCGATTACGGCCGCAACAAGGGCAATCTGACGGTTGCGGAAGCGCGAGAGAATATCGCGGTCGCAACCTATGAACGCACCGTGCAGGGCGCTTTCCGCGAGGTTGCCGACGCGCTCGCCGGACGTCGCTACCTGGCGGAGCAGGTCGCCGCGCAGGAACGAGGCACGCTCGCCACCCGCCGCATCGCCGATCTGGCGCGCACCCGCTATCGCGAGGGCGTCGCCGGCTATCTCGAAGTGCTGGATGCCGAACGAAACCTGTTCTCCGCCGAACAGGCGCTGATGCAGATCCGCCGGGCACAGGCCGACAATCTCGTCACGCTTTATGTGGCGCTGGGTGGCGGATCGATGGAGTGAGGCCGTTGGTTTCCGCCTGATCGTCATTGCGAGCCCTTCGACTGCCTGCCAAGGCAGGCGCTCAGGTTGAACTTCGATCCTCCGGATCGAAGCGCGGCAATCCAGGGATGCGCTCGACATTGGATTGCTTCGTCGCTTCGCTTCTCGCAATGACGGCAGGTAGCGATGATCATAAATCGCGTGATTTTTAACCTAATTTCTTGCCATCCCTGCAATCGACGGGCTACCCTAAAGCCATGGGCAAAATAGGGGTAGGGGCCATGTCGGCACGTCGCATCGGCAGGATGATGTTTCTCGCGCTGGCGCTTGCCGGCGTGGCGCAGCCGGCGGCGGCGCAGGAGGCCAAGCGGCGCTGGGATCAGCTCTGCCAGATCCGCAAGGACAAGTTCGACCTGATCCTGCCCGAAGTGATGCGCGGCAATGGCATCGACATGTGGATCGTCGCGATGCGTGAAGGGCATGCAGATCCCAATGCCGAGCTGCTCGGCGGCGGCTATGTCGGCGATATCGGCTATTATGTCTTCACCGATCGCGGCGGCGGTCGGATCGAGCGGGCCAGCTTCGGCATCGGCGGCGCCGCGTTCGATCAGTGCCCAGTCTATGATCTGAAACCGGCGCCTGGCGAGTTGCGCGCCTTCGTCGAGGCGCGCAATCCCAAACGGATCGGCATCAACGTCGCGACCGAGATCGGCACCGCCGACGGGCTCAGCCATTCGCTGCACGAGAAACTGCGCGAGACGCTTGGCCCGACCTTCGCCGCCCGGCTGGCCTCGGCCGAAAAGCTGGTCTCCGAATTCCGTTCGCGCCACACCGCGACCGAGATCGCCGCCTTTACGCAGGCGGGCGAATATTCGCGGACGATCGCGGAGCGTGCGCTGTCCAACGAAGTGATCCGGCCGGGCCACACCACCACCGGCGACGTCGCCTGGTGGATGATGGAGCAACTGCACAAGGAAGGGCTGGGCACGGCGTTCGGCCTGCCGAGCATCTACATTCTCGGCCCTGGCGAGCGTGGGCCGACATCGGGCGACCATGTCATCCAGCCCGGCGATCTGATCACCATGGATTGGGGCGTCAATTACCTGCTCGCCTATACCGACATGAAGCGCATGGCCTATGTGCTGAAGCCCGGGGAGAATGCCCCGCCGGCGGGCGTGCAACGCGCCTTCGATCGCGCCCTGGCGATCCGGCGCATGGTGCTGGACGTCATCCGGCCGGGGATCACCGCGGGCGAGGCGCTGGCGACGGTCAACAAGCGGGTGGCGGCGATGCCCGGCTATGCCCTGTCGGGCTATGACGATCCGGGCAAGGATCCGAAGCTGACCGATGTGATCATCGGCAGCCATTCGGTCGGCGACTATGGTCACGGATCGGGGCCGTCCATGGCGCATTTCAATCCGCTGCGCATGACCTATGAATTGCGGCCCACCAATTTCCTGTCGGTCGAGCTGTTCGTCTACACGGTCGTTCCCGAATGGGGCACGCGCAAGATCAAGATCCCGCTGGAGGACAACGGAATCGTCACCGAGCGCGGGCTGGAATGGGCATATCCCGCCAATAGCCGGATCCTGCTTGTGAAGTGACAGCGGCCAATGCGACGCCTAGGATCGCCGGCCAGGTGATGAGGGCAGTGTGACGGATAGGCGTGGGATCGAGTTGAGCCGGCGCGGAATGCTCACCCTGGGCGGCGCATTGCTGGTCGCCAATGCCGGTGCGGCTCGTGCCGGTTCGGGTGACGAACGCAGTTCGTGGATTCCGTCCGATGCCCTGCTGGCGGACCTGCCGCGCCTCATGCGGATCGCAGCGGTGCCGGGGCTTGCGATCGCGGTCTTGCAGGATGGTCGGCTCACCTGGACGCGTGGCTTCGGCGTCAAGAATATCCAGACCGGCGATCCGGTGACGGACGAGACCTTGTTCGAGGCGGCTTCGATGACAAAGCCCGTCTTCGCTTATGTCGCGATGCGGCTGGTGGACGAGGGGCGGCTGGCGCTGGATCGGCCGTTGGTCGATTATCGTCGTCCCGATTATCTGGCGAACGATCCCTTGCTGGCCAAGATCACGGTCCGCGACGTGCTGCGTCATAGCAGCGGCCTGCCCAACTGGGCGCGTGGACCGCTTGCGACCATCGCGCCTCCCGGAAGCGGTTATCATTATTCGGGCGAGGCTTTCGTCTGGTTGCAGCTCATCGTCGAGCAGGTGCTCGGCATGAGCCTGGACGATGCGATGCGCGACCGGCTGTTCGGTCCGGCAGGCATGTCGCGCAGCACCTTCGGCTGGGACGAGGCGGTGGCGAAGGCCGCGGTCTATGGGCATGACGACGAGGCGAAGATTCCCGCCCAGCCGACGCGCGCGCTCGGCGAAAAGCTCTTGCCCATCGCGAAGCGCTGGGGACGGCCGATCGCATCCTGGAGGTACGAGGATTCCATCCGGGCCATGCGCGAGGCCGATCCGGCGACGCCAGCCACGACGCACAATCTGCTGAGCAATTCGGCGGGCGGACTGCTGACCACGGTGTCGGACTATGCCCGGTTCATGGCGCTGATGATGGATGGCCGGGAACGCGCGGGCTGGGAGATTTCGGAAACGGCCCGCCGAGCCATGCTGACGACCCAGCTCGAGGTTCGCGGCCCCGATTACGCGCGCGGGTTGGGCTGGCAGCTCGAGGGACCGCCGACGGCCCGGTTGTTCGAGCATAGCGGCAGCAATTACGGGATCTTCAAGACGCTCGGCATGGGCGACGCACGGAAGCGCCGCGGGATCGTCATCTTCACCAATGCCGCAAACGGCAACGCGCTCGCCGCGCGCATATTGCGTGAGGCGAGCGGTATCGACCTGCTGAAGTTCCTGGCCTGAAGCTAAAGTTCGATCTGCCCGCACTCAAAGATTGTCATTGCGATGGGCGTAGCGACGAAGCAATCCAGTGGCGGATGCATCCCTGGATTGCTTCGCTACGGTCGCAATGACGATAGCGTTGCCTTTAGAAAGCGGCGATCCCCGTGATCGCGCGACCCAGGATCAGCGCATGAACGTCGTGCGCGCCTTCATAGGTGTTGACCGTTTCCAGGTTCATCGCGTGGCGCATCACCTGATATTCGCCCGAAATGCCGTTACCGCCGTGCATGTCGCGGGCCTGGCGGGCGATGTCGAGCGCCTTGCCGACATTGTTGCGCTTGACGATCGAGATCATCTCCGGCGCGAAGCGCCCCTGGTCCATCAGGCGGCCGACGCGCAGGCTGGCCTGCAGGCCGAGCGCGATGTCGGTCTCCATGTCTGCCAGCTTCTTCTGGAAGAGCTGGGTTCCCGCAAGCGGGCGGCCGAACTGATGGCGGTCGAGCCCATATTGCCGCGCCGCGTGGAAGCAGAATTCGGCGGCGCCGAGCGCGCCCCATGAAATGCCGTAGCGCGCGCGGTTGAGACACGAGAAGGGGCCCTTCAGCCCCTGGACCTCGGGCAGCAGCGCGCTTTCGGGCACTTCGACATCCTCGAGCACGATCATGCCGGTGATCGAGGCGCGCAGCGACAGCTTGCCTTCGATCTTGGGCGCCGACAGGCCGGCCATGCCCTTTTCGAGTACGAAGCCGCGGATGCCGCCGCCATGCGCGTCGGACTTGGCCCAGACCACGAACACATCGGCGATCGGCGAGTTGGAGATCCAGGTCTTGGCGCCGTTGAGCAGATAGCCGCCCTCGGTCTTGGTCGCTCGCGTGCGCATGCCGCCGGGGTCGGAGCCGGCATCGGGTTCGGTCAGGCCGAAACAGCCGATCCATTCGCCGCTGGCGAGCTTCGGCAGATAGCGTTGCTTCTGCTCCTCCGATCCGAAGGCGTAGATGGGGTACATGACCAGGCTGGACTGGACGCTCATCATCGAACGATAGCCGGAGTCGATCCGCTCGACTTCGCGGGCGACCAGGCCATAGGCGACATAGGATGCCCCGACGCCACCATATTCCGCCGGGATCGTCGGGCCGAGCAGGCCGATCTCACCCATCTCGCGGAAGATCGCCGGATCGGTCACCTCGTTCGCGAACGCCTCGATCACGCGCGGCGCCAGCCGGTCTTCGGCATAGGCGCGTGCGGTGTCGCGGATCATCCGTTCATCATCCTCGAGCTGCTCGTCCAGCAGGAAGGGGTCTGCCCAATCGAATCTTTCCACGTGATCTTCCTTCGAATTCCGGCCTCTTGGCCTTTCCGTTTGCCCCGAGCGAAGTCGAGGGACGTCGGGTTCCGCGCTGCGTGTCTCGACTTCGCTCGACACGAACGGAGTTGGGTGGGTTGTCGGTTTAGCCCGGCACGACCGCGATCGTCTCGATCTCCACCCGCGCATCGGGCTCGACCAGCGCGGCCACCTCGACCACGGCCATTGCGGGGAAATTGCGGCCGATCAGCTCGCGATAGGCCGCGCCGATCTCCGCCAGGCTGGCGACATATTCGTCGCGGCTGGTGACGTACCAGGTCATGCGCGCGATATGTTCCGGCCCGGCGCCGTCCTCGGCGAGGATCGCCAGCGTGTTGACCAGGATCTGGCGGAACTGGCCGGCCATGTCCTTGGCGACGAAAACCTCCTCCGCGTCCCAGCCGACGACGCCGGCGGTGTAGATCGTGCGGCCCTGCGCCGAGATGCCGTTGGCATAGCCCTTGGGGCGCTTCCAGCCTTCGGGGAGGAGCGAGCGGTGTACGGTCATGCGGTTTCCTTCCTGGCGGCTGCGTCGAGCCGTTCGCGTAAGTCATCGGGCCACGGCACGGCGCGGCTTTCGGTCAGGCTGGTGAGCACCTGGACGTAACGGACGGCGAAACGGGCCTCGCCGGCGCAACTCACCTGAATTGCGAGATCGATCGAACTGCGGCCGACACGTTCGACCGAGACCGAGATGTCGAGCAGGTCGCCGAGCCGGCTCATCGCCGTGAAGCTAGCTTTCAGATCGACGGTCGGCAGGCCCAGTCCCATCTCCAGATGCATCTCGCGCCGGCTGACGCCCAGAACTTCAGCCGTCCAGTCCTCGATCGCGGCGTCGCACAGCTCGAAATAGCGCGGATAATAGGCGATGCCGGCCGGGTC
>Ga0209902_101200_pt1 | contig 14582 bp, 11 predicted proteins | sample FECB27metaG_FD_188304 | JGI IMG/M metagenome (GOLD analysis project Ga0209902, IMG submission 188304) | Cyanobacterial communities from the Joint Genome Institute, California, USA - FECB-27 (SPAdes) (version 2) | ecosystem: Environmental > Aquatic > Thermal springs > Hot (42-90C) > Microbial mats...
CCCGCCGGCCTATGTCGGTCGGCGGGCCAGGGCGGCGAGAAGGTCGGTCTGCGTCACGAGGCCGACGAGGCTCTCTCCGGGGCCGGTGACGGCGACGGCGTGGGTGTGGCCGTCGGTCATCGCCGTGATGAGCGCCAGCGCGGGCGTCGTCGCCGCAGCCGTCGCGGCGGGGCGCATGGCCTCGCCGGCCCGGGCGTCGGGACCGGCCGCGGCGAGGTCGCGCAGTCCGATCATGCCGGCGACACGGCCGTCCGCCGCCACCACCGGCAGCACGCGGACGCGGTGGCGCAGCAGCAGCGCCGTCACCGTCGCCGCGTCCGCCGCGGGCGGTACCGTGACCACGTCACGCGACATCAGGTCGGCGCAGGTGAGGTCGGCGTGGGTGCGCAAGAGCGCCTGCCGCTCGACCTCGCGCAGCACGCGCGCGAGGTCGGAGCGGTCGATATCGAAGGTCTCGCCGAGCTCCGCCAGGGCAGCATCGACGTCCTCGCCCCGGAAGCCGACGCGCTCGACGGGCAGCGGATCGGTGGTGCCGGCCGGATTGGGCGCGGCGGCCGGCGCCCGGTGCGGGTAGCTGCGGCCGCAGATGCGGTGGAAGACGAGGCCGATCACCACCAGCACGGCGGAATCGAGCGCCACCGGCGTCAGCGCGAAGCCGTAGCCGGCGGCGGCGATCGCCGGTCCGCCGATCACCGCGGTGACGGCGACGGCGCCGCCGGGCGGATGCAGGCAGCGCGCCAGCGTCATGGCGAGGATCGCCAGCGCGCAGGCGAGGCCGGCGGCGAGCGCCACATCGGGAACCAGCGAGGCGACGAGGATGCCGGCAAGGGCGGAGATGGTGTTGCCGCCGACGATCGACCACGGCTGCGCCATCGGGCTCGCGGGTATCGCGAACAGCAGCACCGCCGACGCACCCGCCGGCGCCATCACCGCCGGCAGCGACGGATCGAGCCGCACGCCGCTGGCGCCGATCGCCGCCGCGGCCGCCACCGCCAGAAGCGCCCCAACACAGGCGACGACGCGCTCGCGCAGCGTCGCGCCGGCCAGCATCGGGACGAAGAGGCGGAAAGGGGATCGCACGCCGGCCGGCGGGGTGTCGCGGTTCATGAAAGCCATGGAAGCACCGGTCGGGGTCAGCAGCGACCCCGACATGACATCTGCCGGCCGCAGATGCCAGCAATCCTGTCCTTCCGTGGCCCCGGATGGCGGAAACGTTGTCTCCGCAGATTGCCACAGCTGTGGGGCTACTGGTCGGCGCTGCTACTGGTTGGCGTCGCCGTCTCCTTCATCGAGCTCGCGGATGAGTTCGAGGAAGTGCGGACCGTCGGGGCCCGCCTCCTTCAGGAAGAGCTCGCGAAAGAGCGGTTGCACCGCAGCCCGCAGCCGAGCGATCTCCAAGGGAGTGGCGACGTGGACGTCGACGCCGTGCTCGCGCAACGCCGCCGGGGCTGCCGATGCGGCCGCTTGCGACCGCTGCACGGCATTCGCCGCCGCATTTCGGCCGGCCTGAAGAAACGCCTCCTTCAGGTCGTCGTCCAGCAGGTCGAACCACTGCGGCGTCACATAGCCATTGACGTAGACGGACAGCATCGGGAGGACGACCATGTGGTCATGCTGCTCGTAGAGCCGCCGCGACACCGCCACGGCGACGTCGGTCACGACGGCGTCGATGGCGCCAGTCCGCATCGCCTCGTAGAGCTGGCTGGCGTTCATCGGTACGACGCTCGTGCCGAGCTGCGCGAACGTCTGGTCGAAAGCGGGTACGAGGCCGCGCATTCTCACCCCTTCGAAATCCTCGGGGCGCACGATGTGGCTTCCTTTGGAGGTGATGACGGACTGGTTGGTCTGGAACAGCCAGACCACCGACTGCACGCCCTTCTCGTACATGCGGCCATCGAGGAAGCGAGCCGCTCGCGAGTTTGGCCAGCGGCCGGGGATGGTCGGAGACATCATCGCGAACGGCGCGAGTGTCGCCGTCATCAGTGGCAGTTTCCGCGACCATTGGAAGTTCAGGGAGAACGCACATTCGACGTCGCCCTTGGCGACGGCGAGGATGTTGTCCTCCGGCTTGAAGAGCTTGGAGTCGCCGACCAGCTCGATTTCGATGCGGCCTCGGCTCAACCGCTCGACTTCGGCCGCCCAGAACTCGATCAACGCCGTGACATGGTGCTGCGGCGGGAACTGGTGGCTGCAGTGTATGGTCTCGGCCGCCACCCCCAGTGGCAGCATCGACAGCGCGGCGATGACCGCCGCGCAAGTTCTTCTGATCACACCCCTGGTCTCCCCTTGCGCCGACCCCCCGGCACGCGCCGCAGGCCGTCCCGAGCCATCGAGGCGCGGTGCCGGCCGTTGCGGATGCGGAAACGTCACCCGCTTCCCGCCTTTCTCCCTTCTCGACTGAAGAACGTCAGCCCCGCGAAAGCGGCATCGCCCTTCGATGTCCTAGGCTCACTCTATAAGAATTTTAAGGACGACCAACAGGTGCCTGGCGGTGACAATACCGTGTCAGCTTCGCCGTGAACGGCGGCAGTGCGGCAGCGCCCCGGTTCGACCGGCGCGGCTCGCCGTCACCACCGGGGGGCATCGCGCGCGGACGATCTGGTCCGACTTTCGGGGGCCGCAACGATGATGCGGCGTCAGCGATGCAGCTTTGGCGCGGCGTCCGACGAAGGGCGGCCGCCGCGCAGGCGCCGACCGACCGCCTCGGCGGCACCGACGATGCCGCGCGGCCACAGCATGACGAACAGCACCAGGGCGGCGCCGATCCCCATGAAGCGATATTCGGGAAAGTCCTTCAGCGCCTCGTCGGCGAGCATCAGCGCGGCGGCCCCGACGAGTGGCCCCCAGGTGCGGCCGAGGCCGCCGACCACCATCATCGCCAAAAGGAACAGGAGCGGCGACAGATAGAGCGTATTGGCGCCCATCACCTTGTAGTAACCGGCGAAGACCCCGCCGGCGAGACCGGTGAAGAAGGCCGAGCTCGCGAACACCAGCATTTGGAACTTGAAGCGGCTGACGCCGCGCGCCGTGGCGTATTCGGGGGAATCGCGCAGCGCCTGGAAGGCCGCCCCGATCGGCCCGAACATCAGGAACATGGAAAACGCCGAGGCGAGCACCAGCACGCCGAGGGCGAGATAGTAGTCGCCGAAGGCCATGTACTTGTAGCCGAGCCACTCGCGGAAGCCGAAGTCGCCATACTTGGCGAGGCCACGGGTGCCGCCGGTGAAGTTCCGGCAGGTGACGCCCTCCATGGCGAAGCAGGCGGTGTCGGTGATGATCAGCAGATACATGCCCTGAGCGATGGCGAGCGTCAGAAGTGCCACATAGGGGCCCTTCAGGCGCAGGCAGGCGAGCCCGATGACGAGGCTGAAGACGACGGCGGCGAGCGCCCCCACCGGCAGCGCAAGCCAGAGGTTCCAGCCGCCATAGAGGCCGACCATCGCGGTGGCGTAGCCGCCGAAGGCGAAGATGGCCATCTGCGCCAGCGAGAAGATGCCGGCGACGCCGAAGACGAGGTTCCACTGGGTGACCACGGTCGCCCAGATGAAGAACAGCGTCAGCTGTCCGATGACGTAGCGGCCGGGCAGGACGAACGGCAGGGCGATGGCGATCGCCAGCAGCACGAGACCGGCGACGAGGTTGCGGCGGGCGGCGCTCACAGCTTGGTCACCCGGGTGCGGCCGAACAGGCCGTAGGGGCGCCAGATCAGCACGGCGATGACGAGGACCAGCATCGAGATGAAGGCGAAGCGCACGCCGAGGGCGAACTGCACGGTGGACTCGAACAGGCCGAGCAGGAAGGCGGCGTAGAGCGCCCCCATCACGTTGCCGAGACCGGCCACCACGCAGATGATGAAGGCCTTCAGCATCGGGTCGTAGCCCATCGTCGGCGCGAGAGTGGTGATGGTCGACAGCATGATGCCGGAGGCGGCCGACAGGCCGCCTGCGAGCGCGAACACCTGGGCATAGACGAGCTCGACCGGCACCCCCATCAGCCGGGCGGCGTCGCGGTTCTGCGAGATCGCCCGGATCGCGCGCCCCATCCGCGTGCGCGCCAGCACCGCCGCCAGCACCAGCATCAGCGCCGCCGAGGTGAGGACGATGATGACGCTGTTGTAGGGAACGTAGACGTTGCCGAGGAAGAAGCCGCCCTCGACCGTCAGCGGCTGGCGGATCGGGTAGGCGCCATAGAGTTTCTGCAGCCCCGCCTCGAGCACCATGCCGATGCCGATGGTGGCGATGATGACGTTGACCTCGAAGCCCTCGCGATCGAGCATGTGGCGCACCACGAGGGCGTACATGGCGACGCCGAACAGCCCGCCGGCCACCACCGTCACGAGGATCGCCAGTGGCGCGTTGAGGCCTAGCGCTGCCGAGGCCGTGTAGGCGGCGTAGCCGCCGAGCGTCAAAAGCGCCCCCTGCGCCATGTTGAGGACGTTGAGGGCGCCCCAGATGAGCGACAGGCTGACGGTCGAGATGGCGTACATCGCCCCGAGCGTCAGGCCGCTGATGATGATCTGCGTGGTGGTGTCCACTGCCGCTATCCGCCGAGGTAGGTGGTCAGGATGTCCTCGTTTTCTTCCATCTCGGCCGGTGTGCCGTTCCAGACGATCTTGCCGTCGTCGAGGAGATGGACGTGGTCGGCGACGCCGATGATGCGGCTGGCATTTTCCTCGACCAGCAGGATCGCGAGGCCGTGGCGCTTGAGGTTGCCGATCACCTCGTAGATCTGGTCGATGACCAGCGGTGCCAGGCCGAGCGAGGGCTCGTCGATGAGCAGGAGCTTGCCGTTCGCCATCAGCCCGCGGCCGATCGCCAGCATGCGCCGCTCGCCGCCGGAGAGGCTGGCGACGATCTGCGATTGGCGCTCCTGCAGGCGCGGCAGCAGCGCGAACACTTCCGCCAGGCGCTGCGGCGCCGCCGCATAGGCGGCCTTCGGATAGGCGCCCATCATCAGGTTGTCGTAGACGCTCATGTCGGTGAACAGCAGGTCGCCCTGGGGAATGTGGACGATCCCCTTCTCGACGATGCGGTGCGCCCGCGTGCCGGAGATCGGCTCTCCGGCGAACAGGATCTCGCCGGCGCCGAGCCGGACGAGGCCGGAGACGCAGCGCAGCAGCGTCGTCTTGCCGTGGCCGTTCGGGCCGATCAGCGTGACCACCTGCCCCGCCGGCACGTCGAAGGAGATGCCGCGCAGCACCCGCTGGCCGCCATAGCCGGCCTCGACCCCGCGCAGTTGCAACAGCGGCGCCGTCATTGCGGACCGACGCCCGCCGAATAGGCGACGATGCGCTTGCTCATCCGCTCGCCGAGATAGACGCGCGTCACCATCTCGTCCTGCGCCAGGCCGGCCGGTGTGCCCTCATAGATCTTCTCGCCGTGGTTCATGATCATCACCCGCGTCGAGAGCTGCACGAGAAAGCGCATGACGTGCTCGATCAGCATGATGGTGATGCCGGCGGCGACGAGCTTGCGCACCAGCGCCATCAGTTGCTCGATCTCCTCGAGATTGAGGCCGCCGACCGGCTCGTCCATCATCAGTATCTTCGGTTTCGTGGCGAGAGCGCTCGCGATCATCAGGAGCTTGCGGTCGAGCGCCGGCAGCCCGCGCACCTCCGCCGAGCGCGCCCGGCGGAAGCCGACGAAGTCGAGCGCCTCCGCCGCCGTCCGCCGGATGTCGGCGCCATAGGTCAGCGGCGGGATCAGCCGCGGGGCGTGGCCGAAGGCGGCGGCGACGAGCACGTTCTGCTCCGCCGTCAGGGTGTCGAAGCCGGCGTTCGACTGGAACATGCGGGCGATGCCGAGATGGCAGATCGCGTGCGACGGCAGCCGCTCGATCGGCCGGCCCTCGAGCAGCACCGCGCCGCGATCGGCGGGGTTGAAGCCGGAGATGACCTCGAACACCGTGGTCTTCCCGGCCCCGTTCGGCCCGCCGATGCCGAGCACCTCGCCGCGCGCGAGATCGAAGGAGAAGTCCTTCACCGCCGCCATCGCGCCGAAATATTTCGACACGCCCCGGCACGACAGCAGCGGCTGGATTTCGCTCACCCCGGCTCCCGCCAACTCGGCCGCCCTCAGGCCTTCCACCACGGCGGCAGCACGAACTTCGCCGTCTCATAGGGCGGCGGCGCGATCATCGCCGGGTCCTTGGTGAAGTCCTGGATCTGCAGGTACTGGTGCGGCATGCCGAGCGACGGGTCGTCAGTGGCGTCGGGATAGGGGATCGCCGCCTGCTCGGGATAGAAGAAGTGCGTCGTGCCCATCACGCCGCGATAGATCAGCCGGCGCAGCCGCTCGGAGATCTTGCGGTTCTGCGCCTCGTCGCCCGGCGCCCCGGTGCCACCGGCGAGTGCGGCCGCGATGGCGTAGTACTGGCAGCTGTCATAGACCTGCGCGCCGACGAGCGGGCTCGAATCCGCCCCGAAGCGGTCCTTATAGCGCTTGATGAAGGCCTGGCCGATCTCGTCCTGCAGCGCCGCGATGACGGTCGAGTAGAGCACGCCGTTGGTGCTGTCCTTGCCGATCTCGCGGAAGGCGGCGAGCGACGGGCCGTACTGCATGTAGACGAGGCTGTTGGTCGGGTTCGGCGCGAACTGCAGCATGAACTGGGCGAGGTCCTGCGGCACCCAGTGCGTCACCGCGATCACCGCCGGCGGGTCGGCGCGCAGCTTGGCGAGCGTCGGCCCCCACTCGGAGATCGGCACCACCACCGTCTCGAACAGGCTGATGTCCCAGCCGTACTTGGCGGCGTTGTCCTTGATGGCGTTGGCGATCACCATCGAGTAGTTCTGCGAGCCGGTGACGATGGCGATCTTGTTGTTCGGCTTGTCCCATTCCTTCTTGTCGACGAGGCCGTTCAGGAAGGCGAGCAGGCCCTCGCCGTACCAGTATTCGGCCGGGTCGCCCATGAAGATGCCGTAGTAGCGATCGGGGTTCTTGCCGACCGTATCGTGATGGACGATGTCGGTGTTGTGGTGGATGTAGATGATGCCAGCGTCGGCGATGGTGTCGTATTCCTGGGTGACGGCGCCGGTGTTGTAGCCGTTGATGATGGCGTGGACGCCGTGGCGGTCGATCAGCCGCTGCATCGCCGGGATGATGTTGTCGGCGCCCTGCTCCTTGGTGTCCTCGAACACCGGCGCGAGCGGCCGGCCGAGGATGCCGCCTAGGGCGTTGATCTCGTCGCAGGCCATCTCCAGCGCGCGCTTGAACTCGATGCCGTCGGCCGCCGCCCAGCCGGTGAGCGGCACGCCGCCGCCGATCGGGATGGGCTCGCCGGTCGCCGCCATCCCCTCCACCGACGGCAGGAGTTCCTGCGTCTGGCCGAGTGCGGCGGCATTCAGCGTCGCCAGCATCGCGCCGGAGGCGGCGAGGCTGCTGCCGAGGGTGAGGAACTTGCGCCGGTCGATGATCTTGCTGCGATCGCCACTGTTGTTCATGATGTTCCCCATCGTCTGGAAGGATGCGTTCCCTCGCCGACCTTTGCTAGAAGGTTGCGGCGTCCAGGAAGCGCGTCAGTACGTTCGACGTAATTCTGGAGACGTTGTTGTTATAGTTGTCGTGGGACAGGCTGCCCGCCCAGGCGATCGAGCTCGTCGCGAAGACGGCGCCGCCCGCCGCCGTCTCGTAGAAGACCATGTCGGCGCGGACGAGCGGATGCTCGCCGCCGCACATGCCCGGTGCGTTGATGAAGATCTCCTCGCAGACCACCATGTAGACCTGCGAGTGGTTCTCCGAAGACGCCACCACGAGCGCGTTCGGCGGCGTTCCGAGCAGCCGGTCGGCCCGGTCGAGCTCGAGGCCGGCGGCGCCGCCGCCGATCAGGCCGAAGTCGCCGATGATCTCCTCCTCGACGCCCTCGAAGATGAACTTCGCCCGCGGGTTCTCGGCGTCCGCCGTCTTGCGGTAGTAGGACGAGATGTCGAAGCCCTGGGCGGTGAAGCCGGTGCCCGCCATCATCTGCGGCGGACGGCCGGAGCGCCGCCACAGCCCGCCGAATTCTCCGGTGAAGCTGTGATAATACTCGCCGGGCTCGGCCGCCCAGGCGCGGATGCCACCCTCGGCGCGGCGCACCTCCATGATGCCCGGCAGCGTCGGGTGGAAGGCGACGCGCCAGTACCAGGCGTTCGCCCCCATGTAGATCAGCCGGCCACCGTGCCGCTTGAAGGCATCGAGGGCGTCCCACATCTCCTTCGACCAGTATTCGTGGTGGGTCGAGGTCATGAAGACGCGGTAGGGCGCCAGCGCCGCGTAGCCTTCGGCGTGGACGTCCTCGTCGGTGATGCAGTCGTAGTCGAAGCCGCTCTCTTCGAGCCAATCGGTGATGTGGGTGTCGGCGTTCATCTGCCAGAGCGACGAGCCCTTGCCTCCGAGCCACGACTGGTATTTCGGCCGCATCGTCAGCACGGGCCTGAGGCGCGAGGTGTAGCAGACGCCGCTGCCGTCGGAGTGGCTGTCGTAGCAGGAGGCGCCGAACTCGCGGTGCTCGTGCAGGAACACGTCGGTCTGCTGCAGCACCGCCACCTGGTCGGTGAGGTGCTCGGCGAGCGGCGCGTCCGTCATCATGTGCTCGTTGGCGTAGGCCATGTAGCTCGCCGTGGGCACGACGAAGACGAGGTCCGAGGTCTTGGTGCCCCGGGCCGGCCGGACCACGAAAGGAATGAAGTCCTCGTCGTGGGCGGTGGCGATGTGGGCGGCGTAGAGGCCGCTGCGCAGGCCGTCGGGCACCGTGAAGGTGAAGTCGGTCTCCCAGGCGCAGTCATAGAGATCGTCGTCGTGGAAATGGATGGCGCCGTAATGCTCCGGCGCATTGCGCCAGTTCATCTCGTCACCGGTCCAGTTGTGGCCCTTCATGGCCCGCACCGGCATGTTGACGGTCTTGCCGTGCAGGAGGTTCGGCGAAGCATCCGAGATGACGTCGCTGGTGATGTCGGCCGAAAAGTCCCAGGCGGCGACGACGGCGGCCAGCAGATCGGGCGGCAGGACATCGCCGCGCAGCCGCTCCATCTCCAGGCGGGAGAGGACACGATCGGCGAGGCGCGGGCGGTCGATCTTGCCGTTCAGGTGATCCCTGCCGACGACGCGGCCGTTGCCGGTGCCGGCTGGGCGCGCCGCCATCATCATGAAGGCGCCGGCGAGGGCCGGCGCAGCGGCGACCGTCTTCGTCACGGTGGTGGCGCCGGCGGTGAGCGCGTAGGGAACGAGCGGTTCCTGGTGCAGGCGCACCTCGCCCGTCGCGAGGTCGTAGGTGGCGGCGACGAAGTACCATTCGCGCGCCACCATCGGCTTGCCGGTGGAGACCGTCTCGGTGGCACCGCCGGCTCCCGCCACCTCCAGGCAGAGCGCGCCGGCACCGTCGATGCCGAGGACCAGGCCGCCGGCGTCGCTGCCGAGCGACAGGATCGCCTGCGGGCCCTTCTCCGGCGTCGTCGGCCAGACCATCGCCTGCAGCGTCAGGCTGCCGAGAGCGTCGAAATGGGGGGAGTTCTCCACAATGGCGTGGGAGCCGGCGTAGATCTGCTGGAAGCGCGCCTTGTGGTCGCCGGTGAACGAGGCGTCGACCTCGCGCTCCTTGTAGCCCGGCCCGTCCGGACTGGTGTCGCCGTGGATGATCTTGACGAGGCGGGCGCGATAGGTCGGCTGGCCGACGCAGCTCACCATGAAGGTGACCTGCTCCCCCGGGCACGCGCTGATCTTGTCGCTGTAGCCCATGATCGACTTCATGATCGTCACTCCCGTTGCCGGCTCGACCTGTACTCGCTCGCTTTCTGCCTGGAGCCGGCTGCTATTCTTCCAGATCCTCGCCCGTATAATGCTTCCATCGTTGCCGGAAGACGTACCATTCGGCCTCCTCGATATCGTGGAAGACCTGGTTGGTCATGCGGATCGGCTCGCCGCGCTTGCCGGTCATCTGTCCCAACACCCACTCCTTGTGGGGGATGCGGGTGATCAGCACGTACTTGCCTTCCATCGGCGCGCCGCGGAACAGGTTGAGCACGCGCTGCAGCTGCGGGCTGTGGCGCCCGATGGGATTGCGTCGAAACTCTTCGACGACCTTCCGGTCTTCCGGCTGAATCTTGTACATGGCGCTCCCTCGCACGGGCGGCGATGCAATCGGGTGCGGAGAAGCGCGATGATAGGTTCACCCCCCGGGGGCGGAACCGCTCAGACTGGACGATTTCTTTGCTGAGACTGGACGGCGTTTTTTCGGGCACGTACAGGCCGGCGACGCCACGCCACCGCGGTCGGTCGTCAGCTCGCAATCAGCCGATCGCCGCGAACGCGTCGGGCGCTGCCGGCTCAGGTCGGCCGGCGGCGCACCGCACTCGGCGACAGGCCGTACTTCTCGCGGAAGACGCGGGAGAAGTGGGAGAGATTGCGGAAGCCGGCGGCATAGGCCGCCTCCGCCACCGTCATGCCGCCGTGACCGGCAACGGCAAGGTATTCGTAGGCCGCCTGCAGGCGTTGGGCGAGGATATATTCGCCGACGGTGAGTTCGCCGTGGCGGAAGAGCTTGTAGATGTAGCTGACGGAGACGCCGTTCGCTTCGGCGATCGACGCCGGCGACAGGTTCATGTCGTGGATGTTGGCGCGGATATATTCGAGGATGCGGCTGCGCACCCGGTAGGCGGCGAGCTTGGCGCCGTCCCAGTGCGCCTCGGAATCGAGAGTGAGCACGATGGTGTCGACGAGGTTCTGCGCCACCGCCCGCGCGTTCGGCAGCGGCCCCGCCTTGCGCGCCATGGCGACGCTGCGCAGGTGGTTGCGGGCGATGCTCGCCATCGCCGGATTGTTCGGCATCCGGCAGGCGCAGTAGTCCTCGATGTTGGGGATGCGCCGGCGCAGGTCCTCGCCGGGAATCTTCACCGTCCAGTTCTCGAAATTGTCCGGACACGACAGCTCGTAGAATTCCGACGTGCTGACGAGGGCGTAGCCGCCGGGATGGACGAAGCCGGATCGCCCCATCTGGCTGAAATAGAGAACCTCCCGGAACGGCGCGACGAAGACGAAGGCGTCCTCGGGATCGCGGGCGATGCGGGGGCGCGTCCGGAACACGCGCTGCGCGTCGGCATCGAAGTTGGTGATCGACAGGTGGCCGACGTCGAACTGGTGGAGGGTGCCACGCAGGCCGTCGCTCGAGGTGCCGTTGATCTCAAGGCTGTAGTAGACGTCCGACATGATCTCCTGCCAGGCGGCGACCTGCTTCTCGCGGGCTAAACCGAAGGTAGAGAAATAGGTCACTGGCGCAACCCCTCGCCGTCGGGAGGACCGGCTCCTTTACGTTAGAATACTTACGAGCACTTGCAAAAGCGGAATCGCAGGCGGGCGCAGCCGCATTGCCACGGCCGCGCCGGCAGTTCGTCCTCGCAGCAATGCCTCGCCGTCGCCGCCCCGGTCAGAAGTAGCCTTCCCGCTTCTGGCGCTCGAGCGAGCCGGCGTCGCTGACGCGGCCGCGGCGCTCGGAGGTCGAGGCGAAGAAGGTCTCCTGCGCCACGGCGGCCACGTCGGTGGCGTCCGACGCGACGGCCGCGGTGACCGGCCAGCAGCCGAGGGTGCGGAAGCGCACGCGCTCGGTCCGCACCGCGCCGCCGAACCAGCGCTCCGCCCATCCGGCGTCGGTGACCGGCAGCAGCCGCCCGTCGACCTCGACGACCCGGCGCTCGGCGGCGAAGTAGAGGGGCACGAGGTCGATGCCGCGGGCGAGGATGTAGGCCCACAGGTCCTGCTCGGTCCAGTTGGAGATCGGATAGGCGCGGATCGACTGGCCGGCGCCGAGGCGCCAGTTGTAGGCGCTCCACAGCTCCGGGCGCTGGTTGCGCGGGTCCCAGCCGTGGCCGGCGCTGCGCACCGAGACGATGCGCTCCTTGGCGCGCGAGGCCTCCTCGTCGCGGCGGGCGCCGCCGAAGATGACGTCGTAGCCGCCGGCGTCGAGCGCCTGCTTCAGCGCGTCGGTGCGCATCGTCGTCGTGTAGACGTCGCCGTGGTCGACGGGATTGAGGCCGGCCCGCCGCCCCTCCTCGTTGGCGTGGACGCGCAGTTCGAAGCCGTGGCGGCCGGCGAAGGCGTCGCGGAACGCCAGCACCTCCGGGAACTCCCAGGTGGAATCGACGTGCAGCAGCGGCAACGGCGGGCGCGACGGGTAGAAGGCCCGCAGCGCCAGGTGGGCGAGCACCGTCGAATCCTTGCCGCCGGAGAACAGCAGCACCGGGTTGCGGCTCTCGGCGACACCGTCGCGCAGGATGGCGATCGCCTCGCTCTCGAGCCGGCGCAGCGAGGGGCCGAGGGCGGGGCCGGGGCGCGGCGCGGGGCGGTGGGCGACGCTCATGCCGCCACTCCCGGCCGGTGCGCGGACGCCAGCACGGCCGGCGGCTCGTCCACCCAGGTAAGACCGCCGGCATAGCGGTGCGCGACGGTGCCGGCCGGATCGAGCGCCAGCAGGTGCAGCCAGCCGTTGTCGACGAGCCGCCGCAATCCCTCATGGCCTTCGATCACCGCGTTGATCGCCGCGACCGGCGCCTCGACGAGCACCGTCAGCCGCAGCGGCTCGTGCAGCAGGCGGGCGCCGTCGTGCACCGACTGCCACGGCAGGCCGGAGCGCAGGTCGCCGCCCGTCCCTTCCAGCACGCCGATCGTCCCGACGACGTTGTGCAGCACCTTGTTGCCGCTGCCGAAAGCGCGATTGTCGACCGACGAGGCGTAGTACTGCAGGTTGATCCAGGAGGCGACGATCACCGGCGCCGTCAGGATCAGCTGCAGGGTGGCGAAGTCGCGGTCGTCGCGCCAGTCGTAGCTGTGCAGGAACACCCGGCCGTCGAGATTGCGGCCGACGGTGCGCTCGCGGGGGGCGGCGATGAAGGCGGCGCAGCGTGCGAGCCCCCATTCCGGCCGCACCTGGCTCCAGTCGCCGGCACGGGCGACGACGGCGGCATCGACCGACCGTCCCGCAGCGATGCCGAGCAGCGCCGCCCGCTCCGCCCGCGCCCGCCGGCCGGCGAGCGCCAGCCAACCGGCGAGGCGCGCGAGGTCGGGACGATGGGCGTGGCCGGTGCCGTCGGCCTGGAACAGCGTGACGGTGTCGGTGGTGGTGTCGTGCAGGCCGGCGACGAACAGCGTGTCGTCGGGGATGGCGATGCCGCGCGTCCGCAGTCCGTCGCGCACCGCCGCGTCGTTGAACAGCGCCGCCGCGACGCGCGCGCTGACCTCGCCGGACTGGCCGCCGCAGGCGCCGCAGTCGAGGCCGTGGGCGTAGGGATTGTTGGTGGTGGTCGCGCCGTGGCCGGCGAGCAGCACGATACGGGCGAAGCCGCCTGTCATCGACATCGCCCGCAGCACGCCCTCGGCGAGGTCGACGCGCGCGGTCACCGCGAGCGGCGCCGCCTCGGCCGTCTGCAGCGCGAACGCCGTGTCCAGCCGCTTCGCGCCTCCGGGCTTGCTGACCGACCCGCGCTTGGCGGCGCCCTTCCCCGCCGGGACCGTGCGCGCCAGGAGGCGGCCGGCATAGGCGAGGCCGGTGGTTTCGACGAAGGTGAACGCCGACACGGCCGCGGTGCGGAAGCCGTGCCAGGCGGTCCGCCATGCCGTCCGCACGACCCTCGCCCGCGCCAGGCGGGAGAGGCGGTGCGCGCGCCGGCGCGGCCCCTCTGCCACGGCGGGGCCGGCGGGCTCCTCGCAGACGAGCAGCGACGGGCGCAGCAGCACGGGGCAGCGGGCGCTGGCGGCGCTCTCGCCGAGCGGCACAACCGCTGCCGGGATGCCGAAGAAGCCGGCGAAGCCGCCGGTCTCGATCTCCGGCGTGGTGCTCTCCAGCGCCCGCCGGAAGACCTCGGAGCGGACGTCGATGCAGAACACCGCCTGCACCGCCGGCCGGGACGATGGCGCCGTCGCGGCTGTGCGGGCCGTCGACGCGTCCGCCAGCCGGTCGATCAGCTCGCGCTGCCAGGCGCGCTCGAGGGCGACCTGCAGGATCGCCCCGGTGGACGGCGCGGCGGCGGTCGCCGGCTCGAAGCCGGCGCGGGCGCTCGCCCACGCCTCGGCAAAGCCGGGGCTGACGCGGAAGGCGTCGTGCAGGGCGACGTCGAAGGCGGCCCGCACGGCGAGGAGCTCGACCAGCGTGCGGTCGGTGCCGCCGGCGAGCTCGGCCTCCCACAGCCGCCAGCGGGCATGGCCGGCCCAGCCGCCGACCGTCATCATCAGCCGGTGGAAATAGTCGGGGAGCGCCGCATCCGCGAGGCCGAGCCGGGTGGCGGCGGCGGCGAGCAGGTCCTCGGCACGGTCGGGCAGGGCGGCGACGACGGCGCGGAAGCCGGCAACACCGGCGATCTCGGGCGTCAGGTCGATCTTCGCCGCCGCCCGCCAGGCAGCGAGCAGGCCATGCGCGCGCCACGGCGCCGGCCAGGAGGCCTGGCCGGCGTCGAACGCGTCGGCGACGAAGGCCGACAGCCGCTCGGTGACGAAGCTTTCCCAGTCACGCCCGGAGACGGCCGCCGCCACCCCGGCGACGGTCGGCAGCGGCGCCGGCGACGCCGCCTCGGCGGCCGGCGCGCGCAGCTCGGCCACCATCGCCGCCGCGTCGGCGAAACCGCC
>Ga0209902_101201_pt1 | contig 14578 bp, 11 predicted proteins | sample FECB27metaG_FD_188304 | JGI IMG/M metagenome (GOLD analysis project Ga0209902, IMG submission 188304) | Cyanobacterial communities from the Joint Genome Institute, California, USA - FECB-27 (SPAdes) (version 2) | ecosystem: Environmental > Aquatic > Thermal springs > Hot (42-90C) > Microbial mats...
GGAGGGACGCACCGCTGGTGTACCAGTTATCGTGCCAACGGTAAACGCTGGGTAGCCAAGTGCGGAGCGGATAACCGCTGAAAGCATCTAAGTGGGAAGCCCACCTCAAGATGAGTACTCTCACAGCAACAAGCTGGTAAGGTCACAGGAAGAACACCTGTTGATAGGCGGGCGGTAGAAGTGCAGTGATGTACGCAGCCAACCCGTGCTAATAGACCGAGGGCTTGACTTCAACAATTCAAAATTCAAAGTTCAAAATTCAAAAAAAAAGAATTTGAATCGATAGTTTTGAATGAACAATTGGTACAATTCGCGTTACTGTGCAGCCTTCAGGGTTTTGAATCAGTTATCAGTTAACAGTTATCAGTTAACAGTATTTTGATAACTGGTAACTGGTCACTGGTAACTGGTCACTGGTAACTGACCACTGTTTTTCCTGGTGCCTATGGCGCGGTGGAACCACTCTGACCCCATCCCGAACTCAGTTGTGAAACGCTGCTGTGGCGACGATAGTTGGCGGGTAGCTGCCTGTGACAATAGCTCGGTGCCAGGATTATTCTTACAACCATAAAGCCTCTTTCTAATCTAGAAAGAGGCTTTTGGTCATATAAATAGAGATTTGGGTTAATGGTGGGCGATGCTTATCGTAACAAAAAACAAAAATCGTCTTATTCCAACTGCTGCAATATTTGAGTGAAAACGGACACAAGGCAAGTAACAAGTTTCATATGGTGTTTGTAGGGGCATGGCATGCCGTGCCCGTACTGGGGTGTGTAGACAACACTGTTATCGCGTCCTCAAAATGCAACTGCCTAATGACCCCAAAGAAAAAACGCTACGCGCGAATTTTAGTCAGTTTTAATCGGCTTAAGCTACTCGCTGTGGAACTTGAGTTCCTGCCGGGTTGACGAAGAATGAAATAACCCTGGCATGAATATATCTCAGTGTACTTAATGCCCTTTTGTAATCACTTTAGCTTTAACATTTTATCGCCCCCGAGCGTTAATCCTCTTTTCGGTTCCAATCGATTGTGACAAAGCGCCTTGAGTTGAGCTTGGTATATCGTTCCGTATGTCGGATATCCCGATGTCCTAAAAAATCTTGAATAAACCTAGTTGAATAACCTGCATTAACTAAGTAATAACCACAAGCGTGTCTTAGTTGATGCGGATGCACTTTGATATTTAGCCCAGCCGCCGCACCAAGTCGAGTCAAAAGTCTTTGCACAGCAGCGGGCGTCAGCGGTTCCCCTCGTTCCCCAACAAAAACGTAAGGATTCTTCGGGTTAAGCTGTCGAAGCTTTGTCAAAGCTTCCACCTCATCTATAGGGAGTGGATGCACCCCATTATCACTCCCCTTTTTGCGAGTAATGAAAATTTCTTTATCCAATAGTGAGATAGCATCCCATCTCATTTCACAAGCTTCTGTCACCCTAAGCGCGTGGCGGAACATCATTAGCACCAAAGCTTCGTTTCTTTCTCGATAGCGTCCATAAACTTTTGCCGTCAAGAGTAACCTGTTAATCTCACCAGCTGTAAGATACTCTCGTGACCTATAATCCTTATTTTTTCTGCGGACTGGCGTGACTGGCATTTCTTTGGGAATTGACTACTGTTCCTATTATGCGGCTAATTACGAACAGTTTATCTGCCCCAAAGCCTTGATTTTCCGTTGGCACTCGCACGAAATAACCACCGTTTATCAGTTGTCGTCACTCGCCCCTACGCAAGAATACGGCTTCTAGCCGCGATTGATAAAATCTGCTTATGCTATCACTGATATCAGCTTTGACAGGTAGAATAGGCGCTACCTCCTGCTTTTCGGTGATTTTGTACTGTGACTTCACATAATACTGAGTGGCTTGGAGTCTCAAAACAAAAACCCCCGGCACGTCACTGGGGGTTACTTTTAGCACAAACAGAAGTGCAAAGTTCTGTTCTCGCAGTTTGGCATTGCACCACTTTACTCATCACTCAATTTTCTCTTGTGCCAAAATGCCTATTCTGTTGGCATCAAGCTACTGATTGTGAAACAGTGCTTGCGACTGAGAGATCCAAGTACTCAATTTGTGCAGGAGTAATCCGAATTAAAATACCAACTGGTCTGTCCTGCCCTCTATGTTTTCGGGTTTTGGCAAAAGTTCCGGTCGATGCGACCACATACCCGGATGAATCGTTTTGCAAAATATCCGATTCGACCAACGCATCTAATACGGAGCCAATCAGATTGTCAGAGTCGCTGCTGAAAAAATTGACAAAGGTACAATCAACCCTTGCGGGAATTGGTGCTGGTGGTAGGCTCAACGCTTTCATCTGCAAGATGGCATTACGCTTCCACTCCCCATATCGCTGTGCTGTATGGACAACGCCGCCCCGTCCAAACCTTGGGCGAGCCTTGCCGACACCTCGACCATCTAGCCAAATTTCAATCAACTTTATCTCCTCACACAAATTTTTGTATTGATAGCACAATGAATAGTCATTAGTCATCGGTAATTAGTTTTCTGATTCCCAATCCAGACAATTGTCACTGCACCCCTCCGGGTGAACCGCACAACATAACGATTCCTCGCTGCTATAGTATTTGCAATTGCTGCAAATACGCTTTTGTACGCGATTACCGCACCCAGATCTAGATTCTGAATATAGAGCGCAAAGTCCACCGCCTTGGTAGTATTGGGGTCGAGCCGAGATAGCTGTAAAAAAGTGCCACTTACCTTAGCAGACATGAATTTAGGGGGTTTTGAGGAGCATTAGCAGACATAAAACCCTTTTTGGAGCCTATTTTCATCTGCTAATAGTAGTTAGCAGATATTACCAATGCAAAATTCTCTTGGACTGAAATATAGACAGGACAATGCTTTCAGGCGAAGTGGCACTTTTTTACACGTATCTCGGCTCAATCCCTTGTAACGTCGGTGTATCTTGGAGCCCTTTCAGTTTAAGCGCGCTTTGCTATTTGTCAAGCGCAGCCATTCTACATTGGGAGAAATTATGTTTAATCTAAAAGCCACAAGCTTTGACAGCAAACCGTTAGCGGCTTTTTTGGTCGTGAGAAGTTGGATTCAAAAATGGTTTAAGGGCACTTGCCTTAATTGCTTGTATAGCCGTAAATGGGGTTTTTTGTGAGTTTTCGATTTCAGAAATAAATGTTGGGCATCGTAAGCGATGGTGCTCTGCACCCGCCGTAGGTGATGCTCCACAGGAGCCGCCCTTTGGGCGATCGCTCCGCCAAAAAGATAACGGTCAAAGTCAGATTAAAACTTGTTGCAGTGGCAGCGTTTCAAAGGCACACGGGTGAGAAGATTCACTCAAAAGGGTTTTGAGCAGAACTTTATTTGCAGATAATGTGGTTTCAAAAATGCCTTGGCAAGCGGTTTGAAGTGTTTATGTTTGCAGTTCACTACACCTAGTTACGAGAATTCAGTGCAACTGATTTTTCTTGATATCCGCCTGCGTAGTTAATCACGCACATTGTTTTGTAGTTAGCATGATTTCCAAAAGCAACTCCAGCGACTTTAAAAGCAGAGTTGAAGATGTTTTTTCTATGACCGCGATTCGCCACTCCATCATCCACAATTAACTGGATAACGATGTCTTGAGCTGTACTTTGACCGTAGCTGATATTTTCTGCAGCTTTAGATTCCCAGCTTCCGTAGCGGTCCATGCGAGTAGATGGGTTACTGCCGTCGCTTCCAGTATGACCTGTTGCACCTTTTGCACCGTTGTCGTTGACATGGTCTCTTGCACCCATAGACATTCCTTGAGATGTTGTTAAAGCACCAACAGGAGTTGCATCCTTGAGAAATGCGATCGCCTCATCAACGGCTTTGACTCCTTCTATTGTTTGCATCAGCACTTGATGGGGCGCGAGTATCAATGGAACAGAAAACCGGGATAAGAAAAAAGCAATGAAAAATTAACCCTCCTACCATGTATATACATGATAGAATTTCTTTACCATGTATATACATAGAAATATGGATCAGTACTCTGGAACAAGACAGAAATCCCAAAGGCGACCTCGTACACCAGATGGTAAATTTGAAACAGATTACTCCGATTCTCAAAAACGGTTAAGGTCTATTCGCCTAACAGACGAGGCTTGGGAGAAGCTTTATGAGATAGCAGAGAGAAACCATATAACTCGAAGTGAGGTGATAGAGATATTTACTCGCGGCGGCGAGTTGTACTAAGGATTTTCTCTGTGAAAGTTTCAAGAAATAGTGTAACTTATGACATTTTTTGTCCCGGTTCGCAGCGTCAACCCATATTTTGACACTCAAGAGTATTGTCTATTCTCTTGACTGTCAAAGTGCTTTTCTACCATTTGGGTAATAAACCTGATACTGTTGGTAAATTGCGATGAGCAAACGTGGTTTACTATTCTCCATAATTTTTGATTTTCTCAAAGGCGAGTTGTGCGACTTCTTCTGCACGTTGTGAGGTCACTTTGGAATAACGAAGGGTAGTTTGAATTTTCTCATGACCCATTAAAGCCCTAAGTTCTTCTATCTGTAGTATCCCCATGCGCTCAGTCGCCCAAGTGTGCCGTAAGTCGTGTAAACGAGTACCTTTAAGTTCTGGAATATGACTAGTAATTTGAATCCAAGACTGATAAACACGAGCGTAGGAAAGACGAGAACACGAGTTATTTTGTGGTTTTTGGGCAGTAAATAAAGCCGGATTGCAATTGTAGCGGTAATATTTAATGTAGTTGAAAAGACTCCCTCGCGTAGAGTCATTATAAAAACACCAGCGTTGTTTGTTACCTTTACCAATTACCTGAAATCTACGTCTATCATCATCTAAATCATCTAAATTTAAACTAAGTATCTCCGCAATCCTTGCTCCACTACTATGTAATAAATGTACTAATGCATCCATTCGAGCATCTTTTTTTACTGCTTGGTAGAGAAGCTCTAATTGCTGTGACGTTAGATAGCGTACTTCTTGTTCTGAATTGTGTTCTCCTCTCTTGGGGTTTGGTTTACGCCGTTTTAGTTGAGAAGCCGGGTTTGATTTGAGTAAACGCTGTTCAACAGCAAAATTAAACAATGCAGTAATTACCGCTTGATGGCGGTGATGAGTAGTAAATTTTATGCCATCCAAATTACTTAAGTATTCAACTAAGATATCTCTATCAATAATCTCAATTGACCACCGACCATAAAGCTTAAGCAGAGGCATTAAAGTTGATTCATAGGAATCAATAGTGTTTTGAGAAAGTCCGGGACGCTCCAAAAACTGTGTAGCTAATGATGCTAAAGTAATACCCATTTAATGATTGGTAGCTAATGTTTGACGACAAAATATAAGGATTAAATTATTATTAATCGTATCGAAAAGGGTATACTTTTATGAGCGTTTTATCAGGGTCGGTGGCTCCAAAGCCCACAGAACCGTTGGGATGTTACATCCAAAGAGTCCGCTCAGAGTTAGCTCTAACTCAGGCTGAGCTAAGTCAAAAAGCTGGGGTACATATCCAGACTATTCGTAAGATTGAGTCCGGTCATACATCTCGACTCAATCAAAAAGCCAAGTCCGGACTAGCTGCGGCATTGAATATTCCTCAAGAATATCTTGATGCAGTAGTTAAACAAGTACCAATTGAACAGGTGACTCTCTTAAAATTTTGTCCTAAATGTTGGACACCAGGAACAACTCTTGACCCAATGTGGACGACACAAAGGTCAAAGTATTGTTTTGCTTGCGGTGCGAAATTGAGAGATAAATGTGCTAGTTGTAACGAACCAATTCTGTCGTTGAAATTTAGGTTCTGTCCTTACTGTGGAGAGCCCTACAAACACTTGTCGGGAAATACTCAATAATTTTATTGTTTTAATATTAACATAAATGCCCGTTGAATTTTTAAGTGCAGAACAGGAAAAAAGATATGGTCGTTACGCCGGAGAACCGTCACCAGAACAACTGGCGAAGTATTTTTATCTTGATAATCTGGACTTGAAATTAATCAAGGAACGTCGGGGTAACCATAACCGTTTAGGTCTAACTTTACAGTTATGCACTGTACGTTTTTTAGGAACTTTCCTCACAGACCCAACTAATGTACCAATAGTTGTCATTGACTTTTTAGCCAAACAATTAGGTATTGAAGACACAACTTGCTTGTCACGTTACCGCAACTGTGAAACCAAGTGGGAACATACAGCATTAATCAAACAACGTTACGGGTACATTGATTTCCATGCTCAACCCTTTCATTGGAGATTGGTACGTTGGTTGTACCAAAGGGCAATGTTGAGTACGGAATCTCAAAGTATGCTATTTGACTTGACTACTGCCCGACTTGTGGAGCAAAGAGTTCTACTGCCTGGAGTTAGCGTACTTGCACGGTTGGTTGCATCAGTCAGGGAAAGAGCTGCAAACCATCTGTGGAAAGTTTTATCTCAACTTCCTAATCAAAAACAAATTACTTGTTTAGAAAAACTATTACTAATACCAGAGAACCAGCGATACTCCATATTAGACCGTTTGTCTCATTCTCCCACTCGCGTCAGTGCCAAATCCCTAGTGGAAGGGATAAATCGGCTCCTGGAGATCCGAGCAGTTGGTGTTGGAAATATAGATTTATCTAAAATCCCAGCGACGCGCATCAAATTTTTAGCCCGCTACGCGGCGGCGTCTAGGACGGCATCTATCGCTCGAATGCCCGATGCCAAAAGAATTGCGACCTTAATGACGTTTATTCATGAATTGGAATACACTGCTACCGATGATGTGATTGACTTGCTTGATTTACTCATCAAAGGTTTATTGGCAAAATCACAGCGTGAAGGACAAGACGAACGCTTGCGAACATTGAAAGATTTAGATGCCGCCGCATTGAGATTAGCATCAGCAGTCGAAGTCATACTTGATGCTGACTATGAAGATGCAGGTATTAGGGTTGAAGCGTTTGAACGCGTCAGCCGTGATAAATTATTACTCGCCGTAGAGAAGGTAAAATCATTGGCACGTCCTTTTGAGGATGAACTGCTAGACACGATTCTGTCCCGGTGGCGATATGTGCGGATTTTTTTACCAACTCTTTTAGAAAAAATCGAGTTTTCTGGGATGGATTCCGCTACACCAATCTTAGAAGCACTCGATTTTTTACGTGATATAGAGGGTTATAAACGACCAGATATGAGTGTTGCACCATTAAAAGTCGTTACTAAGGCATGGAAGCGGTTAGTTATAAACGATAGAGGAGTCATTGACCGTAAGGCTTATACGTTCTGCGTTCTTCAATGCTTACGGTCTGCGTTGCGACGCCGTGATGTTTTTGTTGTCAAAAGTCAACGTTATTGCGACCCCCGTGCCAAACTTTTATCGGATGAGGCTTGGGCAGCGCAACGTGGGGCGATATGTCGTACTTTAGACCTCGAACCTACTTTTGATAAAACTCTAGAAATTTTAAAATCCCGACTTGATGAAGCTTATCACCGTACTGCTGCTAATTTTCAAGACAATGCAGCTGTACGTATTGATATTAAGGACGGTAAGGAGCACTTAGTATTGACGGGATTAGATAAACTTGTTGACCCACCTAGTTTAACAACCCTCACTCGTCAAGTGGCAGCAATGTTACCGAGAGTGGACTTGCCAGAAGTGTTATTGGAAATTGATGCCAGGACTGGATTTACGAAAGAATTTACTCATTTAAGTCAAGCCGGAAGTCGCGTACTAGATTTGCACATTAGTATTTGTGCAGTGCTGTTGGCGGAAGCTTGTAATATTGGGTTGGAACCATTGACACGCTCGGAAGTGCCAGCATTGACACGTGGGCGGTTGTCATGGGTACAGCAAAACTATTTCCGCAGCGAAACCCTGATTCGCGCTAACTCCAGACTCGTTGATGCTCAAACCCACATTCCTTTAGCACAAATTTGGGGAGGAGGCGAGGTTGCATCCGCCGATGGTTTACGGTTCAGTGTGCCTGTAAGAACCATTAATGCTGCACCCAATAGTAAATATTTCGGTGTTGGTCGAGGTGTTACTTATTACAACTTTACGTCCGACCAGTTTACTGGCTTTCACGGTATTGTCATTCCAGGTACCCTACGGGATTCTCTGTTTTTATTGTCAGGATTACTCGAACAAACAACCAGCTTGCGACCAATTGAAATCATGACCGACACGGCAGGTTATAGTGAGGTTGTGTTTGGTTTATTTTGGGTGTTGGGCTACCAGTTCAGTCCTAGGATTGCAGATATAGGAGATTCAAGACTTTGGCGATTAGACAATAACGCTATTTATGGAGCATTGGATAAACTAGCAAAAAATAAGATAAATACTGAACTCATAGCTAATAACTGGGATGATATATTGCGAGTAGCGGGTTCTCTCAAATTGGGAACTGTGAGTGCAACAGACTTAATGCGTTCTTTACAACGAGGTAACCAGCCTTCAACCTTATCTAAGGCTATTGCTGAGTTAGGTCGAATCGCTAAAACTTTATACCTCCTGTCCTATATTGATGATGAAAGTTACCGCCGTCGCATCCTGACCCAAATCAACCGTGGCGAGAGTCGTCACAGTTTGTCGCGAGCTGTGTTTCACGGGCAAAAAGGAGAGTTGCGGCAAAGATATCGTGAGGGACAGGAGGAACAACTTGGAGCATTGGGCTTGGTTGTCAATGTGATTGTGTTATGGAATACTTACTATATGGATGCAGCTATCTCTAAACTGCGTTCCATTAATCAACAGGTCTTACCGTCAGACGTTGCAAGACTATCTCCGCTGGGGCGCAAGCACATAAATATGTTAGGGCGGTATCATTTTTCTCTCGCTGAAACTATAGAACAGGGAGAATGGCGTCCTTTAAGAGACCCATCTGCACGCGTTGATTTTGAATTAATTTGAGGAAAAAGAGCTTATCCCGGTTTTCTGTTCCTAAGTTTTGTAACGATTCTTTCATGTATATACATGGTAACAAGTCTTAATCAATGTCAAGACAAGGTTTTCATCTATGTATATACATGGTTGAGATTTTGCCTATATTTTTGACTTTATTTTCTTATCCCGGTTTTCTGTTCCATTGATACTCACGCCCCTTGATTAGAAAGTTGAACTCGTGTTCCTTGAAAGCGCTGCTTGTAGTTTTCTAAGATAGAGACGTATGCTTGGGGATTTGTTCTCACCTTGTTCATCTCGGCAATCACTTGTTGTTCCAAGGATGCAGTCGAAGGTACTTGTCTGTCTAAAGTTGGGTTAGCTGCGACGGCTGAGGTGCGAGCAACACTGGCTACGTTTTTTGTTCCTGCGAAAGATGGGCTAGAGAGAAACATTTGAGAAGTGCAAGCTGCAACCAGAGCGATAGGGAAAAACACACCAAGTTTATTGTGACGCATACATGACCTCACGATGACTGTTGTACCGAGTGATTGGGTTTATTTTGAAATCAGAGAGTTCTGCTTGGCACTCGCAGTAAGATTCAGTTCCAGAGCGGATTTAACTGAACTCTTTACTCTGCATCTAAAGTAACTCGGTTCAACCCTGCCAGGAAACGGTGCGCCCACCCAAGTACAACTTGTGAAGAGGTACTTGCAATGGATCAAGTCACGTACGTAGCCAATTTTGTACAAAGCAGTACTTTTTCGTGACGCTGTTCATGGATGGCAATGAGTCATGTATTCTCGGCACCTCGATGTCGGCTCATCGCAACCTAGGGCGGTAGTACGTCCCAAGGGTTGGGCTGTTCGCCCATTAAAGCGACTTGAGTTCAACGGGTATAAAAGTCTAAAAAGCTTGCTACATAGATATTTGAGAAATGGGATCTGTCAAAAAATGAAATATTATGTGCAAAGCCGGGGGTCAAACTGCGTACGCTTGCCTTTCTTCTTCACATTTGTAAAACGCAACAGTTGGCACTTCAAAAGTGCATAAAAATTTCTAGTCCCCCTTATGAAAGAACAGAGGCGGTTGAAATCAAAACCGCCGCCACACAAACAAAAAAGGGAAGCTGGAACAATGGACACCAAAATTTTACTTGAGCAATTCCAACTGGTAAACTTTCAAAAAGGCAAACGGATCACGATACTGGGCGCAGGTATCGCAGGTTTAGTAGCAGCATATGAGCTAGAGCGCCTGGGACATGAAGTCGAAATTATGGAAGGTAGCCCACGCATCGGTGGACGGGTATGGACACACCGCTTTGGTAACTCCCCTGATGCACCCTACGCCGAACTGGGAGCAATGCGTATCCCAAACGACCACGAAATGACTCTGCACTACGTACATGAAATGGGACTGTCTGACAAACTGTGTAAGTTTATGACAGTGTTTGAGGAAAGCAACGCAATGATGAACATCAACGGACAAGTGCTGAAAATGAAAGACGCACCTGGTGTTCTGCAACAAACAGAAGGCGGTATTTTCAGTGACACTCGCTACAGTGAAAGAACTCGCGCCTTTGCTGCTTGGCTCAAAACTATCATCAATACTATCGCTCCTGGTAATCTCCGTTCTGATTTTGAACGCGACTTGAACTCTCACTTGATGGATGAGTTAGAGCGCTTAGATTTAAACCCCTACTTTAGCGAAGACGGCGAAACGATTGACTTGCACTCATTCCTGAGACAAAACCCAAGCTTCCGGGCAAAGTGTTCTCAAGGATTGGATATTTTCCTCGGCGACATCATGACAGAAACCAGCCACGACTTGTTGCAACTCAAAGGTGGGATGGACCAACTCATCCAACGTTTGGCAGCTGAAATCAAAGGTTCTATCAAGTGTAATCAAGAAATCGTCGCTCTGCGCGTACAAAAAGATTCTGTCCAAATCACCTACAAGGAAAATGGACAGTTGCACACCAAAAACTGCGATTATGTACTATGCACCATTCCCTTCAGTGTATTACGCAAAATGGAATTGAGCGGGTTTGATGATGATAAACTCGATTCAATTCACAACACCGTTTACTGTCCCGGAACGAAAGTTGCCTTTCACACTCGCGAGGCTTTCTGGGATAAACAAGGCATCAAAGGTGGTGCTTCTTTCAGTGGTGAAGGTGTGCGTCAAACATACTACCCTAGCGTAAAGTTCAATCCTGAGCATGGTAGCGTGATGTTGGCTAGCTACACCATCGGTGACGATGCTCAACGCATGGGGATGATGTCTGAGTCTGAGCGCTTTGATTACGTCCAAAACACTGTAAGCAAGATTCATCCTGAACTGAATACACCTGGTGTGATAGTGGACAAAGCATCCATTGCTTGGGGTAACTACAAGTGGAGTGCTGGTGGATGCACAATTCACTGGGATGACGCTGATAAATCTCAGAATTACCTCTCAGCGCAAAGAGCCCAAAACACTTTGTTCTTTGCTGGCGAACATTGCTCTCGCTTCCCCGCATGGTTACAAGGTTCCATTGAGTCGGCACTGGAAGCGGTCTACGATATCGTCAAGCACAAGCCAGTTGCACAATCCAGTGCTGTGCCTGTAGGCAACTCCTGGAACAAAAATCCTCTTTTGGTCACAGTTGGAGTTCGGTAGTTATCACCACGTTCATCTAAATTATTACAGTTCGGAGGTAAGCATCAAGAAAATTTAACAACTAACAGTCCATATTCAATTCAGCTAATAAATCCCTTTTTGTTTCACCCGCCCCAAAGCGGGCTTTTTTAACTTATATGATGTCCGCCAAAAGCGTGACCTAGAGCAGCGAGGGGCAATTTTTGGCGCTCGCTCTCAAGCGTGCGCTCCGCGCAATCGCCCTCCGGTTCCCACCTCAACATAACCAGTTGTCCAACTACTGTGATACAAAATTCCGATATTGTCCTGAGCTGCTGCTCTACGAAATCTCAGTACCTGATTCAGCTAAAAGTTCTTTGATTTGACCTTCCAAGCGTTGCATATCAGCAACAATTTTTCTCCGATGCTCATCGGTTTCGTTCAATCGGGCTTGCAACCGCTGTCTGTCAGCATCAACATATTTGAGGTGTGCCGCTTGCAGCTCTTGGAGCTGCTCTAATATTTTCCCAGCAGTTGCTGCTCCTGCACTTGTAATGCTTTTTTCTCCACTGGGATCTCCCCTCTGGCAATCTGAATCAGAAATTGTGTTCTGGTCATCCCCATTTGTTGGGCTTTTACTTGAAGTGCATCCCAATCGGACTGAGTCATCCTTAGGGTAGCGTTGATGGTTTTGTGTGGGGTGTTCATTTTCTAACGGCATATGGATATGAATCTCCACAATTATTGCACGTGCAGTTGACTGGGTCGTCATGCACGTGCAATAAATATTAGCAGATGACGTATCACGTGCATACGTGATTTCAAACTCGTACCGCTTTCAAAACGAAAGCACCAGTATTTGCTCTACTGGTGCCATTTTTTCACGAATACTATGACTATAAATCAAACCATTCTAAAACCCTGGGCTGTTTTCCGACTGATTCCACCGGCTCAACACGTGTGTGTTGAGCGATTCCGCAATCGTAACGATGCAATTGCCTACTCTAGCATTTTGAAGCGTCACAACCCTAATTCAGAGTTTCAAGTCGTTTTTGACCAAGAGATTAGGAGGACTCTCTAAATAACAAGTGCCCAAATTCATTCTGTGGCAGTGTAAAGAAATTTAGAAGGCTCTGACAACTGCAATACGAGTACTACCTTGAAAGCAATCGATATTGCATTAAGCTGTAGTACGTTAACAAAGCGCACCGATTTTCCACGGAGCGCTTTGCTGCTTAAATGTATTATTTAAAGCGCCGCAAAGTTCTGATAATCCTCTTTCCCCCTGCCCCTGCTCGGGAGGCTTTGGTTTCTGTCACATGAGTACTTACAATTTTGGATTATATTCGCAAGCATTGTTTTATGACTGTAGACGCGAGTGGTATTAAACGCTAAAGTCAAATTAATTCTGAATTAATAATGCGCTCAGCCCGTGAATTGATTTTGATGACCAAGAAAGAACTCAGGTGTCAGTCGCCAGGAGTCAGAATGAAGGAAAGTGCGACTGGTGGATGAGTCATGGGGTAATGCCCCCACCAAATCTTTGAAAAGGTGGTCAACTTTCTTCGTGGTGGGTTCAAGCCCCCACTAATTGCATTCTGAATTCTCAATTCTGACTCCTTCTTTTTGACGCTTTTTCTCAATTTACGCTCTCTCGACCACATCTGACGATTTCAACTGCTAAATACTCATGATTTCGTTCCCTAAAGTCGATAAACTTCCTATTCTTACCTTGGTCGAAATCCAGCAGTATTTAGAAAGTGGACTTTTTCGTGGAATCGGGAAAAAAACTGCCCAAACTCTTGTCAATTACTTTGGCTCTGACACCTTATTGGTGTTAGATACCAATCCAGAAAGACTTGAGGAAATCCCCGGACTTGGTAAATATCGAATCGCTACAATTACCAAAGTTTGGTCAGAAAGTAAAGCCAATCCTACAAGAGCAGCTATTGCCCAGCTTTTGGCTGTGGGAACATCATTGAGGTTAACTTTAAAGATTTGTGACCATTACGGACACAAAACCTCAGCAGTACTCAAAAGCGACCCTTACAAGCTAATTGATGACATTGAGGGCATCGGCTTTAAAACTGCTGATCAGTTAGCGCTGTCCCTCGGTATGTCGGTAAAATGTGAAACTCGCTACTCTAAAGGTCTGCTCCATGTTTTGAAGGACGCCTTGAGTGAGGGCAATTGTTTTCTGCCTGAATCCCAATTACTAGCACGTGCTGTATCTTTGTTAGAGCGTCCTGACCACACACCCGACTATAAATCTTTAAGTACCATTCTTCTTCAGTTAATTGAGAACCAAACTTTAGTTTATGGCGAGATTGCCAATAGTGTTTATCTAAGAGCTGCCTACCGCGCTGAACTCTCCGTAGCGTTAAAAATTAAAAATTTAATTAATCAGCCAACTTACTCGACAGAACATCTAGAACACTGGTTAGCCGACTTTGAATCGGCTGACTATCGCGAACTCTCACGCTTGAGCAATGAACAGATCAGTGCCTTATTCATGGCAGTTAGACATCCGATTAGTATAATTACAGGCGGTCCTGGACGCGGCAAAACCCATGTGCTAAAAACCTTAGTGCAATGGTTGACATCCATTGGGGCAACTATAGCTCTTGCAGCTCCCACAGGGAAAGCTGCCAACCGGATGAAAGACGCTACAGGGATGGAAGCAAGTACCATTCACCGTCTACTTCAATGGCAAGGACTTGGGCAAACCTTTCACTATAACGAGCATAATCTCCTTGCTATTGATTGGCTGATTGTTGATGAATTTTCAATGGTGGACATATTCCTGTTCAATTCCCTACTGAAAGCTTTACCACCAAAAACCCAAATTCTTTTAGTAGGAGACTCTGACCAATTACCCAGTGTCGGGGCTGGAATGGTACTACGAGACTTGCTTTATTCTGAAATAGTGCCGACAACGAGATTGCAGACCATTTATCGACAGCAACACGAAAGCCCGATTATCTATGCAGCTAGCTGTAGGAGCCAGCAATAAGAAACGCTTCGACCAGCAATAAGGATCATTCTGAGCCAGGATTAATTGCAACTATGTTGGTGCGTTGAGCCAGGATTATCTGCAATTGGGACAGAATTAACTGCAACCA
>Ga0209902_101202_pt1 | contig 14546 bp, 11 predicted proteins | sample FECB27metaG_FD_188304 | JGI IMG/M metagenome (GOLD analysis project Ga0209902, IMG submission 188304) | Cyanobacterial communities from the Joint Genome Institute, California, USA - FECB-27 (SPAdes) (version 2) | ecosystem: Environmental > Aquatic > Thermal springs > Hot (42-90C) > Microbial mats...
CCACGAGCTTGCCACCAATTCTGCCAAGCACGGCGCCTTGTCGTCCGACCAGGGGACTGTAGACATCGGCTGGACCGCCTCTGATCGCTTTCGCCTGACCTGGACGGAAACCAATGGGCCGACGGTCGGAAAGGCCTCGCGCAAGGGTTTTGGCCGGATCGTCCTCGAGCGTGTCGCACCCCTGGCCCTGAACGGCGTCGGCCACCTCAGTTTCCAGCCGGACGGCGTCACCTGGACGCTCGATGCACCGCTCGACCTGGTCCGCACGCCTGCATCCTAGGAATACCTCCCACCGAATCCCATTCATCACCGGCAGCGTTCAGGAAACGGAAACGCCCGCCGCGCATTGTGTGTCTCAGTTATGGTAGTGCCCGGCGTCGAAACACACCCGGCATCTTTTGGCGAGGCGACAGGCTGGTCAGTTTTCTGAATTTCCGTTCGCAAAGACAGTCACCGGGGCGCGGACGCATCGAGATCGACCTGTCCGATACGATCGTCTACGCCATCGGTGACGTCCATGGCTGTTATCGTGAGTTGCGCGCGCTCGAGGACAAGGTCATCGCCGACGCGGCCACCCTGCCCGGCCGCAAATTGATCGTCATGCTCGGCGACTACATCGACCGCGGCCCGGATTCGGCGCGCGTCATCGATCACCTCATCGCTCGGCCCCCCATCGGCTTCGAACGTATCTGCCTGACGGGCAACCACGAAGCCCAGACGCTCGACTATCTCGACGGTCGGCTGTCGCTGGAACGCTGGCTGTCCACCGGCGCCCGCAGCACGTTGTTCTCATACGGCCTCGACGCCGAGCATCTCGGCGAACTCTATGGCAGCGGCGGCAAGCTCGACGACCACATCCGCGCCACCATCCCGCACGAGCACATCGCCTTCATGCGCGGCCTGCCGATCATGGCCTATTCCGAGCGTTTCGTCTTCGTCCACGCCGGTCTCCGCCCGGGCGTGCCGCTGCTCGAACAGGAAGACGACGACCTGCTCTACATCAGGGAGGAGTTCTTCGAGGCGTCGCGTCGGCTCGATCGCTGGGTCGTGCATGGCCACACGCCGGTCGACCATCCACGCATCGACGGCCGCCGGCTGGACATCGACACCGGCGCCTTCAGGACCGGCCGGCTGACGGCGGTGCGCATATCAGGCAAGGGCGGCCGGCTGTTCTTCTCCTGAAACCTCAGCTCGCTACCTTGACCTTGGCTTTGGTTTCCCCCTTGTCGAGATAATAGCTGGAATAGCGTTCCAGGAACTGCTCGGAACCGCCATAGGCGCCGTAGCGCGGCAGCTTCTTGAGATCAACCTTGTTGAGCACCAGACCAAGCACCTTGCTGGCGATCTGGGGCTCGGCGGCGAGCCCGGAGCGGACCAGCGGCCGCGGCGTGGCGCCCCATTCCGCCACCAGCACGAAGCCGTCGGCCAGCGGCGCGAAGGCCTTGGCGTCGACGACCGGACCGAGCGGCGGCAGATCGACGATGATGTAGTCGAACGTCGCCTTGGCGTCGTCGATGAAACGCCGCATGCCCGCCGACGACAGCAGTTCACTGGTATGCGAGAAGCGGCCGCGCACCACTGCCGGCACGATAGCCATCTTGCTCTGGCGGTCGACCTTCACCACCGCCTGCCAGCCCAGGTCGTTGACCACGGCCTCGACCAGCCCCTGCTCAGCATCGATGCCGAGGCTGCGGCTGAGACCCGGATTGCGCAAGTCGGCGTCGATCAAAAGCGTCTTTGCGCCATTGCTGGCGATCAGGCCGGCCAGATTGGCGGCGACCGTCGACTTACCCTCGCCCGGCAGCATCGAGATGACACCGATCACCTTGCTGCCGATGTCCTGCAGCACGACATCACCGGCGATCTTGGTGCTGCGCAGCGTTTCCGCGAACATCGACGCCGGCGAATCGACGGCGATACGCATCCTGGCGCGGCGTTTCACAAGCTCGGCGGCACGCGACGGCGGCGGCGTGCCCATATTGGCGGTCTTCGCCGGGTCCTTCCTGTCGTCGTTCGAAGCGATGAGCGGCAGGTAGCCGAGGAACTTGACGCCCAGCCTTTCGCGCACGTCCTCGGCGGTGCGGAAGAAGCGCTCGTTGAATTCGTTGAGCGCACCGAAGGCAGCACCTAGGACCACGCCGAGCACCAGCGCCAGGCCGAACACCATCGAGGTGCGCGGGCTCGACGGGCCGCGCGGCATCGTCGCCTCCGAAATCACCCTGACCTTGGCGATGGGGAAGGAGCGCTGCTGCGACGCCTCCTCGTAGCGCGACAGGAAGGTCTGGTAGAGCGTGCTCAGTGCGGTTGCCTGCTGCTGCAGCTCGCGCAGCCGCACCTGCGCCTGGTTGGCGCTGGAGTTCTGTCCGGTCGCCTCCGACACGCTGTTGCGCAACGCGGTCTCGCGCGACTGCGCCACTTCGAATTCGTTGCGATAGGTCTCTGAAAGCTGGCTCAGCTCGCCGAAAATCTGGTTGGCGAGATCCGTCTGTTCCTTGCGCAGCGCAACCGCCTGCGGGTGGTTAGGGCCGAAGCCGGCCGAAATCTCCTGCTCGCGCTTGGAGACGCCCGCATAGCGCTTCTTGAGCTCCGAGATCAGCGGGTTGCCCGCCTCCGCCGCCGACAGCGTCGAATTGCCGACCGCCGCTTCCGGCCCACTTTCGACGATGGTGCGGTATTGCTCGTAGCGCGCCCGCGCCTTGGCGCTGTCGGCCTGGGCCAGGATCAGTTGGGCGTTGAGATCGGAGAGCTGCTGCTCGGCGATGGTTTCGCCGCGCGCCGCCGCCAGGCCGTTCTCGGCGCGGAATTTTTCCACCTCGAGCGCCGCCTTCTGCGAACTCGTGCGCAGCTCCTCCAGCCGGCCCTGCAGCCAGACGGCGGCCTTTTCGGTGGCGTCGAAGCTGGCGTCCAACTGGTCGGCAACGAAGGCTTCGGCATATGCCCTGGTGATCGCCGTCGCCAGCTGCGGATCGTGCGAACGGTAGGCCATGGTGATGACATAGCTGCGGCCCGAGCGCTCGGCCTCGATGTTGGCCTGCAGCATCGCCACCGCCTGCTCCTTGCGCGCCGCATCGGCCATGGCCTTGCGTTGCGCCTCGGTGAGGGTAGCGCCGCCGGAAATCTCGGGTGTGGAACGGAATACCTGCAGGAAACCGCGGGCATAGCCGACAAGCGTCGACAGCAGCGATTGCGGCGGTCTCATGAAATTCGGATTCTGGTCGAGCTTCTGCTTGTCGACGACCACTGCGGCGAGCCGCGCCGATTTGATGATCTCGATCTGGGACAGGATCGCCGCGTCGGTCTGCATGTTGACCGGCGTCGCAGAAACCTCGTCGACCATCTTGTTCATGCCCTCGTCGATCAGCACGCGGGTCGATGCGGTGAATGTCGGCGGCGTCGTCTGCAGGTAGACGAGCCCGAGCAGCAGGCCGATGACGGCGCCGACGCCGACAACCTTGGCCTGGCGCTTGGCCATCGCCAGCAGGCGTTCGAGATCTATGAAATCGCTCCCCTCGCGCGCGTCCTCGCGAGACGCGGGAAGGCGGTTGCTGAAGGGAAAGCTGGCGTAGTTCATCTGCGTTCCAGTTCTTGCCTGAACAGCGGCTGCTGCTCGCTGGGTTCTGGGCGGAGCCGACTTCAGCTACGCAATTTGCCGTGCCCGACCGGCACGGCTTTGTCGAACACCGTCGGGGCGGCCATTCCAGCCGCCTCGACGGACCGTTTGTGTCAGGCCGCGACGACGTGATCCTGCTCGGCGACCATCTCGCGGATGGCATCGAGCACGGAGTCGCGGATGTCGGCCCGCTTCAGCGCGAAAGCGACATTGGCCTGGATGAAACCTTCCTTGGAGCCACAGTCGAACATCCGGCCGTTGAACGGCCGGGCGAAGAAGGCCTGGCTCGCGGCAAGACGCACCATCGCGTCGGTCAGCTGGATCTCGCCGCCGGCACCTCGCTTCTGCGTGCCCAAAAGGTTGAAGATCTCAGGCTGCAGGATGTAGCGGCCGTTGATGTAGAAATTCGACGGTGCACTGGCCGGCGCCGGCTTTTCGACCATCGCCGTCACCTCGAAGCCCGAACCGACATCGGGGCCCTTGCCGACGATGCCATACTTGTTGGTCTCACTCGGATCGCACTGCTCGACGGCGATGACGTTGCCCCCAGTTTCAGCATGCAGGTCCATTATCTCGGCCAGGCAGCCGCGCTTGCCGAACGACACCATGTCGGGCAGCAACAGCGCGAACGGCTCGTCGCCGATGATGTCGCGGGCGCACCAGACGGCGTGGCCGAGGCCATGCGGCGCCTGCTGGCGGGTGAAGCTGGTGGCGCCGGGAATCGGCAGAAGGCTCTCCAGCGACCTGATCTGCTCGACCTTGCCAGCCTGCTCGAGCGTGCCGACAAGTTCGGGATGAAGGTCGAAATAGTCCTCGATGACCGCCTTGTTGCGGCCGGTGACGAAGACGATGTGCTCGATGCCGGCCTCCAGTGCCTCGTCGACGGCATACTGCACCACCGGTCTGTCGACCACGGGCAGCATTTCCTTGGGCATGGACTTGGTCGCGGGAAGGAACCGCGTGCCGAGACCTGCGACCGGGATCACCGCTTTCCTGACTTTCTTCATCGTGCCAATCCTCTCGCTCATGTAACTCTCCTCGTTTTGTTCTTGGCCGCTCCGGGCACTCGCATCATGTGCCGGACCGGTATGCGAACTGCCGTGCGAACCGGCGCAGCCGGACCTCTATCGGCATCCGCAAATGTCGAACCGCCGCCGGGTCCCCCAGGGCGGTCCGCACCGCCTTGAGCGGCGACCGCTGCTTGATGTGCGTAACCAGTGACAGGAATGAGGCAGCCTGGGAGAGGCTGCGGGCGCGTCGCGTGAACGCTTTTTTCGCCTCTCCGTCGAGCCTGTTGGTTGCCTCGAAGGTGGCATCGGCCCGCTGCATCGCTTCGACGTGATGAAGCTCCAAAACCCTTGAAATGGAGCCGTTTCGGACGTGATAGGCATAGCCTACAGTAGGTTCGACGACGCAGCCGCCGCCTCGCGCAAGCGCGCTGGCGAGCAGGATATAGTCCTCGCCGATGCGCAAATCCTCGTCGTAACGGAGCTCATTTGCCTCGAGATATTCACGCAAGAATATCGGCTTCATGTAACCAAAATTGAACGTCGTCTCGAAGACGACATTGCCGCCGATGAAGTCCGCCAGCGTCAGCTTGGCCAGCTTTTCGAGATAGCTTGCGGAAAACATTACTTCCTGTGGCCTGCCGTCCTCGTGAATCACCACGATGTTGTCGACAGCCATTGCGGCAGAGCTGGCTTCAGCCCTGCCGATCATTGCCGCGAGCCGCCCCGGCAATACGGCATCGTCCGAATCGAGCACGGCAACCCAGCGCCCCTGCGCCGCGTCGAGGCCGGCGTTTCGTGCCCCGCCTGGCCCCCGATTTGTCTCCAGCGCCACCACCCGCACGCGCGGATCTGAATAGGACCGCGCAACATCGAGCGTCGCGTCGGACGAGCAGTCGTCGACGACGATCACCTCGACGGTGACACCTTCCTGCGCCAGGGCGCTGTCGATGGCGCGGCCGAGCATTGGCTCGGCATTGTAAGCGGCGACGACGAAGCTGACGTCAGGCTGCATCCTGGCCTCCTTCGTTGCCGTAGAGGCGCAGTTCGCGCGCCCCGGCCAGCCCGCTCAGCACGCCCAGATGCATCACGCCACGCAGCAGGCTGCGGTTGCGGCTGACCGGCTGCAGTGCGCTCAGCCCCGCCGCGGCAAAGCAATAGCCGGCCTTGGCCGAGGCCCGGACCAATTCACCGAGGCGGCCAACGCCACCCCGCTTGGCGCCGAGCAGGCGGCCATGCGTCTGCCCGACACGGAAGCGCCTTTTCGTCAGCCAGCCAAACGACGCGCGCGACACCGGAACCGGCTCCTCCACCCAGGCTTCGGGCGCATAGGCAATGCGCCCGCCTGCGCCAAATACCTGGTCGAAGAACTCGGTGTCCTCGCCGCCCGACTGACCACGCTCCAGGCTGAAGCGGCGGCCGGCGATGCTGGGTGAACCCGTCCAAAGCAAGGTATTGCAGGTGTAGCCGGTGCGTATCTCGCCCTGCACGAACACTGGGTAGGTCGAGTGGAAGTCGCCGACCTGCATCCAGGCTGGCGCGCCTTCACCGTAACGCGCCTTCACCGGCCCGAGCACCGCGTCGGCGCCGGTCGCCTGGGCGGTCTCGACGAGCCGCTTCAGCCACGCCCCCGTTGCCTTCTCGTCGTCGTCGATGAAGGCGACGAAATCGGCCGAGCTGGCATCGAGGCAAGCATTGCGGGCGAGCGAGATATTGCGCGCCGGGCAATGGACATAGCGAACGGGCAGCGAAAGCTCTTTCGCTAGAGCGGAGACCAGCTTCTCTGCGCTGGGCACCTCGTCATTGTCGGCGACGACGATGCCAATACGGTATCCCTCGGGCAGATCCATTGCCGCAAGCGAGCGCAGCGTGTCGGCCAGTTCGCGCCGCCTGAAGGTGCAGACGCAGATGTCGATGCTTGGCATTCCGGTCATGCGGCGCGCCCTTTCGCCGGCATGCCGAGAAGCTGGAGCCAGAAGCCGAGCGACCAGGCGAAATGCATCACCATCGCCGACACCCCGGCAAGCGCCAGCCCCGGCTTGCCGGCCCGCACTGCAAGGGCCGCGCCATAGCCAAGGCAGATCGCCGCCCAGGCGAGGAAGGGCACGGCAAAGATCCAGTGGACGACGGCAAGGCTTGCGAGGAGCGCCGTCGGCGCCACCATCAGCGGCACCATCTGCCGGATTTTGGGGATGACGCGATGCTTCAGCACGTTCCGCGCCCGCCCCCTGCCATAGCCGAGATACTGGCGAAACAGGCCGCCAAGCGAGGCACGCGGAAAATAGGTCATGCGGGTGCGCCCGCTCATCCAGATCCGGTAGCCGGCCTCGCGCAGGCGATGGTCGAGCTCGGCGTCCTCATTGTGGCTGAAGCTCTCATCATAGCCGCCGACGTCGCGGAACGCAGCGATGCGTATCAGCGCGTGATGGCCGTGATCGACCCATTCGCCGGCCGAGCCATGCCTGTGCTTCGACCCACCTGTGCCCAGCTTCGAATTCTGCGCCGCCGCTGCCGCCTGCTGCACGGTGCCGCTGCCTTCGGTCAGCATCGACACGACGATGGAATCGGCATCTGTCTCCAGCGCTTCATCGAGCAGCCGGTCGCAATAGTCGTCGGGATAGCCGCCATGGGCATCGATGCGGATCAGGTAGTCGATGCCATCACCGAAGCGTTCGACGGCAAGATTCACCGCCACACTCTGGATGCGCGCCGGATTGTCGATCAGCACGACATGTTCGTCTTCGGCGGCGATGGCGGCAACGATGGTCCGTGTCGCATCGCGGCTGCCGCCGTCGGCAACGATGATCCTGGCGCCGAGCCTCTGGGCGGCCGGGCGAAGCTGGGCCAGCAGGCCGCCAATATGGCGCTCCTCGTTCAGGCACGGAATGACGATGATGGCGGAGGACGTTTCGGTCATGCGTCTGCTTGTGTTGATTGCGTTGAAGGTCAGGCGGCGATGGCGCCGAGGCTTTCGCCGTTTTGGGCAGCGACCCGTTCGAGCTTCGCCACCAGCGCCCGGCAATCTGCCAGGCCGCAAATCCAGGTTCCCGGGTCGCGGGCAAGCACCGCGCCGCGCAAGGCGGCGTAACGTTCGCTCGTCATGCCCGAGAGCGTGTCCGCCAGCGCTGTGGCCGACGGCTCGGGCAGCACCAACCCGATATCGAGGCGTTCGAGGAAGCGCGCCGTCTCAGTGCCGGCCATGGCGATCGGCACCGTTCCGAACCGGCAGCCTTCATAGAGCCGGTTGGGCAACAGCCATGTCGAGTTCTGGCCTTCCTCGAAGAAGTCGATCGCCCAGGCAAAGTGCGCCTGCGCATAGATGTCGGCCATGTCCTCGGGGTTTCTGTAGGCACCCTTAAACGCCAAATGGGGCTCGGATTCGACGAAACCGTGGAAATCCGCAAACTCCGAAAGTGCCGGCCGTCCACGCAACACGACCTCGAACCGCCCCTCCATCTTGCGGGTGAAATCGGCCAGCAGTTCGAGCGACTTGCGGCAGCGCAACGCCCCGAACCAGCCGATCTTCCAGGGTTCGCCTGCTTGCGCCGGCAACGGCAGCGCATCGGTGCGCTGCTCCAGCTCCAGCAGCTTGTTCTCGACCAGCTCGATGGGGGCGTCGATCTGGCCGAACCTTTCGAAATAGTGCCTGACGAAGGCCGGCGAACTGGTCAGCAGCAAGCCGACATTGCGCCCGAACAGCCGCTCGGCGCCGCGCAGGCCCTTGCCCAGAATATCCTCGCGCAGCACCAGCCGGTGGATGTCGAGGCACTCGTAGACGATTGGCGTCGACGCACCGAAGGCCGAACGGGCACGCTGTGCCAGCGCCAGCATTTCGAGATTACGGGCAACGATGATGTCCGGCGCAGCCACCGATTTCAGCGCAGCGCCAATGCGCGTCGCCGCCATCGCCACCGCACCCAGACGCTGCGCAAAGCGCCCGTCGCGGGTATGACCGAGGTCGATCGGCGTAACGCCCTCGACGTCTTTGAGTTCTTGCGTCCGGCGGAAACCAGCGAGCGTAACGCGCGCGCCACCGGCCTTGAGCATGATGATCCGTCGACGAACTGCCGGGTCGGAAACATCGTGCACCAGGTACAGAACATGCAGCATGAATTCACGCTCGCAGTTTGGCCCACCGACGACGAAGCTAGTGCACCTATTGCTGCGCCGCAACAATTATTGACTGGTCGCACCTCAATTATTGTTGCGCCGCAAAATGGCCCGGTTAGCCTGTACTTATCTTCCCGACGCGACCAATCCGAGGAGGCTAGCGCCCATGAAGACTGTCATCGTCGAAAACACCGTCTGCCTGAACACCGGCGATGCGGCGATCCTGCTGGCCATCCGGCACATCCTCAAGGCGGCCTATCCGGGCGAGTTGCGCTTCCAGGTCTTCGACAGCCAGCCCGAGGTCGCGTCGCGGCTTTATCCCAAGCAAGCCTATCCCGACATCGAGATTCGCAAGCTGCTGGCCGAATCGATCTTCAAATACCCCTATGACGACAACCGCCTGAAGAACCTGGCCAAGCCGATCTACAACCGCCTCGCCCTGAGCGCGCTGCGCCACTATGGCAAGAGCCGCGCCTTGGACGAGACGATGTTCTGCGCCGAGGACCGCCGCAGCCTAGACATGTACCGGCAGGCAGATCTCGTCGTCACGACAGGCGGCACCTATCTGGTCGAAAACTACAATCTCGAACGCCGCCTCAACCAGTTCCGCATCGACGCCGTCTTCGGCAAGAACCCTGCGTTCTTCACCCAGTCGCTGGGTCCGTTCGACAAGGACTACAACCGGCGCGAACTGAAGCCGGTGTTCGACCGCAGCCCGCTGATCCTGCTGCGCGACGAACGCTCGCGCGGCCATCTCGACGGCCTCGTCGACAACCCCGGCAAGTGCCATGTCGTCGCCGATTCGGTGTTCGCGCTCGCCGACAAGGCGCGCATCGAAGCGCTGCTCTCGGCCGGTGCGCCACCCCAGCCGACCGGTCGTGTCGGCATCTCGGTGCGCCACTGGAACTACGTCGATGACGGCGCCGACGGCATGCGCCGCTATATGGCCTCGATCCGCGACATCGCCACGGCCCTGGTGCGCGACCACGGCAAGCGAGTGACCTTCGTCTCGACCTGCCAGGGTGTGCCGGAATACGCCCATGACGATTCCAAGACCGCGCGGGCGATCGTCGCTGAGCTCGATGCCGATGTCGCCGCCCATGTCGACGTCGACGCCGGCTTCCACACGCCCGAGCAGCTGATGGAACAGGTCAAGGGCTTCGATTTCGTCGTCGCCACCCGCATGCACATGATGATCATGTCGCTCTGCGTCGGCGTGCCCGTGCTGCCCATCGCCTACGAGTTCAAGACGCGCGAGCTTGCCAAGCGCGTCGGCCTCGCCGACCTGCTGCTCGACATCGACACGGTGACCCCTGAAGAAGCCGGCCAGAAGCTCGCAGCCTTCGCCGGCGGCGACCTCGACCGCTTGCGCGCAACGACCCTTGCCGCGGTGCTGGAGGAACATGCCTCGGCCATGTCGGCCGCCAATCTGGTCAGGCCGCTTCTTGGCGGCACCTCAGCGGATGTTGCGGGCGAAGGTCTTCCACGCCTCGACCAGGGCACGGCGCGACTGCGGAACGGCGACCATGAAGGCAAGCGCCACCGCGTAGCTTAGAGCTGCCGCGGTGATCGCTGCCACGATGTTCGACTGCGCGACGAGCGCAGCAGGCAGGTAGCCGTAACCGAGCCAGGTCACCGCGGCTGCAACGATCAACAGCCCCTGCACCATCAGGAAATCGAGCGCCGAGACCGGGCCGGTGCGCCCGATCATCACCGCCAGCACCGGCAGCCGGAGTGCGTAGCCTGAGATGGCATAGGCGGCGGCGACGCCGACGGCTCCCCATTTCAGCCCGACGGCAAAGGACAGCACCGTCGTAAATGCCGAATAAACGCCCCAGCGGAACATCGTGCTCGTCTTGCCCTGGCAGATGAAGATCCAGCCCGTCGTGCTCGACACCGGCTGCATCAGGCCGGCAATGCCGAGCCAGGCGAAGATCGGTGCTACGCCGAGCCAGCGTTCGCCGAACAGGATGGAAACGACAGGCTCCGCGGCAATCGTCAGGGCCGCGATTCCCGGCACCGTGATGAAGGCGAGCAGCCAGTTGGTGCGCAGATAGAGCTCACGAAAGCGCTGTTTGTCGTCCTGGATGCGGCTGAGCAGCGGCACCATCAGCCGCGACAGCGGCTGGTTGATGTTTTGCAGCGGAAACAGCAGCAGCTTGTAGGCGCGGTCGTAATAGCCGAGCTCGACCGGACCGGAAAACTTGCCGATCAGGATGTTGTCGAGATTGCGCGAGAAGAAGTTCACGAGGTTGAAGCCGGTGAGATTGGCGCCGAAGGACAGGATCTCGCGTTCGACCTTGATGCTCGGCCTGCCCGGTTTCCAGCGTGTCGCCAGCCATGCGCCGAGCAGCGTCACCACGGCACCCGCGGCAGGTCCGATCACCAGCGACCAGTAGCCAAGCCCGGCATAGGCTGCGGCAATCGCCGCCCCCAGCCCGGCTAGGGCGGTCGCGACGTCGTTGATTGCCAGCTGGCCGAACTGCAGGTTGCGGTTCATCAAGGCCAGTGGCAGCGCGGCAAGACTGCCGAGCAAGAGCGGCATGGCGGCGGCAAGCGTGATGCCGGTCATCCTGCCATCGCCATAAAATGCCGACACCGCCGGCGACAGCGCGGCAATCACGATGGTGCAGATCAGGCCAGCCAGCGCGCTGATCCAGAACACCTGGTTGAGCTGCTGACGGCTGATTTCCGGGCGCTGGATGACCGCCTGCTGCAGGCCGAGATTCTGGAACAACCCGACAAAGGCGATGATGGGACCAACCGAGGCGACGAGGCCGAAATCCTCCGGCGCCAGCATCCTGGCCAGCACCACCACTGAAACGAACTGGATGCCGATCTTGATCGCCTGCGCCGCTGCCGTCAGCGCGCCGCCGCGCAGCGCTATGCGCCCGAGTTGCTGCGCATCGGCCGTCATGCGGCAACCTTCGTGGCGGCAAGACGGAACAGCGTGTCGGCGAAAGCGTCGTTGAGCCGGCCGGAATCGAAATCCTCCTCGACCTTGCGCCGCGCCGCGCGTGCCAGTTCTTCGCAGGAGCCGGGATTGTCGGCGATCCAGACCAGCTTCTGCGCCAGCGCGCCAACGTCCCGTTCGGGCGCCAAAAGGCCGGTCCTGCCGTCCTCGATCAATTCAGGGATGCCGGAATGATAGGTGCTGACCACCGTCAGCCCCGCAGCCATCGCCTCCATCAGCGCCACGGGAATACCTTCGAGGTCGCCATCGCCGGCCCTGACGCTCGGCAGCACAAAGACATGCGCCTCGGCCAGCCGCTGCTTGACCTCGCTGTGTGGGCGCGGCCCGAGGAAAGCAACGCGTTCGGCAATGCCGAGCTTCTGCGCAAGCTGCTTCATGGGTTCGAGCAGGTCACCGCCGCCGATGACCGCATAGGACCAGTCGATGTCGGGCCTGATGGCCTGCACCTCACCAAGCGCGCGCAGCGCGAATTCGATGCCCTTCTTCTCCGTCAGCCGGCAGACCGAGATCAGCTCCAGTCTGCCGCACCGGCGTTCGCCAGCGCAAAAACCGATCGCCTCCGTGTCGACGCCCATATGGTGCACGGCGACGCTGTCGGAGCGCGCGCCGGCCTCGATCAGCGCGTCGCGGAAGAAACCGTTGACCGGCAACTGCAACGCGCCCTGGCGAAACACGACCTCGTAGCGCGACAGCGAGCCGTCATGCATCGGCGCGCCGACATCATGGCCGTGGAAGATCGTCACCAGGGGTGCCGCGATCCGTCGCTGCTTCATTGCTCTCGCCACCCGCAGGCCGTTGTTGCCGAAATGCGCGACGATGACGTCGTATTTCTCGAGCTTGCCGGCAAAGGCGATGTCGAGCGCCGTCGACGCCTTATCCCAGAGCCTGCCCGACCAACGACGCAGCGAAGGGCGCAGCGGTCCGAGCGCACCCCACCATTGCGCGACACCGCCGGGCAGGTTGCGCCAGCGCGGATCGTCGATGTTGCGCTCCTTGCCAAAGGTCGTCTCGTTGCAGACGACGCCGACTTCGATGCCGCGCGCGAGGCACCCCTCGATCTGGTCGAGCACGAAGGTCTCGGACAGCGAAGGGAACTTGTCGACGACGAAACAGACCTTCATCGAACGGCTCTCCAGAACCCGGATGGCACCAACTCAGGCAGCCTTGTGCAGGCCCTGCGCCACGGCCTGTTCGAGCACGCCCATGAAGGTGGCGAATTGCGCGTCGGGGTCGAGTTGCGCACGCCCGGCAAAGGCGCGTGCGGCGGCCGAAAGCCGGTCGTATTCGGCCTCGTCCTGCCACAGCCGGCGCACGGTTTCGACCCAGTCGTCGAGCGGGGCATCGTAATCGAGCACCACGCCGCCCTCGCCGACCGCCTCGGGCAAGCCACCGCGGCGTGAGCCGATGACAGGAATGCCACTGCAATGCGCCTCCGACGCGACCCGGCCCCAGGCTTCCTCCCACTTGCTCGGCGCAAGCAGGATCTTGGTCCGGCCATAGACAGTCTTCATGTTGCTGGTGCGGCTTTCGAGCCGGACGTTACCGAGCGGCGCGATGGTCTCCTCGATGCGCGCGCGATGATCGTCGGCCAGCTTCCAGCTTTCGACGAACAGGAACGGAATGTCGGGGCAACGCCCGGCGATGCGCACCGCAAGCTCGAAGCCCTTTTCCTCGTAGGGATTGATCAGCGTGACGAAGTCGCCCGTCGTCGCGGTGGCATAGTGCGCGGGGTTGATCGTCGGTGGAATGATTGTCGATTCGATGCCGAAGCGCTGGCCATAGGTGCGCGCCGTGAACTCCGAATTGGCGATGTAGCGCGCCTGTCGCAACTCGCTGAGATCGCCACCAAGCTCGTGGAACTCGACATTCCTGAGATAGACGACAAGCGGTATGCCCTGGGCCTCCAGCGCCTTTCCGATCGGCACCGACTTGTGGCACTGGACCACGGCAACGTCGGGCTTCAGCTTCTGCACGGCAAAACCGGCGGCTTCCCATGGAAACCAGGCCCGCACCACGGGGTATCCGGGGAAACTGTCGATGACGGCGCGTTGCCCGGTCAGCTTCATCTTGGCTCTCGCCTTGAACCCGAACATGCCGTCGCCGAACAGCGCGGCCAGCACCGAGGCCTCGTGGCCATGAGCCCGCAGCTGCTCGACAAGGTGATGCGTCGACGACTGAACTCCGCCGCTGAATTCGGGCGTGTAGCCGTTGCCGCCGGCAAACAGAACCTTCATGTCCGTGCTCCCATGTTTCAGCTCATTGTCGATTGACGTTCGCTCACCCGGCCTTTCGGCCGATGGAGACGTATTGGATGCCGTGTCGGGCGACGACTGCCGGGTCGTAGAGGTTGCGGCCGTCGAAGATGACGGCGGTCTTGAGCTGATCGCGGATCAGCTCAAAGGATGGTGCCCGGAAGTTCTTCCATTCGGTGGCGATCAAGAGCGCATCGGCGCCGCGCAGCGCCGCCTCCTTGGTGCCGCAGAGGGTGAGGTCGTCGCGCTGGCCATAGATCTGCTGCGCCTCGTTCATTGCCTCGGGATCGTAAGCCTGCACCTTGGCGCCTGAAGCCCACAGCGCCTCCATCAGGACGCGAGCCGGCGCCTCGCGCATGTCGTCGGTGTTGGGCTTGAAGGCCAGACCCCACAACGCAAAGGTCTTGCCCGCGAGGTCGCCGTTGAAATGTGCCTTCAGCTTGTCGAACAGCACAGCCTTCTGCGCATTGTTACGCGCCTCGACCGAATGCAGCAGCACCGGCTCGAAACCGACATCACCGGCGGTCCGGATCAGTGCCCGCACATCCTTGGGAAAACACGAGCCGCCATAACCCAGCCCCGGATAGATGAAG
>Ga0209902_101203_pt1 | contig 14532 bp, 12 predicted proteins | sample FECB27metaG_FD_188304 | JGI IMG/M metagenome (GOLD analysis project Ga0209902, IMG submission 188304) | Cyanobacterial communities from the Joint Genome Institute, California, USA - FECB-27 (SPAdes) (version 2) | ecosystem: Environmental > Aquatic > Thermal springs > Hot (42-90C) > Microbial mats...
GGCCGAGCCCGCCGAGTCCGAGGCTCCCGCCGCGCCCGTCGCCGCACCGGCTTCCAAGCCCGCATCGAACCTGCCGGCCTTCACGGTCGGCAAGCCTTACGTCGCCACGGCCGCGAAGGAAGCGGCCGACTTCGTCGCGAAGATCGCCGAGTTCGCCGCCACCAATCCCGCCTCGGCCGTGGCCGAGGAAGAGCCCGCGCCGCAGCCCGAAGCCCAGCCCGAGCCGGCCCCCGCGCCCGAGCCCGCCAAGGGCTACACGCCGGTCGTGCTCGCGATCACCGGCACCAACGGCAAGACCACGGTCACGGCGCTGACCGGCCAGCTCATCGAGCGCGGCGGCAAGAGCGTGGCGGTGGCCGGCAACATCGGCCCGACCCTGCTCGACACGCTGAGCGCGCACCTCGATGCCGGCACGCTGCCCGAGGCCTGGGTGATCGAGCTCTCGAGCTTCCAGCTCGACGGCGTGCAGGGCTTCGAGCCCGCGGCCGCGACGGTGCTCAACATCACGCAGGACCACCTGGACTGGCATGGCGACATGCCGGCCTATGCGCAGGCCAAGTCGCGCATCTTCGGCAAGACCGCGCTGATGGTGCTCAACCGCGACGACCCGGCCGTGATGGCGATGCTCGCCACCGCCGGCCAGGAGCCCGTCAAGCCCGTCGAGGAAGTGGTGAACGCCCGCGGCGCGCGCCGCGCGCCGGCCAAGCCCAAGGCGCAGCGCGTGCAGGTGCGCCCGCACGTCACCTTCGGCGCGAGCATGCCGCAGCGCCCCGGCGACTACGGCATCGAACGCGTGAACGGCATGAGCTGGCTGGTGCGCGCGCACGAGGCCGACGAGACGCAGAAGCGCAAGCGCGGCCAGGTGGTCGAGGAAGAGATCTTCGTGCAGCGCCTGATGCCGGCCGATGCGCTGCGCATCCGCGGCCGCCACAACGCGATGAACGCGCTCGCCGCGCTGGCGCTCGCGAACGCGGCCGACTGCCCGCTCGGCCCGATGCTCTATGGCCTGCGCGAGTACCGCGGCGAGCCGCACCGCGTCGAGCCGGTGGCGCTGATCGACGACGTCGAGTACTTCGACGACAGCAAGGGCACCAACGTGGGCGCTACCGTGGCGGCGCTCGGCGGCCTCGGCGAGGACCGCCGCGTGGTCGTGATCCTCGGTGGCGAGGGCAAGGGCCAGGACTTCGAGCCGCTCGCGCTGCCGGTGCACCAGTACGCGCGCGCCGTGGTGCTGATCGGCCGCGACGCGCCGCTGATCGAGGCCGCGCTGGCTTCCACCGGCGTCACGCTGATGCATGCGGGCTCGATGCACGAGGCCGTGCAGATGGCCGCGCGCCGCGCCCACCCCGGCGATGCCGTGCTGCTGTCACCGGCCTGTGCGAGCTTCGACATGTTCAAGAACTACCCGCACCGCGCGGAAGTGTTCCGCGAGGCCGTGCAGGCGCTCGAGGACGAACCGCGCGACTTCGGGGAACCGGGCGAGCCGCGCACGCAGGCCGCCCCCGATTCGACGGAAGGACCGGCATCGTGAACTCCGCCGCCGCGGGCGCCACGCCCAACACCCGGCCCGGCCGCTTCAGCGGCTGGTTCCGGCGCGCGCGCAGCGGCATCGATGCGCTGCCGGTGCACCTGCCGGTGCGCCTCGGCGGCGCCGGCTTCACGCAGACCAAGGCCACGCCGATCCGCGTGCTGGGCTTCGACCAGGCGCTGGTGTGGGTCACGGTCGCGCTGCTGACCTGGGGCCTGATCATGGTCTATTCGGCCTCGATCGCGCTGCCCGACAACCCGCGCTTCGCGCGCGCCGGCTACAGCGCCTCGTACTTCCTCACGCGGCACGCGGCCTCGGTGGTGTTCGCCTTCATCGCCGCGCTGCTGGCCTTCCAGATCCCGATGAAGACCTGGGAGCGCGCCGCGCCCTGGCTGTTCGTGGCCTCGCTGCTGCTGCTGGTGGCGGTGCTGATCCCGCACATCGGCATCAGCGTGAACGGCGCGCGGCGCTGGCTGCCGATGGGCTTCATGCGCTTCCAGCCCTCCGAGCTCGCGAAGGTCGCGATGGTGCTCTATGCGGCCAGCTACATGGTGCGCAAGATGGAGATCAAGGAGCGCTTCTTCCGCGCCGTGCTGCCGATGGGCATCGCGGTGGTGGTGGTCGGCATGCTGGTGATGGCCGAGCCCGACATGGGCGCCTTCATGGTGATCGCGGTGATCGCGATGGGCATCCTGTTCCTGGGCGGCGTGAACGCGCGCATGTTCTTCGTGATCGCCGCGCTGGTGGTGGTGGCCTTCGGCACCATCGTGGCCACCAGCCCGTGGCGGCGCGAGCGGATCTTCGCCTACCTCGATCCGTGGAGCGAGGAGCACGCGCTCGGCAAGGGCTACCAGCTCTCGCACTCGCTGATCGCCATCGGCCGCGGCGAGATCTTCGGCGTCGGCCTCGGCGGCAGCGTCGAGAAGCTGCACTGGCTGCCCGAGGCCCACACCGACTTCCTGCTGGCCGTGATCGGCGAGGAGTTCGGCCTGGTCGGCGTGCTGCTGATCATCGGCCTGTTCCTCTGGCTCACGCGCCGCGTGATGCACATCGGCCGCCAGGCCATCGCGCTCGACCGCGTGTTCTCGGGCCTCGTGGCCCAGGGCGTGGGCGTGTGGATCGGCTTCCAGGCCTTCATCAACATGGGCGTGAACCTCGGCGCGCTGCCGACCAAGGGCCTCACGCTGCCGCTGATGAGCTTCGGCGGCTCGGCGATCCTGATGAACATGGTGGCGCTGGCGATCGTGCTGCGCATCGACTACGAGAATCGTGTGTTGATGCGGGGAGGTCGCGTATGACCGGCCGCACCGCGCTCGTGATGGCCGGCGGCACCGGCGGCCACATCTTCCCGGGCCTCGCCGTGGCCGAGGCGCTGCGCGAGCGCGGCTGGCGCGTGCACTGGCTGGGCGCGCCCGGCGGCATGGAAGAGAAGCTGGTGCCGCCGCGCGGTTTCGCGTTCGAGCCGGTGCAGTTCGGCGGCGTGCGCGGCAAGGGCCCGCTCACGCTGTTCCTGCTGCCGCTGCGCCTGCTGCGTGCCTTCTGGCAGAGCCTGCGCGTGGTGCGCCGCGTGAAGCCCGACGTGCTGGTGGGCCTGGGCGGCTACATCACCTTTCCGGGCGGCATGATGGGCGTGCTGCTCAACAAGCCGCTGGTGCTGCACGAGCAGAACTCGGTCGCGGGACTCGCCAACAAGGTGCTGGCGGGCGTGGCCGACCGCGTCTTCACCGCCTTTCCCGACGTGCTCAAGAAGGCGCAGTGGATCGGCAATCCGCTGCGCGCGGCCTTCACCTCGCAGCCGGCGCCGGCCGAGCGCTTCGCGGGCCGCAGCGGTCCGCTCAAGCTGCTGGTGGTCGGCGGCAGCCTCGGCGCCAAGGCGCTCAACGCGGTGGTGCCGCAGGCGCTCGCGCGCATCGAGCCGGGCACGCGCCCGCAGGTGCTGCACCAGAGCGGCGCCAAGCAGATCGACGAGCTGCGCGCCAACTACGCGGCCGCCGGCGTCGAGGGCGAGCTCACGCCCTTCATCGAGGACACGGCCCTGGCCTATGCCGAGGCCGACCTCATCGTCGCGCGCGCCGGTGCCAGCACCGTCACCGAAATCGCGGCCGTCGGCGCCGCGGCGCTGTTCGTGCCTTTTCCTTCCGCGGTCGACGACCACCAGACCACCAACGCGCGCTTCCTCGTCGATGCCGGCGGCGGCTGGCTGGTGCAACAGACCGATCTCACCCCTGAATTGCTGGCCGATTTGCTACAGAAGACACAACGAACCGAACTGATCGAACGCGCCGAACGCGCCAGGACGATGCAGAAAACCGAGGCCGTCGAGGCGATGGTGCGCGCTTGCGAGGAGCTGGCACGATGAAGCACGCGATCCATCACATCCACTTCGTCGGCATCGGCGGCTCGGGCATGAGCGGCATCGCCGAGGTGCTGCTGAACCTCGGCTACCGCATCACCGGCTCCGACCTGTCCGACAGCGCCACGCTGCGCCGGCTCGCGGGCCTGGGCATCGGCACCTTCGTGGGCCATGCGGCCTCGAACGTCGAGGGCGCCGACGCGGTCGTGACCTCGACCGCGGTGCAGGCCGACAACCCCGAGGTGCTGACCGCGCGCGAGAAGCGCATCCCGGTCGTGCCGCGCGCCGTCATGCTGGCCGAGCTGATGCGCCTGAAGCAGGGCATCGCCATCGCCGGCACGCACGGCAAGACCACCACCACCAGCCTGGTGGCGAGCGTGCTCGCGGCCGCGGGGCTCGATCCCACCTTCGTGATCGGCGGCCGGCTCAACAGCGCGGGCGCCAACGCGCAGCTCGGCAGCGGCGACTACATCGTGGTCGAGGCCGACGAATCCGACGCCTCGTTCCTGAACCTGCTGCCGGTGATGGCGGTGGTCACGAACATCGACGCCGACCACATGGAGACCTACGGGCACGACTTCGGCAAGCTGAAGAAGGCCTTCGTCGACTTCCTGCACCGCATGCCCTTCTACGGCACGGCGATCCTGTGCACCGACGATCCGGCGGTGCGCGAGATCGTGGCCGACGTGACCTGCCCGGTCACCAGCTACGGCTTCGGCGAGGACGCCCAGGTGCGCGCGGTCGACGTGCGCGCCGTCGGCGGCCAGATGCACTTCACCGCGCAGCGTCGCAACGGCGTGACCCTGCCCGACCTGCCGGTGGTGCTGAACCTGCCGGGCGAGCACAACGTGCGCAATGCGCTGTCGGTGATCGCGGTGGCGGTCGAGCTCGGCATCGCCGACGAGGCGGTGCAGCGCGGGCTGGCCGACTTCAAGGGCGTGGGCCGGCGCTTCCAGAGCTATGGCGAGGTCGCGGCCCGGGCCGGCGACGGCAGCTTCACCGTGATCGACGACTACGGCCACCACCCGGTGGAGATGGCCGCCACGCTCGCGGCCGCGCGCGGTGCCTTCCCGGGCCGGCGCCTGGTGCTGGCCTTCCAGCCGCACCGCTACACCCGCACGCGCGACTGCTTCGAGGATTTCGTCAAGGTCATCGGCACCGCCGACGCGGTGCTGCTCGGCGAGGTCTACGCGGCCGGCGAGCAGCCCATCGTGGCGGCCGACGGCCGCACGCTGGCGCGCGCGCTGCGCGTGGCCGGCAAGGTCGAGCCGGTGTTCGTCGACGACATCGCCGCGATGCCGCAGGCCATCCTCGACAACGCGCGTGCCGGCGACGTGGTGCTGTGCATGGGCGCGGGCTCCATCGGCGCGGTGCCGGGCAAGGTGGTCGAGCTCGGCGCGGCGCCGGCGGTGGCCGCTTCTTCTTCATCCACGACATCGCAGCACGCTGCGCACAAGGGGGAGGCGTCGTGAGCCTTCAGGATCCCAAACTCTTCGGCAAGGTCGCCGTGCTGTTCGGCGGCAGTTCGGCCGAGCGCGAGGTCTCGCTGATGTCGGGCACCGGCGTGCTCGAGGCGCTGCGTTCGCGCGGCGTCGACGCCCATGCCTTCGACCCGTCGCAGCGCGACCTGTCCGAGCTCCGGCGCGAGGGCTTCGCGCGCTGCTTCGTGGCGCTGCATGGCCGCCACGGCGAGGACGGCACGGTACAGGGCGCGCTCGAGATGCTCGGCATTCCCTACACCGGCTCGGGCGTGATGGCCTCGAGCGTGGCGATGGACAAGGTCATGACCAAGCGCATCTGGCAGGCCGACGGCCTGCCCACGCCCAAGTACGTGCGCCTGGCCTTCGACCAGCAGAGCCGCGAACAGGTGATGGCCGTGCCCGACGTGCTGGGCCTGCCGCTGATCGTGAAGCCGCCGCGCGAGGGGTCCTCGATCGGCGTGACCAAGGTCGAGGGCTACTCGCAGATGCAGGACGCGGTGACGCTGTCGGTCAAGTACGACGCCGACGTGCTCTGCGAGGAGTTCATCGAGGGCGAGGAAGTCACCTGCGCCGTGCTCGGCAGCGGCCTCGACGCGCATGCGCTGCCGGTGGTGCGCATCGCCGCGCCCGAGGGCGCCTACGACTACCAGAACAAGTACTTCACCGACGACGTGAAATACCACTGCCCGAGCGGCCTGCCCGAGGCGGAGGAGCGCGAGATCCAGCGCATCGCGCTGGCGGCCTACCGCACGCTCGGCTGCCGTGGCTGGGGCCGTGCCGACGTGATGATCCGCGCCAGCGACCGCAAGCCCTTCCTGCTCGAGATGAACACCTCGCCGGGCATGACCAGCCATTCGCTGGTGCCGATGTCGGCACGCGCGGCGGGCATCGCCTACGAGGAACTCTGCCTGCGCGTGCTGGCCACGGCCACGCTCGACGCCACGGGAGGCGCGCACTGAAGATGGCCGACAGCATTCCCACGCCCTTCGACGTCAAGCTCATGAACATCGTCGCGAACCTCGCATTCGTGGCGGTGGGCCTGATGCTGCTCGCCGCGGGCGCCTGGTGGGTGCTGCGCCAGCCCTTCTTTCCGATCGCGGGCATCAAGGTCGACGGCGAGGTGACGCACAACAACGCCGTCACCCTGCGCGCCAACGTGGCGCCGCAGCTCAACGGCAACTTCTTCACCGTCGACCTCGCGCGTGCGCGCACCGCCTTCGAGTCGGTGCCGTGGGTGCGCAGCGCGGTGGTGCGGCGCGAGTTCCCGAACAAGCTGCGCGTGACGCTGACCGAGCAGGTGCCGGTGGCCAACTGGGGCGACGAAGCCAGCTCCAAGCTGATCAACGGCTTCGGCGATGTGTTCGAGGCCAACGTGGCGGAGGTCGACGACAAGCTGCCGCGGCTGGACGGCCCGATCGAGCAGGCCGGACAGGTGCTGGGCATGTACCGCGTGCTGCAGCCGATGTTCGCGCCCTACGACCTCGAACTCGACGCACTCACGCTGTCGAGTCGGGGCAGCTGGCGCGCGCAGCTCGACAGCGGCGCCACGATCGAACTGGGCCGGGGTCAGGGCGAGGAGGTGGCGGCGCGGCTGCAGCGCTTCCTGAAGACCGTGACGCAGGTCGCGGGGCAGTACCGCCGGACCATGGAGGACGTCGAGGGCGCCGACCTGCGCCACAACGACGCCTATGCGTTGCGGTTGCGCGGCGTCACCACCGTGGTGACCGACCCCAAGACGCCCAAGAAGAAATAGACGAATACCGAGGACATATCGATGCCCAAAGAATACAAAGACCTGGTTGTCGGCCTCGACATCGGCACCGCGAAGGTGATGGTGGTCGTGGCCGAAGTGCTGCCCGGCGGCGAGCTCAAGCTCGCGGGGCTCGGCATCGCGCCGAGCAATGGCCTCAAGCGCGGCGTGGTGGTGAACATCGACGCGACCGTGCAGAGCATCCAGCAGGCGCTCAAGGAAGCCGAGCTGATGGCCGACTGCAAGATCGGCCGCGTCTACACCGGCATCACCGGCAGCCACATCCGCGGCATCAACTCCAGCGGCATGGTGGCGGTGAAGGACAAGGAAGTGACGCCGGCCGACGTGGCGCGCGTGGTCGAGACCGCGCGTGCCATCAACATCTCGAGCGACCAGCGCCTGCTGCTGGTGGAGCCGCAGGAGTTCGTGATCGACGGCCAGGACGTGAAGGAACCGATCGGCATGAGCGGCATGCGGCTCGAGGCCAAGGTGCACATCGTGACCGGCGCGCAGAGCGCGGCCGAGAACATCATCAAGTGCGTGCGCCGCTGCGGCCTCGAGGTCGACCAGCTGATGCTGAACCCGCTGGCCTCGAGCCAGGCGGTGCTGACCGAGGACGAGCGCGAGCTCGGCGTGGTGCTGGTGGACATCGGCGCCGGCACCACCGACGTCGCGATCTTCACCAACGGCGCGATCCGCCACACGGCGGTGATCCCGATCGCGGGCGACCTGATCACCAGCGACATCGCGATGGCACTGCGCACGCCGACCAAGGACGCGGAAGACATCAAGGTCGAGAACGGCTTCGCCAAGCAGCTGCTGGCCGATCCCGACACGCAGGTCGAGGTGCCCGGCCTCGGCGACCGCGGTCCGCGCATGCTGAGCAAGCAGGCGCTGGCCGGCGTGATCGAGCCGCGCATCGAGGAGATCTTCTCGCTGGTGCAGCAGGTGGTGCGCGAGTCGGGCTACGAGGAGGTGCTCTCCTCGGGCGTGGTGCTCACCGGCGGCAGCGCGGTGATGCCCGGCATGGTCGAGCTCGGCGAGGACATCTTCCTCAAGCCCGTGCGCCGCGGCATCCCGAAGTATTCGAGTGCGCTCTCGGACATGGTCGCGCAGCCGCGCGCGGCCACCGTGATGGGCCTGCTCGAGGAGGCCCGCTTCGCACGCATGCGCGGCTTCAAGGTGGCACAGAAGAACGGTTCGGTAAAAACCGCGTTCGGACGTTTCAAGGACTTCATCGTGGGGAACTTCTGACCATGAGCCACTCCCCACTCTGGCTTGCGCGCGGCAGCCCACCCTTGCATTTCAACGAGCGATGGCGACGAACAGGTCCACCATCACGACGATGAATTCGTTCTCGTCGGGTACCCAAAAAAGATTCATTCATAGACAACGGCAACTGCAAGATTCAAGGAGTAGAAGATGACCATCGAAATGATCGAAGTCGAAGAGTTCAACCAGGGCACGCAGATCAAGGTGATCGGTGTCGGCGGTGGCGGCGGCAACGCGGTCGCGCACATGATGGAACGCGGCGTGCAGGGCGTGCAGTTCGTCTGCGCGAACACCGACGCGCAGGCCCTGCAGCGCAGCAGCGCGCAGCGCAACATCCAGCTCGGCCTGAGCGGCCTGGGCGCCGGCAGCAAGCCCGAGAAGGGCCGTGAAGCGGCCGAAGCCGCCGTGGACGAGATCCGCGCGGCCATCGACGGCGCCCACATGCTGTTCATCACCGCCGGCATGGGCGGCGGCACCGGCACCGGCGCCGCGCCGGTGATCGCGCGCGTGGCCAAGGAAATGGGCATCCTCACCGTGGGCGTGGTGACCAAGCCCTTCGACTGGGAAGGCGGCCGCCGCATGACCAACGCCGAAGCCGGCCTGGCCGAGCTCGAGGCCAACGTCGACTCGCTGATCGTGGTGCTCAACGAGAAGCTGCTCGACGTGCTGGGCGAGGACATCACCCAGGAAGAAGCCTTCGCGCAGGCCAACGACGTGCTGAAGAACGCCGTGGGCGGGATCTCGGAAATCATCAACGAGTACGGCGGCGTGAACGTCGACTTCGAGGACGTGCGCACCGTGATGGGCGAGCCGGGCAAGGCGATGATGGGCACGGCCGTGTCCTCGGGTCCCGACCGCGCGCGCATCGCGGCCGAGCAGGCCGTGGCCTGCCCGCTGCTCGAAGGCATCGACCTCTCGGGCGCCAAGGGCGTGCTGGTGCTGGTGACCGCGTCGAAGAATTCGCTGAAGCTCAACGAGTCGAAGCTCGCGATGAACACCATCCGCGCCTACGCCTCGCCCGATGCGCACGTGATCTACGGAGCGGCCTACGACGACGCCCTCGGCGACGAGATGCGCGTGACCGTGGTCGCCACCGGCCTGTCGCGCGCCGACGCGCGCCGCCAGGCACCGACGCTCGAGGTGATCCGCACCGGCACCGACAACATTCCGTTCAACGTGCCCTCGATGGGCACCGGCCACGGCGGTGGCGGCCACCAGCCCAACTACGAAGGCATGGCCGTGCCCAGCGTGTGGCGCACCAACCGCACGATGGCGGCCGCGAAGGTCGACGCGCTGTCCTCGGGCGGCATGGACGACTTCGAGATCCCGGCCTTCCTGCGCCGCCAGGCCGATTGAGAACCGGACCAGGGCCCGTCGCGGGTATCTCGAAAGAGATGCCGCGCGGCGGGCCCGACCGGACGCAGAGGGTTTGAAGAACTCGCAAGAGGCGCAGGAGGAGGCCCAGATAAAGCCTTCCCGCCTGTATCAGGCGCGTTTTCTTCATCCCTTTGCGTCCATTTGCGGAGTGAGCCCGGCTATGCCGATCGAACGATGCCTATGGGTGTAATAGCCAGGGGATTGGCGCGCCACGCACGTCGCGCGCCTAAAATCGCAGGCGTGCTGCAACAACGAACCCTCAAGTCGATCAGCCGCGCCGTGGGCGTGGGGCTTCACAGCGGGCAGCGCGTGGAACTCACGCTGCGTCCCGCCCCGGCCGACACGGGCATCGTGTTCCGCCGCGTCGATCTGCCCGAACCCGCCGAGATCCGCATGACCGCCGAGGCGGTCACCGACACCCGGCTGGCCTCGACCGTCTCCACCGGCGGCGCCAAGGTCCAGACCGTCGAACACCTGATGTCGGCCTGCGCCGGCCTGGGCATCGACAACCTCTACATCGACATCACGGCCGACGAGGTACCGATCCTCGACGGCTCGGCCTCGTCCTTCGTGTTCCTGCTGCAGAGCGCGGGCATCGAGTTCCAGAAGGCGCCGCGGCGCTTCATCCGCGTGCTGCGCAAGGTCGAGGTGCGCGAGGGCGACGGCGCCAACGAGAAATGGGCGAGCCTCGAGCCGTACCACGGCTACAAGCTCAGCTTCGAGATCGACTTCGATCACCGCGTCGTGAACTCCACGGGCCAGCGCGTCGAGTTCGATCTCGGCAGCGATTCGTACAGCCGCGACATCGCGCGCGCGCGCACCTTCGGCTTCACGAAAGACGTCGAGTACATGCGCACCCGGGGCCTCGCGCTCGGCGGCGGCCTCGACAACGCCGTGGTGATGGACGACACCAAGGTGCTCAATGCCGGCGGCCTGCGCTACGACGACGAGTTCGTGAAGCACAAGATCCTCGACGCGATGGGCGACCTCTACATCATCGGCAAGCCGCTGCTCGCGGCCTACACCGCGTTCCGTTCGGGCCATGCGCTCAACAACAAGCTGCTGCGCGAACTGCTCGCGCACGACGACGCCTACGAGATCGTGACCTTCGCGGACGAGAAGCGCGCGCCGCGCGGCTTCAACGAAGTCGCTCGCGCCTGGTAGGCGACGCCGCGCCGATCCACGCATGCTCCTCTTTCGCTGGGCCCTGCTGTTCCTCCTGCTGATGGCCGGCGTCTCGTTCGCGTTCTACGCGGGCACCGGCCAGCCCAAGTACCGGCGCTTCGGCTGGATCGTGCTCAAGTGGACCTTGCTCGCGGCCTGCGGCTTCTTCGCGGTGCTGATCGCCGAGCGCGTGGCCTGATCCGGACCGGCACCGCTGGCCCCCTTCGCCGCGTGGATGGCGATCTACGCTCCTCCGTCCGGAGGAGATTTCGTTAAGAATTCCTTTTGTAATATCCGCCCCGAAAATTTGATCGGGGAGGGGACGGATGACTCCATCGCAACAGGGTGGCGTCTGCGGCGTGGCCAAGCCGCAGGAAGAAGGGGTGGCGGGGCGGATCTTCGGACTGGACCTCTTGCGGGCACTGGCCATCGGCGGTGTGCTCGTCAGCCATCTGCAACTGGTGTTCTGGGGCGGCCGCTCGGCGCTGGCCGGCGTCCTGGGCACTCTGGGCGTCGAACTCTTCTTCGTGCTCAGCGGCTTCCTCATCGGCGGCCTGCTGCTGGACATCCTCGAGCAGGGCGCCGGCCCGCGGGCCCTGTGGACCTTTCTGGTGCGGCGCTGGATGCGCACGGTCCCGCTGTACTACCTGTGGCTCGGCGTGCTGCTGCTGTGCGGGACCTGGGCCGGTGCCACGCGATGGCCCTGGTTCTTCCTGAGCTTCACGCAGAACCTGGCCTGGCCCATGACCAGCGCCTGGTTCGACGTCTCGTGGTCGCTGATGGTCGAGGAGTGGTTCTACCTGCTGTTCGCCAGCCTGCTGATCGCGCTGGCCGGCGTCATGCGCGCCTCGCGGGCCCTCGGGATCAGCTGCGCGCTCTTCATCGCGCTGCCCTTGCTGGCGCGCTGGATCGCCGACGACGCGGTCGCCGCCGACTGGGACGCGCGGATTCGCAAGGTCGTGCTGCTGCGCCTCGACGCGATCGCCTATGGTGTGGCCATGGCCTGGCTGATGCGCAGCCGGCGCCGGGCCTGCGATGCGCTCGCGCAGCCGATGCTGGCGCTGGGCCTCGCGCTGGTCGGTGCCTCGGTGCTGAGCAGCCTGGAGCCGGCCTCCTACCAGAGCGCGTCGTGGCGCGCGGGCTTCTTCAGCCTGACCTCGACGGGCTTCGCGCTGTGCTTTCCGGCCGTCGTGCGGATGCGGCAGCCGGGCCGGGGCATGGAGGCGCCGGTGCGCTGGGCCAGCCAGCGTTCGTACGGCATGTACGTCGTCCACCTGTCGGTGATGGAGTTCGCGCGCCGGCTCATGCTCGACGGCGTGCTGCAGCCGCGCGAGGGCGTGCTGCTGGCCTGCCTGGCCACCGCCGTGCTGGCCGAGTTGTCGTACCGGCTGGTGGAGGTGCCGCTGCTGGTCCGGCGTCCGCCGCAGCATGCGCGCGGCGAACGCGGCCATCGCAACCGCCGCGGCATGCGGGTCATCGCTTCCTGAGCGCGCCGGCGCCTCAGCGCGAGCGGCCCTGGCGGTAGCGTCCGGTCGTCGAGGTCGTCAGCGTGGCGGCCTCCGCCAGCCGCGCCAGCGAACGTCCGACCTGCGCATGCGTGATCGCGATGCCCAGCGCGTCGGCCGCGTCGCTGCCGGGCAGGCCCGGCAGGTCGAGCAGGCGCTTCACCATCTCCTGCACCTGCGCCTTGGCCGCCTGGCCATGGCCCGCCACCGCCTTCTTCATCTGCAGCGCGGTGTACTCGGCCACCGGCAGGTCGCTGGTGACCAGCGCGGTCACGCAGGCGCCGCGCGCCTGGCCCAGCAGCAGCGTGGACTGCGGATTGACGTTGACGAACACGATCTCGACCGCCGAGGCGTCGGGCCGGTAGCGCTCGGTGATCTCGGCGATGCCGTCGAACAGCACCTTGAGGCGCTGCGGCAGGCTGCCGCTGGTGACGCTGCGCGTGCTGATGGTGCCGCTGGCCACGTAGCGCAGCGCATGGCCGTCGACGTCGACGATGCCGAAACCGGTGGTGTTGAGGCCGGGGTCGATGCCCAGGATGCGCATATGTTCTCTAGGCTCCGAAATACCAGCGCACGGAATGGAAGAAGATCGGCGCCGCGAAGCACAGCGCATCGACGCGGTCGAGCAGGCCGTTGGCACCCGTGACGCCCACGCCCTTCTGGCCCCAGTTGGGAATGCCGCGGTCGCGCTTGAGTGCCTTCATCACGAGGTGGCCCATCGAGCCCGCGATGCAGGCGATGACCGAGACCGCGAGCGCCTGGCCGAACTTGAAGGGCGTGATGAAGGAGAACAGGGCGCCCACCAGGCTGGCCACCGCGATGCCGATGCCCCAGCTGGTCCAGTTGAAGCTGCGGCTCACGTTCGGCGCGAAGGGCGCGCGCTGGCTGCGGCGCGAGATCAGGTGCTGCACCAGCACCGAGGTCTGGACCACGAAGACCAGGAAGAACACCAGGAAGGCGCTCTTGCCCTCGTAGCCCGGAAAGCTCAGCAACAGCAGCGCGGGCACGTGGCTCATGCCGTAGACGCAGACCATGATCCCCCACTGCAGCTTGGCATTGCGCTCGAGGAAGTGGCTCGGGTCGTCGGCCAAGGCGCTGGCCACCGGGATCGCGAGGAACACGTAAACCGGGATGAAGACGGTGAACAGGTCGAAGCGCGCGGTGGCCACGAGCCAGAACTGCACCGGCAGCACGACGAAGAAGGCGAGGATCAGGCTGCGGTGGTCGCCGCGCCGCGTGGGCGAGAGGGTGATGAATTCGCGCAGCGCGAAGAAGGCGATCAGCGCGAACAGCACCGTGGCCACGGTCTCGCCGAGCGCCCAGCCGATCCAGAAGATCACGGCCATGAACCAGGTGGTGCCCAGCAGCTTGCGGAAGTGCGCGAGCTCGGCCTGCCAAGTGGCGTCGTGCACCGGGTTGCGCCGCTCCCTGAAGCTCAGGAAGAAGGCGGCGGTGCTCACGATCACGAGCACGCCGAAGACGATCAGGAACAGCGCCGCGACCTGCTGCGTGGGGCTGAGGCTGCGCAGGAACTGGTTCATTCTTCTTCAAACGTCGCGCAAGGCGATCACTGCGGCACGCGCGCGGTCGAGGAAAGGGCGCCGCTCCTCGCCGGCCTCGACGCGGATCGGCGCGCCGAAGGTGACGGAGCAGAGGATCGGCACCGGCACGATCTCGCCCTTGGGCATCACGCGCTGCACGTTGTCGATCCAGGCCGGCACCAACACCACCTCGGGGAACTGGGTGGCGAGCGCATAGAGGCCCGACTTGAACTTCTGCGGTTCGCCCGTGTGGCCGCGCGTGCCCTCGGGGAAGATGATGATCGAGTCGCCGCTGCGCAGCGCGTCGATCAGCGGGGCGAGCGGGTCGGCCTCGCGGGCTGCCGGAGGCATGGGCGGTGCAGGTGGCGCAGCGGGCGCTTCGGGGGCGGAGACCGGTTGCGCGGGCAGGTCGAGTTCGCCCTGGATCTCGGTGCGGACCGGGGCCGTGTCGACGGGCGCGGAGCGCGGCAGCAGCGGCTCCATCGACGGCTCGATGCGTTCGGCGGCGGCGGGCGCCGCGACAGGCTGCACGGGCGTCTCGGCCACGACCGGCACGGCGGG
>Ga0209902_101205_pt1 | contig 14464 bp, 11 predicted proteins | sample FECB27metaG_FD_188304 | JGI IMG/M metagenome (GOLD analysis project Ga0209902, IMG submission 188304) | Cyanobacterial communities from the Joint Genome Institute, California, USA - FECB-27 (SPAdes) (version 2) | ecosystem: Environmental > Aquatic > Thermal springs > Hot (42-90C) > Microbial mats...
ACGAGTCGGCGCAAGCCGGTCGATCCGCACGGCGTGCGATTGGCCATCATCATGCGCTTTTCATCGCTTCGAAGACGTGGTACCAGCCACCGCCAATCCTGAAAGGGAAAAGACGAGTCGACGCTGCATACCAACGGTTCCAGCGTCCCTTCACGCATTCCGAGGTTGGCCATGGCAAAAATCATTGAATCCTCCACCGGCGCTCTGGCGCTGACCTTTGACGACGTGCTGCTGCAGCCCGGTCATTCCGAGGTCATGCCCGGCGAGACCGACATCAGCACGCGCATTGCCGGCGACATCGACCTCAACGTGCCGATCATTTCGGCGGCCATGGACACAGTGACCGAGGCGCGCCTGGCCATTGCCATGGCCCAGGCCGGCGGCATCGGCGTCATCCACCGCAACTTCACGCCGGTCGAGCAGGCCGAGCAGGTCCGCCAGGTCAAGAAGTTCGAATCCGGCATGGTGGTAAACCCGGTCACCATCGGCCCGGACGCCACGCTGGCCGACGCGCTCACCTTGATGCGCACGCATGGCATTTCAGGCATTCCGGTCGTCGAGAATGGCGGCACCGGTGGCCAGAAGACTGGCCGGCTGGTCGGCATCCTGACCAATCGCGACGTGCGTTTTGCCTCCGACCCGGCGCAGAAGGTCTACGAGCTGATGACCCGCGAGAACCTGATCACCGTCAAGGAGACGGTCGAGCAGGACGAAGCCAAGCGCCTGCTGCACCAGCACCGCATCGAAAAGCTGCTCGTCGTCGACAAGCATGGCAATTGCGTCGGCCTCATCACCGTCAAGGACATGGAGAAGTCGCAGCTCAACCCGAACGCCTCCAAGGATGCGCAGGGACGCCTGAGGGCTGCGGCGGCCACCAGCGTCGGCGATGACGGCTTCGAGCGTGCCGAGCGCCTGATCGACGCCGGCGTCGACCTGCTCGTCATCGACACCGCGCATGGCCATTCGCAGCGCGTGCTCGACGCCGTTGCCCGCGCCAAGAAGATTTCCAACTCCGTCCGCATCATGGCCGGCAATGTCGCCACCGCCGACGGCGCCCAGGCGTTGATCGATGCAGGTGCCGACGCCGTCAAGGTCGGCATCGGACCGGGCTCGATCTGCACCACCCGCATCGTCGCCGGCGTCGGCGTGCCACAACTTTCGGCGATCATGTCGGCGGTCGAGGCTGCCCAGAAGTCCGGCGTCACGGTCGTGGCGGACGGCGGCATCAAATACTCCGGTGATCTGGCCAAGGCGCTTGCTGCAGGTGCTGGCGCTGCGATGATCGGTTCGCTGCTTGCCGGCACTGAGGAAAGCCCGGGCGAGGTCTATCTACACCAGGGTCGCTCGTTCAAGGCCTATCGCGGCATGGGCTCGGTTGGTGCGATGGCGCGCGGTTCGGCCGACCGCTACTTCCAGGCCGAGGTTCGCGACACGCTCAAGCTGGTGCCTGAGGGCATCGAGGGCCAGGTGCCTTACAAGGGCCCGGTCGGCGGCGTCCTGCACCAGTTGGCAGGCGGCCTCAAGGCTGCCATGGGATATGTCGGTGGTCGTAACCTGGCCGACTTCCGCGAGCGCGCCACCTTCGTGCGCATCTCCAATGCCGGTCTGCGCGAGAGCCATGCCCATGACGTGACCATCACCCGCGAAAGCCCGAACTACCCGGGCGGCATGTGATTTGATGGTCCTTCGGCTGCGGCGCCACGCTGCCGCGCTGGGTGTTGTCACGGCGGCCGTCTTCGCCGCCATGACGATGCTGGAGTTCTTCTATTTCCGCAGCCTGAGCGGTGGCTTGCCATCGCTCGACCTGCGTTTCCTCGGTTTCTCGGAGAGCGAGGGCTTTGCCTGGGTCGCAGCGTTGGGGCGGCCGGGCGCCGAGATCATTCTCGTCTGGCACTATCTGACGTTCGACCTGATCTTTCCGGCATTGCTGTCGCTGACGCTTGTCAGCCTGGTCCTGAAATCAGGCGAGCATCTGCCGCGCTTCGCGGCGCTGTCCGAGACGATGCGCTCGGTGACGGCTTTGACCTTGGTGCTGCCCTACACGATTGCCGACTATGCCCAAAACATCGTCGTCGCGCGCATCCTGTCCGACCCGCCGTCAGCCGGAGCAAAGTCGATGTCGCTGGCGTCAGCTTTGATCGTGACGAAATTCGCGCTTCTGGCCGTACCTGCCATCGTCTTTGCAGCCTTTGCCCTGGCAGGGCTGAAAAGCAGATCGTCATACGGCAACGCCGGCGGCCGCGATACGGACCGGCAGGCCTAGAGCCTTATCGAGAATTTCTGCTGCTTGTCGTCATTGGCGGAGCTGGTCTCGACGAACTCGAGATAGTGCGCAAGCACGCCACGCAGCTTGTCGGATTTCGTTTCCGGCTCGTTGCCCAGGCCCGGTGCTTTGATCTTGAGCTTCTCTGCCGCACCTTCTGGAATGGCAATCTTGCCGACGTCGACTTCCGAAGCTGTTTCTGGCCCAACCGCAGCACCCAGCCCAGTCAGCGCCTGGATGGCTGCGGCGGCAATTGCCTGCTGGTCACCGTCCGTCGCTTCAATGTCCTCCAGCACTTCTTTCAGCGCTTCCTCGACCTTTTCGGGGATGGCCGCCGCCTCGTCGAGCTTTTCATTGGCTTGTGCCGCCTTGATGGCCTTCTGGTCCTCGGCAATGGTCTCTTCGTCGACGACGTCGATCGAGGATTTGTTGCGCTGTGCGGCGACAGTGTCTTCGACCGACTTGGGACCCTCAGTGGCGGCTTCCATCCGCTGCGACGCCTTGCTGCCGGCCTGGCCGGCGAGCCCTTCCGATATCGTCTCGTAGACCCGTTTGGCAGCATCGCTTTCCGGCTCGATAAACGCGTCGAGCAGATCGGTGACACTCATGCCGTGAAGACGAAAGCCAACCGTGTCCTCCAGAAGCTTTCTCAGGTCCTGGTCAGCGTTCAGATATTCGGATTTGAAGCTGTCCCGGATCAGCTTGGCGACTGAGCGAAAGCTGACACCGTTCTCGCCGGGCTTCGGTATCGAGTAATCCTCGGCGGAGCCCACCGCCACGGGCTTCTGCAGCGCCTCGTCGCGCCATTTGTTGCCGGCCTCGATGCGCTTCGGATCGCCGTCGCGCCCTTCGCTGAGCCTGTCGTTGAGATAGTCGACCGTTTTCTCGACCAGTGCGAACATCGCCTCCATCGGCGTGATGCTGAGGCCGAAATAGTATTCGTTGATCGCCTGCATGTCCTTTGGCGGCGTCGGCGCCGCCTGCGCCATGCCGCCGACCAATTTCACGCCACCATTCGCGGCCTGCGCATCCTCGCGCATCGCGCGTTCGCGTGCATAGGTCCCCGCCTGGATGACCGACAAGGCCGGCTGAAAGCGATTGGCGGTTGCAGGGAGCATCATGTCTGGCCGATCATGGAACAGTGCTTCGGTCCCATAATCTCGCCCACGTCAGTAAATTCTCTATTAATCAGAATGAAGTGTTGTGGCAGATGATCTTGTTATTATTTCACTTTGCTTGAGGGGATGTTTATGAACCAGGCTGCCATTTTCTGGCCCATGCTTGCACAGGTCCTGCTGGTCTACATCGTCTATGCCGTACTTTCGGCCCGGCGCAGGAATGCGGTTCGCTCGGGCGAAGCTCGTATCAATCAGTTCAAGACGCGGTCTACCGAGCCTGAATCGAGCGTCACCGCCGCCAACAACGTCATCAATCAGTTCGAATTGCCGGTACTGTTCTATTCCGCGTGCCTGTCGCTCTACGTGACTTCAGGCGTTTCTTACGTCGCGCTCGTGCTGGCGTGGCTATTCGTGGCGTTGCGTTATGCGCACGCCTGGTTCCACCTGACCACCAACAGGATCAAGTATCGCAGCAGGGCCTTTATTTCAGGCGCGCTGCTTCTGGCACTGCTTTGGATCTGGTTCGCGCTGCACCTCGCCGGCGCGGTTTGAACCGCGCCGCAGGCTGTTCAGGCGTCGATCTCGAACACCGCGATCTTGCGCTTGTCGAAGCGAATAGCGAGTTCGCCGCGCACCAGCTTCAGCGCGGCCTCGCCGAACACCGAGCGGCGCCAGCCCTGGAGGGCAGGGACGTCGGCGGCCTCGCCTTCGGCGGCAATGCGGTCGATGTCGTCGCCCGAAGCCAGCACCTTGGGAGCCACGCCTTCCTTCTCGGAAACGAGCCGCAGCAGGACCTTCAGCAGCTCGGAAGCGGCGCTAGAGCCTTCCGGCGGCTGGAATGTCTTGGGCAGCTTGGGCATCTGGTCGCGCGGAATTTCGAGCGCCGCGTTGACGACGCCAAGCAGTGCTGTCGCCGATGACGAGCGCTCCCAGCCCTTGGGCGTGGTGCGCAGCCGTGCCAGTGCCACGGCATCGCGTGGCGCCTGCTGGGCGACTTCGTAGATTGCGTCGTCCTTGAGCACGCGGCCGCGCGGCACATTGCGTTCGCGCGCCTCGCGCTCGCGCCAGGCGGCCACCGCCTGCACGATGGCCAGCTCCTGCGGCTTGCGCAGCCGCATCTTGAGCCGCTTCCAGGCATCTTCGGGATGCGGGTCGTAGGTCTCGCGGGAGGTCAGGACCTCCATCTCTTCATTGAGCCAGTGCGCGCGGTTCTCGCGCTCGAGCTCGGTGACGAGATGCTTGTAGACGTCGATCAGGTGCGTGACGTCGGCCAAAGCGTAGTCGAGCTGCTTTTCCGACAGCGGCCGGTGGCGCCAGTCGGTGAAGCGCGATGACTTGTCGATGCGCCCGCCGGTGATCTTCTGGACGATCTGCTCGTACGAGACGCTGTCGCCAAAGCCGCAGACCATTGCCGCGACCTGGGTGTCGAACACCGGATGCGGGATCAGCCCACCAAGGTGGAAGACGATTTCGATGTCCTGCCGGGCGGCATGGAACACCTTCGTCACCGCCTCGTTGGCCATCAGCGCAAAGAATGGCTTGAGATCGAGGCCCGGCGCGAGAGGATCGACCAACGCGGAAACGCCGGGTGCTGCCATCTGGATCAGGCAGAGCTCGGGCCAGAAAGTGGTTTCGCGAATGAACTCGGTGTCTACCGTGACGAAGTTGGATTTTTCGAGAGCGGCTACGACGGTTTCGAGTTCGTCCTGGGTCGTTATTACATGCATAATATTGCTTTTATCAGAACGCGTTATCTTTCCATTTCAGCCGGGCGCCCTTTCGTCAAGCACTTGCACGTCTGATGGGGATGTCTAGCCGTCATCAGTGCCGTTGGAGGGGCCATTTCGGCTGGCAAGCCGGGCGAAAATGGGCGACGTCCGTAGCAAGGCGATGAAACGGCCGCGATGGCCGGCCGGAACCGGCGAGCGCGAGCCCATGCGGTAGATGATGACCGCCACGAACACGAGGTAGACGGCCGCACTGAAGCTGAACAGCGAATGCGGGCCAAACTGTTCCATCACGATCGAGGCCACCAACGGCCCCGCGATGGCGCCGACAGAGTAGAACAACATCAAGGCGGCATTGATCAGTACGAATTCGCCCTTCTCGGCGCGGTCATTGGCGTGTGCCGCCGACAGCGAATAAAGCGGCATGGCAAATGAGCCGAAGATGAAGACGAACACGAAATTGGCCAATGGCGATTCGCCGGCGAGAAACACCAGCATCAGCGCCGAGGCCATCGCGCCGACGGTCGTGACAAGCAGCACCTTACGGCGATCCCACAGGTCGGACATGTAGCCGAGCGGGTACTGGACCAAGGCACCACCGATGATGCCGACGCTGACGAAGGTGACGACGTCGGTGACCGACAGGCCGATCTGCTCGGCATAGATCGGACTCAACGTGCGAAAGGCGCTGTTGGTGACGCCGACGAAGATGCAGCCGATGCTGCCGAGTGGAGAGATCTGCCAGGCGCGCTTGAGGTCGAGCTTGACGTCTTCCGGCGGCGTCGGATTGGAACGGTCGCCAAGCGAGACCGGCACCAGCGACAGTGTGATCATGATCGACATGATGGCGAAGATCGTGAACCCGCCGGCGCCAAAGACCGGGATCATGAACTGCGCACCGGTCACCGAGCCGATGTCGATGATGCGATAGATGGCCAGAATTCGGGCGCGGTCATGGTTGGAGACGCCGGAATTGAGCCAGCTCTCCATCACGGTGAAAAGGCCGGCGAAGCAGAAGCCTGTAGCAAAGCGGATCACCGACCACATTACCGGGTCGATGACGAGCACCAGTGTCAGCGTTGCCGAGGCGGCAATGGCGGCGAGTGCCGCGAAAGCCCTGACGTGGCCGACGGCCTTCATGATGCGCGAGATGAAAAGGCAACCGAGCAGGAAGCCCATGAAATAGGCCGTGCCCATCAACCCGATCGTCGACGCCGGAAATCCCTCCTGCGCGCCGCGCAGCGCAATCAAGGTGCTTTGCAGGCCGTTGCCGCCGAGCAGGATGCCGGCGGTGATCAGGAGCGGGATGAGGGGACGTATGGAGGACATCAGGCACGCGATACAAAAGCTGAGGTGGCTACAGTTTGCCCGATCGGTCAATGGCAGTCAGCCGCTGGTGCGACATATTCCGTCGACTGCGCCAACGTTGTCGCCACGGAGGCGGTTAGCGTGCGCGCGCGGCCTATGGCCGCCGGCGGGACCGCCAGGGACGAACGAGGCCGCGATGACGACACTGACCGTGAGCACCAGCATTGACGACGAGACAGCCAGGTTCATCGGCGACGGGCTGAACGCCTACAACTACGATGCGGGAGGTCCCCACAACGACCAGGATCTCTGGATTGTGGCTCGCAGCGACGATGGCGCGGTTACGGGCGGTCTCAAGGGGTCGTCCGAGTACACATGGCTGTTTGTCGAATGGCTCTGGGTCAGCCGCGAATATCGCGGCGAGGGCCTCGGCCAGAAGATGCTCGCGCGGGCCGAGGAGGCGGCAAGGCAGCGTGGCTGCATCGGCGTTCACCTCGATTCGTACACCTTCCAGGCGCCGGAGTATTACAAGCGGTTGGGATATGAGGAGTTCGGCCGCATCGACGATTATCCGGCCGGGCACTCCAGGGTCTGGCTGAAGAAGCGCTTTTAGGCGGCCGAGGGTATGGCGTGCCGTGGCTTTACCTTGACAAAACCGGGCGCCCATGCGCTTTTCGCGCCAAATTTAGGCCTGGGCGCATCGGACGCTCCGGCGCCTTTTGACAACAGCCCGAACCGGAATATTGCCATGCATCGTTACCGCAGCCACACCTGCGCTCAATTGAGGAAATCCGACGTCGGCTCGGCCGTTCGCCTGTCTGGCTGGGTGCATCGCGTGCGAGATCACGGCGGCCTGCTGTTCATCGACATGCGCGATCACTATGGCCTGACCCAGATCGTCGCCGATCCCGACTCGCCTGCCTTCAAGGTCGCCGAGACCGTGCGTGGCGAGTGGGTCATCCGTGTCGACGGCGAGGTCAAGGCGCGTATGGCCGAGTCCGTCAACGGCAATCTGCCGACCGGCGAGATCGAAGTCTTCGCCAAGGAAATCGAGGTTCTGTCGGCGTCCAAGGAACTGCCGCTGCCGGTGTTCGGCGAGCCGGAATATCCCGAGGATATCCGCCTGAAGTACCGTTTCCTCGATCTGCGCCGCGAAACGCTGCACAAGAACATCGTCGCCCGTACCAAGATCATCGCCGAAATGCGCAACCGCATGACCGGCGAGGGCTTCACCGAATATTCGACGCCGATCCTGACGGCCTCGTCGCCGGAAGGCGCGCGCGACTTCCTGGTGCCTTCGCGTATCCATCCCGGAAAATTCTTCGCGCTGCCGCAGGCACCGCAGCAGTACAAGCAGCTGCTGATGGTCGCCGGTTTCGACCGCTACTTCCAGATCGCGCCGTGCTTCCGCGACGAAGACCCGCGCGCCGATCGCCTGCCGGGCGAATTCTATCAGCTCGACCTCGAAATGAGCTTCGTGACCCAGGAAGACGTCTGGAACACGATGGAGCCGGTGATGCGCGGCGTGTTCGAGAAGTTTGCCGACGGCAAGCCGGTCACCCAGCAGTTCCGCCGCATTCCTTATGACACCGCGCTGCGCACCTACGGCAGCGACAAGCCCGACCTGCGCAACCCGATCGAGATCCAGGAAGTCACCAGCCACTTCGATGGTTCGGGCTTCAAGGTGTTCGCCGGCATGATCGCCGCCAACCCGAAGGTCGAGGTCTGGGCGATCCCTGCCAAGACCGGCGGCTCGCGCGCATTCTGCGACCGCATGAATTCCTGGGCGCAAAGCGAGGGCCAGCCCGGCCTTGGCTATATCTTCTGGCGCAAGGAAGGCGACAAGCTTGAGGGCGCCGGTCCGATCGCCAAGAACATCGGTGAGGAGCGCACCGAGGCTATCCGCCAGCAGCTTGGCCTGTCGGACGGCGACGCCGCGTTCTTCGTTGCCGGCGATCCCAAGAAGTTCGTCTCGTTCGCCGGTGCCGCCCGCACCCGCGCCGGCGAGGAACTGAACCTCGTCGACCGCGACCGTTTCGAGCTGTGCTGGATCATCGACTTCCCGTTCTACGAATGGCTGGAAGAAGAAAAGAAGATCGACTTCGCCCACAACCCGTTCTCGATGCCGCAGGGCGGCATCGATGCGCTGAACAGCCAGGATCCGCTGACCATCAAGGCCTATCAGTACGACATGGTCTGCAACGGCTTCGAAATCGCTTCCGGCTCGATCCGCAACCAGCTGCCCGAGACGATGGTCAAGGCGTTCGAGATCACCGGCAAGTCGCGCGAGGAGGTCGAGGAGCAGTTCGGCGGCCTCTACCGCGCCTTCCAGTACGGCGCCCCGCCGCATGGCGGCATGGCCGCCGGTGTCGACCGCGTCATCATGCTGCTCGTTGGCGCCAAGAACCTGCGTGAAGTGACGCTGTTCCCGATGAACCAGCAGGCACAGGACCTGCTGATGAACGCGCCTGCAGAGGCTTCGCCGCAGCAGCTGCGCGAGCTGTCGCTGCGCGTCGCGGTGGCCAAGAAAGAAGCTTAAGCAAGCCGCGCAAGCGACTCTTTCGACTCAACAAAAAGCCCGGCATCGCTGCCGGGCTTTTTTCGTTTCGGGACGTAGCGGCCAGGATCAGTCCTGGTTCGCCGTGACCGTCAGGCCGAGCGTCTTCGGCAGGTCCTTGGGGTTCGACATACCGCTTGCGGCCAGAAGCGCGAACGGAACCGGCGAGGCCGGCTTGGCAGCGATCTCGATCGACTTGGGCGCATCGAGATAGGCCGTGACAGCCGCGGTCACCTGGGTTGCCAGCTCGGGGTTGTTCAGTTCCATCATCAGGAATGGCACGATCGCCTTGGCCTGGTTGGCGATGTCCTTGGCCGTCATGTTCTGCTGCTTGCCGAGGTATTCGAGCACCTTGTTGGTCACCGAATCGTCGTCGAAGCGCACGGTCGCGCCGTTGAAGGTGAGCTGCTGCATCAGGCCGAGCATGGCCAGGCCCTGGGCCGAGTTGTCAGTGCCTTCCGGCTGGGCTGCCATCTTCTTCTGCAGTTCCTGCACCGACTTCAGGAATTCGACGGTGTAGCCGCCGAGGTCGAAGGTCATGCCGAGCGTGCCGGCATTGTCGACGGTGATGTCATAGCTCGACAGCGCCATGCGGCCGTCTGTCGGCTGCCAGGTGCCCTCCATCTGGAAGTCGCCCGAGATGTTTTGGTAGCCGAGCGCTTCGATGGCAGCCCTCGACTGGGGGTCTTCGACGAGGGTCAGGTCGGCGGTGAACTTCTCGGCCGAACCGGTGAACTCCATCGCGTTGCCGTCGGCCGGAGGGGTCACCTCGGCCGCGAAGTTGGTCATCTGGAAGGCCTGCTTGTCGCCGATCTTGACGCTGACATTGTCGAGGTTGGCGGTCTCATACATCAGGAACGAGGCCAGCAGGTCGGTCGAATCGGTGGCTGGCAGCGTGACATTACCGATCGTCAGCGGGCTGACCTCGACCTTGGTCGGACCTTCGTTGAGGCTGTAGGGCTCGGTCGTGATCGTTTCGATCTTGAAGCCGCGATTCTCTTCGGTGATGCCGCTGAGCGTGAGCTTGCCGATCGACAGCGGCTTGCCTTCGCCAGCCAAGGCGATGGTCGCGCCTTCGAGCACCGCCTCGGAAGCGTCGCCCGTCACGCTGCTCCAGCCGAGTGTCACGTTCTGGCCGGCCAGCACCGACTTGAGCCGCTCGGCGACCGCGGTGGCATCCTGGGCGAATGCTGCATTGAGCGGCAGCGAGAACAGGAAGGTCGTGAGTGCGAGCTTGCGGAATGCAGAGCGGTGTTGCGTCATCATAGATCCCTGAGACTTGTGAAATGATTCAGCCTTACGTCAGCCACGAACTGGACCGGAAGAAGGCGACGCAACGACAATGGCCGCAATTCGATCCAAAAGGCAATCACTGCTGAGCAACACGCGCAAAAATGGTGAATGACCGGCTGGTCGCATGATTGCTACTTTAGCGAGCGGGCAGATTTGTCGCAGCGCAGTCCCATTGGCCCTTGCATTTGGCGATAAGGCTTGTCGCGAATCGCCCGTTCCGCTAGTCCAAACCCATGGGAAAAGGGCTTGTGCCGCCTGGAAATGATGGTGGCGACAATATTGAACCGGTCGATCTGAAGAAGGCGCTCGAAGAGCGCTATCTCGCCTATGCGCTGTCGACCATCATGCACCGGGCATTGCCGGACGTGCGCGACGGACTGAAACCGGTCCATCGCCGCATCATGCACGCCATGCGGCTGCTCAGGCTCAATCCTGACCAGGGATTCGCCAAATGCGCCCGCATCGTCGGCGAGGTCATGGGTAAGTTCCACCCGCATGGCGACCAGTCGATCTACGACGCCCTGGTGCGTCTGGCGCAGGACTTTTCGGTCCGGTATCCGCTCATCGACGGTCAGGGCAACTTCGGCAACATCGACGGCGATAGTGCTGCCGCGATGCGCTACACCGAAGCGCGCATGACCGATGTGTCGGTGTCGCTGCTCGAAGGCATCACCGAGGACGCCGTCGACTATCGCCTGACCTATAACGAGGAAGACGAAGAGCCTGTCGTCCTGCCGGGGGCATTCCCGAACCTGCTGGCCAATGGCTCGTCCGGTATCGCCGTCGGCATGGCGACGTCGATCCCGCCGCACAATGCGGCCGAGCTGTGCAGCGCTGCCCTTCACCTGATCGACAACCCGGACGCTTCGGTCACCGACCTGATGACCTCGCCGGGCGAATGGGAGCGGATCAAGGATGATCCCGAGCTTCGCCTCGGCTGCAAGGTTCGTGGTCCCGATTTCCCCACCGGCGGCAGCGTCGACGATGACTGGGCCTCAATCGTCAACGCCTACGAGACAGGCCGTGGCGGCTTCCGCATGCGTGCCATGTGGCAGCAGGAAGACCAGGGCAGAGGCACTTGGAACCTCGTCGTCACCGAGATTCCCTACGGAGTGCAGAAGTCACGGCTGATCGAAAAGATTGCCGAGCTGCTGATCGCCCGCAAGCTGCCGCTGCTCGAAGACATCCGCGATGAGTCGGCCGAAGACATTCGCGTCGTTCTGGTGCCCAAGAGCCGTACCGTCGACCCGGGCCTGTTGATGGAATCGCTCTACAAGCTCACCGAGCTCGAAAGCCGCTTCCCGCTCAACATGAACGTGCTGTCGCGCGGCAAGGTGCCGAACGTGCTCTCGCTCAAGAGCGTGCTGCGCGAATGGCTCGACCACCGGCGTGAAGTGCTCGTCCGCCGCTCGAAGTTCCGTCTCGGCGAGATCGAAAAGCGCCTCGAAATCCTCGGCGGCTATCTGATCGCCTACCTCAACATCGACGAGGTGATCCGCATCATCCGCGAGGAGGATGAGCCCAAGCGCACCATGATGGCGCGCTGGGACCTGACCGACAATCAGGCCGAAGCCATCCTCAACATGCGCCTCAGGGCGCTGCGCAAGCTCGAGGAATTCGAGATCCGCAAGGAGCACGACGCGCTCAGCACCGAGAAGAAGCAGATCGAAGCGCTGCTGGCATCCGATGCCAAGCAGTGGGCAACGATCAAGTGGGAAGTGAGCGAGGTCCGCAAGCATTACGGTCCCGAGACCGAGCTCGGCCGCCGCCGCACTGTCTTTTCCGAAGCGCCGGATCACGATCTGACCGACATCCACCACGCCATGATCGAGAAGGAGCCGGTAACGGTCGTCGTCTCGGAAAAGGGCTGGCTGCGCGCGATGAAGGGGCATCTGGCGGACTTCTCGCAGCTCACCTTCAAGGAAGGCGACAGCCTCAAGCTCGCCTTCCACGCCCAGACCACCGACAAGATCCTGGTCTTCACGACAGGCGGCAAGTTCTACACCATCGGTGCAGACCGGCTGCCGGGTGGGCGCGGCCATGGTGAGCCGATCCGCATCATCGTCGACATGGACAATGATCAGGACATCGTCACCGCCTTCGTCCACGAACCCAAGCGGAAGCTCTTGCTCGTCAGCCATGAAGGCAACGGCTTTACCGTGCCGGAGGAAGAGGTCATCGCCAACACCCGCAAGGGCAAGCAGGTGATGAACATCAAGACGCCCGACGAAGCCAAGCGATGCATCCCGCTGACCGGCGATCATCTCGCCATCGTCGGCGAGAACCGCAAGATGCTAGTGTTCCCGCTCGAGCAGATCCCGGAAATGACCCGTGGCAAGGGCGTCCGGCTGCAGAAGTACAAGGACGGCGGCGTACTCGACGTGAAGACGTTCACGATGGAGAGCGGCCTGAGCTGGCTGGATTCGGCGGAACGCACCTTCACCCGGTCGCGCGAGGAACTGCTCGAGTGGATCGGCACACGCGCCACCGCCGGACGCATGGTTCCCAAGGGCTTTCCGCGTACCGGCCGCTTCGGCTAGGCCGGAAGGAGGCAAATGAGCGCGTGCGGTGCGGCAAAGTTTTCGTGCGCGGCACTGCTTTAGCCTCTATGATCTCCCCATCGGCGCTGAACCGCGCGCCGGGCGACAATCGGGTCCACTTCAGGGCCGAGGAGATCCAGGCTCTTGAACGTGACCAATCCCCGTAAGCCGGAGCGAGAGCAGAGGCTGTTCGGCCCGGCCCAGCCGATGCGTGCCGCTTTGGTGCCGCCACTTTCGGCGGCGCGCTGGCTGCTCGTCCTGATCGTCGCCGCGGGCATCTATTTCTTCCATGGCTTCCTGGTGCCCGTGCTGGCAGCACTCGTCATCGCCTTCGCCAGCTGGCCGCTCTACCGGCGTCTGCTCGTCGCGGTCGATGGCAACAGGACAATTGGCGCAACGCTTGCCCTGCTGTTCATCATCGCCTTCCTCGTCGTGCCGATCTCCTTTGCCGCAACCTACGCCGTCAACGAGATCCGCGACTGGGTTGGCTGGGCGGTGGAAACCAACCGCCACGGCGCGACGACGCCCCAATGGATCAACAACCTTCCAGTTGTCGGCGAATGGCTGAACGAACAATGGACACGCTATGTCGGCCATCCCGGCGCCATCGGCGAACTGGCCCAGCTTCTCAGCGGCGCCAACATCGGCAGCATCTATCGCGGTGTGCTCGCCGCCGGCGGCAGTGCCTTTGGCATCCTTCTGACGCTGCTGTTCATGCTGATCGCCCTGTTTTTCACCTATCGTGACGGCGAGCACTTCGTCAGCCAGCTCGATCGGCTCGGCGAGCGCATCCTGCCGATGCGCTGGGAGCGCATCTCGCGCGTCGTGCCCAAGACGATCAGCGCCACCGTCACCGGCATGACGCTGATTGCCATCGGCGAAGGCGTGGTGCTCGGCCTTGCCTATTGGGTTGCGGGCGTGCCGTCGCCGGTGACGCTCGGCGTGCTCACCGGCTTCATGGCGCTGATCCCGGGTGGCGCGCCTTTGTCGTTCACGCTCGTGTCGGTCTATCTGGTTGCCAGCGGCTCGCCGATTGCCGGTGTCGCCCTGTTTGCCTGGGGTTCGATCGAGCTCTTCATCGTCGACAAGACCTTGCGCCCCAAGCTTGTTGGCGGCCCGATCAAGCTGCCGTTCCTGCCAACCTTTTTCGGCCTCATCGGCGGCGTCAAGACGATGGGCTTTCTCGGGCTGTTCATCGGCCCCGTGCTGATGGCGCTGCTCGTCGCGATCTGGCGCGAATGGCTGCGCGAGGTCGAACTGACCGACGAGGCCGCGATGCTTGCCGCAGCCAACGCCTTGCCGGAGAGCGACACGCCGCGCACTATCGAAGCCATCCGAAGCGACGTGCCGACCAAGCAGGCCGGTTAGCCCCTAGGTCTCGGTGGTGAAAGGCGGCTGGTTACGCCGGCTGCCTTGTTAGGCTCGCCCGGCGCCTGCGTCCCTCGGATAGCTGCCAGGCCGAGTGGGCTATCAGCGTGACGATCAGGATAGCGCCGCCGATCAGGCTGTTGCGGGTCGGCACCTCGGCGAAGATCATCCACACCCAGATCGGCGCCATCACCGTCTCGAGCAGGTAGAACATCGCGACCTCCGGCCCGGAGATGTATTTCGGGCCGTTGGCGAGGCAGAAGAACGAGATCGGCATGATCACGGCGCCG
>Ga0209902_101206_pt1 | contig 14460 bp, 14 predicted proteins | sample FECB27metaG_FD_188304 | JGI IMG/M metagenome (GOLD analysis project Ga0209902, IMG submission 188304) | Cyanobacterial communities from the Joint Genome Institute, California, USA - FECB-27 (SPAdes) (version 2) | ecosystem: Environmental > Aquatic > Thermal springs > Hot (42-90C) > Microbial mats...
CGGGCATATGCATCTGTTCGACGCGCGCGTGAACTTCGCCTGTTCGGGCATCATCGCCCAGGGGCTGGGCCCCGCGGTCGGCGCCGCGCTCGCCGCCAAGCTGCGCGGCAGCGATGCGGTCGCGGTCGCCTTTCTCGGCGATGGCGCGGCGAACCAGGGCGCGTTCCATGAAGCGCTCAACCTGGCGGCAGTCTGGAAGGCACCGGTGATCTTCGTGATCGAGGACAATGCCTATGGCATCTCCGTCGCCAAGCGCGACTGCACCGCGATCGCGCGGAATGCCGATCGCGCCGCCGCCTATGGCATGCCCGGCCGGTTCGTGCCCGGCAACGATCCCGACGCCGTCCATGACGCGGCGGGCGAAGCGATCGCCCGTGCCCGCACCGGCGGCGGTCCGAGCCTGATCGAAATCGAGACGCATCGGCTGGAGGGGCATTTCATGGGCGATGCCGAGGGGTATCGCCCGCCCGGCGAAGTCGACGCGCTGAAGGCGTCCGACCCGATCCCGGCATATCGCGCGCGCCTGATCGCCGATGGCTTCGACCCGGCCGATCTCGATCGCGCCGAAGCCGCAACGCGCGACGAGGTCGAGGCCGCCTTCGCCTTCGCGCGCGCCGCCGCGCTTCCCGATCCTCAGGAGGCCTTCGACCATGTCTTCGCCTGAACCCCGCCGCCGGCTGACGATCGCGCGCGCGATGAGCGAAGCGATCGGCCAGGAGATGGAACGCGACCCCAATGTCCTCGTGATGGGCGAGGATATCGGCAAGCTCGGCGGTGTCTTCGGCACCACCACCGGCCTGCTCGATCGCTTCGGTGCCGGCCGGGTGCGCGATACGCCGATCTCCGAAACGGCGTTCATCGGCGCCGCGGTCGGCCTCGCCGCTTCGGGCTATCGCCCGATCGTCGAGCTGATGTTCGTCGATTTCTTTGGCGTCTGCATGGACGCGATCTACAATCTCGCGGCAAAACAGGCCTATTTCTCGGGCGGCCAGGTGACCTGCCCGATGGTGCTGATGACCTCGGTCGGCGGCGGCTATGGCGATGGCGGCCAGCATTCCCAATGCCTCTACGCCACCTTCGGCCATCTGCCCGGCATGAAGGTGGTCATCCCCTCCAACGCGCGCGACGCCAAGGGTCTGATGCTTTCCGCGATCCGCGATCCCAATCCCGTGATCTTCATGTTCCACAAGGCGCTGCAGGGCATGGGTTGGCTCGGCACCGTCCAGCGATCGATCGCCGATGTACCCGAGGGCGAGCATCTCGTCCCGATCGGCGAGGCGGCCGTCGTCCGCGCAGGCGGCGACCTGACGATCGTCTCGCTGGGCCTGGGCGTACATCATGCGCTCGACGCGGCGAAAACGCTGGAGACGCAAGGCATCGATGCGGAGGTGATCGACCTGCGCACCATCGCCCCGCTCGACCGCGCCGCCATCCGTCGCTCCGTCGCGAAGACCGGACGGCTGCTGGTGGTGGACGACGATTATCTGAGTTTCGGCATCGGCGCCGAGGTGATCGCGAGCGTCTGCGAGGACGCCTCGATCCGGCTGAGGGCGACGCCGGCACGGATCGCGCATCCGGACATCCCGATCCCGTTCAGCCCCGCGCTCGAACATGGCGTGCTGCCCGATGCGGACAAGGTGACCGCCGCCGCGCTGACGATGATGGAGTCCGCCCGATGACCGATGTGACGATCCCTGCCGATCTGTGGGACGGCGATCTGCAGGCGTCGATCTCCGCCTGGCTCTACGAGGATGGCGACGCGGTTGCGGCGGATGCGGTGATCGCGGAGATCATGGTGGAGAAGACCAGCTACGAATTGCGCGCACCAGCGGCCGGCACGCTCCGGCGGCTGGCGGCGGCGGAGGAGCCGATCGCGCGCGGCGATCGCGTCGCCCGTATCGACTGACCGTGGAGGACAGGCTGGCCGCCTGGCTGGCCGCACAGCCGGACGCCGCGATCGACGATCTCGACATTGCCGGCGATGCGGCGATGCTCGACGATGCGCTGGACGGCCGGATCGCGTCTGGCCGCATGCGGATATGGCGAGGGCCGCGGCGGCTGGTGGTGTCGCCACGGCTCGCGCGCCTGCCCGACCTCCCCGCCGCCGCAGACCGTGCCGCTCGCGCAGGCTGGCCGGTCGCCGTGAGACTGTCCGGTGGAACGACGGTGGTCCATCGGCCGGGTATCCTCAACGTCAGTCGCGTCGATATGGTTGAGGGTAACGGCATCGACGCCGAGCAAGGCTATCGCGCGCTTTGCGAAACCATCGTCGCAGCGCTCGCCCGGCTGGGCGTACAGGCCGATACCGGTCCGGTCGCGGAAAGCCATTGCGACGGCCGCCACAATATCCGCTGGAACGGCCGCAAGCTCGCCGGCACCTCCGCCGCGATCCGCCAGCGCAACGGCAGGACGGTGTGCCTGACGCATGCGAATATCGCGGTGTCGGGAGATGTCGCGGAGGATGTCGCGGCGATCGCGGCGTTCGAGCGATGGCTGGGGCTCGACGCACTCTACGATCCGGACGCGCATACGACCGTCGAAACCGCACACGATAAATCCTCCCTGAAGGGGAGGGGGACCATGCCTTTAGGCATGGTGGAGGGGTGAGCCGCAAAGCGGCGACTGCGTCGCCGTACCCCTCCACCGTCCTCCGGACGGTTCCCCTCCCCTTCAGGGAGGATTTTGGTTCCGCTTGCCTTGCCTGTCCCGCCCAGTACGACGGTCGTCATGACCCGACGCGCCGGCCCCGTCTCCGCATTGCGTGACTTCCTGCGCGGAGAGGCCGCAGGCGGGATCATCCTGATGGCGGCGGCGGCGCTGGCGCTGATCGTGGCGAACGGGCCGCTCGGCGATGCCTATCACAATCTGCTCCACGCACCGATCGGCCCCGTGCTGACCGACAAGCTCGGGCCGATGACCGCGCATCTGTGGATCAACGACGGGCTGATGGCGGTGTTCTTCCTGCTGGTCGGGCTGGAGATCAAGCGCGAGTTCGTCGACGGGCGGCTCGCGACCTGGCAGCAACGGCGCCTGCCCGTACTCGCCGCCGCGGCGGGCATGGCGGTGCCGGCCGTCATCTATCTGATCGCGGCGGGCGGCGCGCCGGGGCTGGCCGCGGGATGGGCGATCCCGGCGGCGACCGACATCGCCTTCGCGATCGGCGTGCTGGCGCTGCTCGGCAGCCGGGCGCCCGCCTCGCTCAAACTGTTCCTGACCACGGTCGCGATCGTGGACGACATGGGCGCGGTCGCGATCATCGCCATTGCCTATACCGCCAGCATCGACCTGATCGCGCTCGCCGCGGCCGCCGCGATCCTTGCGCTGATGATGGCGCTCAACCGGCGCGGTGTGACCGCGCTGACGCCCTATATGATCGGCGCGGCGATCCTCTGGTATGCGGTGCTGCTTTCGGGCGTCCACGCCACCATCGCGGGCGTGCTCGCCGCCTTCGTCATTCCGATCAAGCGAACGCCGGGTGCGCCGGATGCCGCCGACTCCCCGCTCCACCGGCTGGAACATGCGCTGCATCCCGGTGTCGCCTATGCGATCGTGCCGCTGTTCGGCTTCGCCAATGCCGGCGTGTCGCTGGCGGGCATGGGGCTGGAACAGCTTCTCGCCCCCTTGCCGCTCGGCATCGCGGCCGGGCTGTTCCTCGGCAAGCAGATCGGCATTTTCGGCAGCATCAAGCTCGCGGTGAAGCTGGGTTTCGCGAGCAAGCCGGGCGGCGCCACCTGGCCGCAGATCTACGGCATGTCGCTGCTGTGCGGCATCGGCTTCACCATGAGCCTGTTCATCGGCGCGCTCGCCTTTCCCGGCGATGCCGCGCTGGTGGAGGAAGCGAAGATCGGCGTGTTGCTGGGTTCGCTGCTGTCGGCGATCGCGGGATATCTGGTGCTGCGCTTCGCGCGGGGTGATGCGGTTAATAATTTGCCTGTAAACGGGAACGGCGACCCAACCACCCGTTCGGGCTGAGCCTGTCGAAGCCCTGCCCTTTCTTCGGTTCTGGCGTCCAGGAAGAACAGGGGTTGGCCTACGGCCGACTGCGTCACGACAGGCTCAGCCCCAGCGGGATTTTCCGGCTTTTGCCGGTCTTCCCTCAAGCATGCCCCGACACACCGAAGCGCCGCCGATAGTCGCCCGGCGGCAGGCCGGTCACCCGGTTGAATACCTTGCGGAATGCGCCGGGATCCTCATAGCCGACCGACCAGGCGATCTGGTCGACCGGGCGGTTGGTGAATTCGAGCAGCTCGCGCGCCTTACCCACGCGCAGCTTCTGCGTATATTCGGTCGGCTTCAGCCCCGTCGCCGCGCGGAAGCGGCGGAGGAAGGTGCGTTCCTCCAGATGCGCCTCGGCCGCCATTTCACGCACGCCGATGTCGCGCGCGCCCTTGGCCTGCAGCCAGTGCTGCACTTTCAGGATCGCCTCGTCGCCATGGGTCAGCGTCGGCGCGAAGTTGCTGTAATGCCGCTGTTCGCGTCCGGCCGGATCGATCAGCAGGAACTTGCCCGTCTCGATCATCACGCTGGGGCCGAGCAGCCGGTCGACCAGGCGCATGCCGAGATCGGTCCACGCCATCAGCCCGCCCGCGGTGATGATGTCGCCATCCTCGATCACCATCTTGTCGGGATCGACCGACACGTCCGGAAACCGTTCGCGGAAATTGTCGGCGAACGCCCAGTGCGTCGTCACCTGGCGCCCCGCGAGCAGGCCGGTCGATGCCAGCAGGAACGCGCCGCCGCAATTGGACGCCAATGTCGCGCCATGGGCATGGCGATTGAGCAGCCAGCGCGCATAGGGCGCAGCCTCTTCGGGCGTGACCGGCCCGGTCAGCCGGCCGGGCACGATCAGGATCGCCGGCTCGCCCTCCTCGCCCGGATGGGTATCGTGGCAGCGCGCGAAGCCGCCATCGTCCTGCTGCCGCCAATGGCTGACGCGCAATGTCGGGCCGCCATGCCGTTCGGAAAAATCGCCGGCGATCGCGAACAGATCGGTCATGCCATGGACCATCGCCATCTGGCAGCCGGGATAGAGCAACAGCCCGACCTCCTGCCTCACGCTCGCCCTGTTCTGCGTCATCGTCATACCCCTGTCAGCATGGCCTGTCAGTTTTGACCCGTCTTATGTCGGATACGCCAATGCCGGTCGTTGCGGAAGCGACCTATCTCTTGTGCATCGGACGCGGAAACGCCCCGACGGTTTCAAAAGCCTGCAACCTCGAAAGGACGGACCATGAGCACGATCACCACCAAGGACGGCACGCACATCTTCTACAAGGACTGGGGCAGCAAGGGCGGCCAGCCCATCGTCTTCTCGCATGGCTGGCCGCTGTCGGCCGATGCCTGGGACGGACAGATGGTGTTCTTCGCCAATCAGGGCTTCCGCACCATCGCGCATGACCGCCGCAGCCATGGCCGGTCCGACCAGGTGTGGAACGCCAACACCATGGATCAATATGCCGACGACCTCGGCGAACTGCTCGAGCAGCTCGACCTGACCGACGTCATCCTGGTCGGCCACTCGACTGGCGGCGGCGAAGTGACCCGCTATCTCGGCCGCCACGGCACGAGCCGGGTCGCCAAGGTGGTGCTGGTCGGCGCGGTTCCGCCGCTGATGCTCAAGACCGAGGCCAATCCCGGCGGCCTGCCGATCGACGTGTTCGACGGCATTCGCAAGGGCACCTATGACAACCGCTCGCAGTTCTTCAAGGATCTGACGATCCCGTTCTACGGCTATAACCGCGAAGGCGCCGCGATCTCCGAAGGCATCCGCGAGGAATTCTGGCGGCAGGGCATGATGGGCGGGCTCAAGGGTCAGCTCGACTCGATCCGCGCCTTTTCGGAAAGCGACTTCACCGAGGATCTGAAGAAGATCGATCGCCCCACGCTGATCCTGCATGGCGACGACGATCAGATCGTGCCGATCGGCGCCTCCGCGCTGTTGTCTTCGAAGCTGGTCCAGGGTTCGATCCTGAAAATCTACGAAGGCAGCAGCCACGGCCTGCCCCAGACCGAGCAGGACCGCTTCAACGCCGACCTGCTGACCTTCTTCAAAGCCTGAAACGAGTGGCGCCGGGCGGAGCCATCTCCGCCCGCGCAATTCGGGGAGACATGACATGACCAAGCAGACCGCACTCGTCACCGGCGCCTCGACAGGCATCGGCGCCACCTATGCCGATCGCCTCGCCCGGCGCGGCCATAATCTGATCCTCGTCGCACGCAGCGCCGACAAGCTGGAAAAACTGGCCGAACGGCTGCGTACCGAGACCGGAGTCGCGGTCGAGATCCTGCCCGCCGACCTGTCCGATGCCAACGGGCTCGCAACAGTCGAACAACGGCTGCGCGACGACAGCGGCATCGCGATGCTGGTCAACAATGCGGGCATCGCCGGCGAAGGACCGATCGTCACCGCCGATCCGGCATTGCTGACAAAGATGATCGACCTGAACGTCACCGCGGTCACCCGGCTGGCCGCCGCGGTCGCCCCGCGCTTTGCCGCCGCCGGCGATGGGACGATCGTCAACATCACATCGGTCACCGCGCTGATGCCCGAGGCCTTCACGTCGGTCTATCCCGCGACCAAGGCGTTCGTGCTGGCCTTCAGCGAAGCGCTGACCGCCGAGCTCGGACCCAAGGGCGTCCGCATCCAGGCCGTGCTGCCCGGCATCACCAGGACGGCGATCTGGGAGGAGGAAAGCCTGGCCGGCATTCCGCCCGAGATGATCATGGAAGTGGACGAGATGGTCGATGCCGCGCTGGCCGGGCTCGACCTGGGCGAAACCGTGACCATCCCCGCCTTGCCCGATCGCGCCGACTGGGACGGCTTCGTCGCCACCCGCACCGCGCTGCGCCCCGGCCTGTCGCTCGCCCATGCGGCACCGCGCTACGGCGTCGTTCCTGTACTGAAATGAATCCTAGGCACGGCGGCGGATCGCGCTAGCATGCGTCTGCTGCCTCCCATGGACGGAGTCGACCGATGATCCTGCTTCTCGCTCTTCTGATCGGCGTGATCGCCGGTCTTCGCGCCATGACCGCCCCCGCCGCGGTGAGCTGGGCCGCCGCCTGCGGCCTGATCAATCTCGACGGCACCTGGCTGGCCTTTCTCGGCTACCGCTTCACCCCCTGGATCCTCACCCTGCTCGCGCTCGGCGAACTGGTGACCGACCAGCTTCCCACCACCCCCAGCCGCAAGGTGCCCGTGCAGTTCGGCACGCGGATCCTGATGGGCGCGCTGACCGGCGCGGCGATCGGATCGACCGGCGGATCGCTGTTGTCCGGCGCCGCGATCGGCGCGGTCGGCGCGGTGATCGGCACCTATGGCGGCGCCGCGGCGCGCGGCAAGCTGGCCGGGCTGTTCGGATCCGATCGCCCCGCCGCGCTGATCGAAGATGTCGTCGCGATCGGCGGCGCCTGGCTGATCGTCTGCGCGGCAGCCGCGGCGTGACCCAAAGCTTCGACGCGATCATCGTCGGCGCGGGCCAGGCCGGCCCGTCGCTGGCGGGCCGGCTGACTGCGGCGGGCATGACCGTCGCGCTGATCGAGCGGAAGCTGATCGGCGGCACCTGCGTCAACACCGGATGCATGCCGACCAAGGCACTGGTCGCCAGCGCCTATGCCGCGCACCTCGCCCGGCGCGGCGCGGATTTCGGCGTGAACACCGGCCCCGTCTCCGTCGACATGAAAAAGGTCCGCGCACGTGCGGACACGGTCTCGACCAATGCGCGGACCAATAACGAGACCTGGCTGCGCGGGATGGAGCGGCTGACGCTCATCATGGGCCATGCCCGTTTCACCGGGCCGGACACGATGGAGGTGGACGGTCGGGCGATCACGGCTCCGCGCATCTTCCTGAATGTCGGCGGGCGCGCCAACGTTCCCGATTTTCCGGGCGTGAACGATGTCGACTATCTCAACAACGTCTCGATCCTGAAGCTCGATACATTGCCCGAACATCTGGTCGTGGTCGGCGGCAGCTATATCGGGCTGGAATTCGCGCAGATGTATCGCCGCTTCGGCGCAAAGGTTACGATCGTCGAAAAAGGACCCCGCCTGATCGCGCGCGAGGACGAGGATGTTTCAGAGGCGATGCGCGAGATCATGGAAGCCGAAGGGATCACGGTACGCACCGGCGCCGAGTGCATCAGCTTCGCCCCCCATCGCGACGGGATCGAGGTGGGTGTCGATTGCACGTCGGGCAGCCCGACCGAGATCGGATCGCATGCCCTGCTCGCGGTCGGCCGGCGGCCGAACACCGACGATCTGGGGCTGGACGTGGCGGGCATCGAGACCGACGCGCGCGGCTATATCAAGGTGGATGACAGGCTCGCGACCAATGTGCCCGGCATCTGGGCGATGGGCGACTGCAATGGCCGCGGCGCATTCACCCATACCGCCTATAATGATTTCGAGATCGCCGCCGCCAACCTGCTCGACGGCGCGGACCGCAAGCTGAGCGACCGGATCCTCGGCTATGCGCTCTACACCGATCCGCCGCTCGGCCGCGTCGGCATGAGCGAGAGCGAGGCGCGCAAGAGCGGCCGGAAACTGCTCGTCTCGAAACGCCCGATGACCCGGGTCGGCCGCGCCATCGAGAAGAGCGAGACGCAGGGCTTCATGAAAATCGTCGCGGACGCGGACACACGGAAGATCCTGGGCGCCGCGATCCTGGGCACCGGCGGCGACGAGGCGATCCACGGCATTCTCGACATGATGAACGCCGATGTCGATTACGGCGTGCTGCAATGGGCAGTGCCGATCCATCCCACGGTGTCGGAACTGATCCCGACGGTGCTGGGGGATTTGAAGCCGGCGGAATAGACGCGAGATCGTCATTCCGGCGAAAGCCGGAATCTCACTTCCTGTTCACCGCAGCAAAAAAAGAAGAGAGATTCCGGCTTTCGCCGGAATGACGGTTAGCTCGAGAGCGTCCTCTGCCAATCCAGCAGCTTGCCGATCGATGTTCCCACCCCGCCGCAGACTTCGATCAGCGGCTTGCGATAGTCCGCGAACAACCCGGCATGGACGTCGATCGCCGCCAGCGCCGCGCCGCAGGCCGGTTCCACCAGCACACGATAGGCGTCGGCGAATTTGAGGCAGGCGGCCACTGCCTCGGCATCGCTGACCGTGACGCTGACGATGGGATGGCTGTCGACAAGGTCCAGCACATGCGGCGCGATCCGCTTCGCGCCGAGCGAGGTCGCGATCGAGGTGATGGCCGGCAGGGTGACGAGCTCGCCCGCCGCGATGCTGAGATTGAGGCTGGCCGCGCCCTCGGTCTCGACCGCGATGACGGGCACGTCGTGCAGGCCGTTGCGCCGCAATCCCTCGACGATACCGGCAAGCAAACCGCCGCCGCCAACACTGGTGACCACGACGTCGAACGTGGCGCCGGCCGCGACGACCTCGTCCACCAGCGTCGCATGCCCTTCCCACAGCAACGGATCGTCGAAGGGGTGGATCAGCACGGCATTGGTCTGACCGGCCAGCACACGGGCATGCGCGAATGCCTCGTCGAAGGCGGCGCCGGCAACGATCACCTCGGTCGCGACCATGGCGACCGCGTCGCGAACCTGCGGGGACGTGGTTTCCGGCACGACGACCGCGCAAGGGATCCCCAACGCCTTCGCGGCATAGGCGGCGGCAAATCCGGCATTGCCGCCCGACGGACAGATGATCCGGGTCGCGCCCGCCTCGACCGCCCTGGTGCAGGCATGGCCGACGCCGCGCAGCTTGAAGCTGCCAGAGGGTTGCAGCGCATCCATCTTCAGCAAAAGCGGCAGGCCCGCCTGGCCATAGGACGAATCCGCGCGCAGCAGGGGCGTGTCGATATGCAGCATGGTCACTCCGGACGAATTGCAGGACCGCTGCATATTCGGCAAAAATAATATCGCAATCGCGCGCGCTCAGAAATCGACCGCGATCCCCTTCAGTTCCCAGTCGCCGTAGCGCACCGGGTCGCGGCCCAGCGGATCCTCGTCCGGGCGCTTCAATTCCTCCGGTTCGGGCACCGGCGGGCTTTTCGACAGATGCGCCGGGGGCTTCACATGGGGCGGACGACGGCCGGACATGGCATGAACCTCGATATTGCAGCGGAAGCGCTTCCTTCCCACATTGGGGATCGAAGGAGCGAATGCCAAGTGAACGGTTTCAAGACGACGATGCTGCTGGCGGCCTTGACCGCCTTGTTCATGGGCCTGGGCTATACGCTGGGCGGCAGCGGTGGCGCGATCATCGCGTTGCTGGTGGCCGCGGGCATGAACCTGTTCACCTATTGGAACGCCGACAAGATCGTCCTGCGCATGCACAATGCGCGCGAGGTGGACGGGGCGAGCGCGCCCGAGTTCGTCGGGCTGGTCCAGCAACTTGCCAGCCGCGCGGGCCTGCCGATGCCGCGCGTCTACATCATCGACGATCCGCATCCCAATGCCTTCGCCACCGGCCGTAATCCGGAGAATGCGGCGGTCGCCGCGACCTCCGGCCTGCTCGCCATGCTGAATCGCGACGAGATCGCCGGCGTGATGGCGCATGAACTGGCGCATGTCCGCAACCGCGACACGCTGGTGATGACCATGGTGGCGACGATCGCGGGCGCTATCTCGATGCTCGCCAATTTCGGGCTGTTCTTCCGCTCGTCGGACAATCGCGGCAGCATGCTGGCGACGATCCTTGCCGTGTTCGTCGCGCCCTTCGCCGCGATGATCGTCCAGCTCGCGATCAGCCGCACGCGCGAATATGGCGCGGATCGCGGCGGCGCCGAGATTTCGGGCAACCCGCGCGCGCTGGCCTCCGCGCTCGCCAAGCTGGCGCGCGGCGCCGCACACGTGCCCAACCATTTCATCGAGCGGAATCCGGCAGCCGCGCAGCTCTATATCGTACCCGCGCTCAGCGGGCGCGGCGGCGACAGCCTGTTCTCCACGCACCCCGACACGCAGAACCGCATCGATGCGCTGGAGCGGATCGCGGGAGAAATGGGGCTCGACAGCCCGCCGCCGCTGCTCGACCCCGTCCCGCGTCGGCAAAGCGCCGTGCCCACTTCCGCGCTACGGAAACCGGGCAGTGCGCTCGATCCGCTGCGGCGGAAATGACGCGCCGGATTTGACATCGCGTCGTCCCGGTCAGAGGGGAAGGCGATGACATCCCGTTATCCCGCCCCCACGCCGGGCCTGCCTGCGCGCCGCGCCGCATTGAAGCTGCTCGACGCCGTTCTCCGCCGCGGCCAGCCGCTGGAGATGGCGCTCCATGGCGCGACCCAGGGGATCCCGAAATCCGAGGATCGGGCGCTTGTCCATGCGATCGCGGCGGAGACGCTGCGCCGCCTGCCCGATCTCGACGCACTGATCGACAGCTCCACGCCCAAGCCGTTGCCCGATGACGCCAAGGCACGCACGGTGCTGCGCATCGCGCTGGTCCAGGCGCTCGCGCTCGGAACGCCGCCCCACGCCGCGATCGCGACCGTCCTGCCGCTGGTCGATGGCGGCCCGAAACGACTGGTCCATGGCGTGTTCGGCAATCTGATGCGCCGCGGCGCGACGCTGCCCGAACATCCGACCCTGCCCGATCATGTCCGCGATCGTTGGTCCGCGCATTGGGACGAGGCGACGATCGCCGCCGCCAGCGTCGCGCTCGCCGTTCCGCCGCCGCTCGACCTGACGCTGAAAAACGCCGCCGAGACCGCTCGCTGGGCGGAAGCGATGTCCGGAGTCAGTCTGGCGCCCGGCCATGTCCGCGTCTCGGATGGAGGCCCGGTCGCAAGGATGCCGGGCTTCGACGAAGGCGCCTGGTGGGTTCAGGATCTCGCGGCATCGCTGCCCGCACGATTGCTCGGCAGCGGCGACGGCGTCGCGCTGGATCTGTGCGCCGCGCCAGGCGGCAAGGCGCTCCAGCTCGCCGCGGCGGGCTGGCGGGTGATCGCGCTCGACCGCAGCGCGAAACGGATCGAGCGCGTCGGGGAGAATGCCGCGCGCATCGGCCTGTCGCTCGACATCGTCACCGCCGACGCGCTCGAATGGGCGCCCGATGCCCCAGCGCCGGCGATCCTGCTCGACGCGCCCTGCACCGCCACGGGCATCTTCCGTCGTCATCCCGACGTGCTCTATCGCATCGGCCCGCGCGAAATCGCCGAGATGGCCGACCTGCAACGCCGGATGCTGGAACGGGCCGTCGACTGGCTGGCCCCCGGCGGCCGGCTGGTCTACGCCACCTGCTCGCTCGAGCCGGAGGAAGGCGAACGGCAGATCGAGGCGCTGCTCGATGCACAGACCGATATCGCGATCGACACCGTCCGCGCCGAGGAACTGCCCGCCGGGATCGCACCGCACGAACGCGGCTGGGTCCGCACGCTTCCCGGCATGCTGGCGGAACATGGCGGCCTCGACGGATTCTTCATGGTGCGGCTGGTCAGGGGCTGAGGGGGGGATACCTCCATCCCACACCGCCATGGCTAGCTCAGCACGCTTGCCCGCTCTTCCCCCCTTGGCTAAGGCCAAGGGCTCATGAGCAATCCCATCCGCATCGCCCCGTCCATCCTGTCCGCCGACTTCGCAAAGCTCGGCGAGGAGATTCGCGCCATCGACGCCGCAGGCGCCGACTGGATCCATGTCGATGTGATGGACGGCCATTTCGTGCCCAACATCACGATCGGCCCGGCCGTGGTGAAGGCGCTTCGCCCGCACACGACCAAGCCGTTCGACGTGCATCTGATGATCTCGCCGGTCGACGCCTATCTCGAGGCGTTCGCAGAGGCCGGCGCCGACATCATCACCGTCCATCCCGAGGCCGGGCCGCACACGCATCGCACCGTCCAGGCGATCAAGGCGCTCGGCAAGATGGCCGGCGTCGTGCTCAATCCCGCGACCCCCGCCAAGATGCTCGATTATCTGATCGAGGACGTGGACCTCGTCCTCGTCATGAGCGTTAACCCCGGATTCGGGGGGCAGAGTTTCATCGAAAGCCAGCTCCGCAAGATCGAGGCGATCCGCAAGATGATCGACAAGACGGGCAAGGACATAAGGCTGGAAGTGGACGGCGGCATCGACGTGAACACCGCGCCGCGCGCGATCGCGGCGGGCGCCGACACGCTGGTCGCCGGCACCGCGACCTTCCGCGGCGGCCCCGAGAAATATGCCGCGAATATCGAGGCATTGAGGGGCGGGTGAGCGCCGACCGGCCCACCGATGGGGGCGCCGACGGCATCGAGCAAGGCAAACGGCTCGTGCGGCTCGGCGGCGACAAGGGGCTATCGCTGGCCGAGCGGCTGACTGCGCGTTTTCATCGGTTGAGCTGGCGAACGCCGCTTCATGCGCTGCGGCTGAAGGGGCGCTATCCGCTGAAACTGATGGCCGTGCCCGACGATCCGATGATCGGGGACATACGCGCCGGCCGTGCGCTGCTCGACGGCGCCTTCCAGCTTCGCGGCGAACGACTGGAACTCTCGTCGCTCGATTTCGCGCGGCTCGACGCATCGCCGGGCCTGACCGACTATATCCACAGCTTCGCCTGGCTGCGCGACCTCTCGACCGTCGCGACGCGCGAGCAGGGCGCGCCGATCGCCGAAGCCGTGATGCGCAAATGGACCGCGCGCCATGCCGAACAGGTGAGCGATCTGGCCTGGCGGCCCGATCTGTGGGGCAAGCGCATCCTGTTCTGGACCGCGCACGCGCCACTGATCCTGTCGAGCAGCGACCTCATCTACCGGTCGGCGGTGCTCAATGCGCTCGCACGCGGCGCACGCCATCTCGATCGCGGCGCGGACAAGGCGGAGCCCGGCGTGCCGCGCATCGCCGCCTGGGCCGGGCTGACCGCGGCCGGCCTGCTGATCCCCGGATCCGGCACGCGGCTCGCGACAGCCGAAGCCGGGCTGGTGCGCGCGCTGCAGGGCGGCCTGTTCTCCGACGGCGGCGTGGCCTGTCGATCGCCTTCGGGCCAGATCGAGGCGGTGATGCTGATGTCGATGCTGCTCGCCGTCTACGACGTCCGCCGGCAGACGACTCCGGACGCGCTCGAATCCGCGATCGGGCGCGCCGTTCCGGCGCTGCTGGGCGTGACGCATGGCGATGGCGGGCTCGCCAGTTTCCAGGGCAGCGCCCCCGCCCCCGCCGAAAAGGTCAATGCGGTGATCGAGGCCTCGGGCATCCGCACCCGTCCGCAGCGCCAGCCGCGCGACTGGGGCTATCACCGGCTTTCGGGCGGCGCGACCGTGCTGATCGTCGATGCCGGCCCGCCGCCCGTCAGCCGGCTGAGCGCGGGCGGATGCGCGTCTACTCTGGCCATCGAAATGTCCGACGGAGCCCACCGGCTGGTCGTCAATTGCGGTGGATCGCGCGAACCGAGCGCCTACGTCCCCGATCGGCTGGCCCAGGGCCTGCGGTCGAGCGCCGCGCATTCGACGCTGATCGTCGCGGACAGCAACAGCACGGCGATCCATAGCGACGGGTCGATGGGCCGCGGCGTCGCCGAAATCGAGTT
>Ga0209902_101207_pt1 | contig 14457 bp, 15 predicted proteins | sample FECB27metaG_FD_188304 | JGI IMG/M metagenome (GOLD analysis project Ga0209902, IMG submission 188304) | Cyanobacterial communities from the Joint Genome Institute, California, USA - FECB-27 (SPAdes) (version 2) | ecosystem: Environmental > Aquatic > Thermal springs > Hot (42-90C) > Microbial mats...
TGCATCTGGATGTCGGAATCGAGCAGGCCCTGGATCTCGATCGAGCGCTCCGGCGACATCTCGTAGGGAGCGCCGTCGATATGCGAGCGGAAGGTCACGCCCTGCTCGTTGATCTTGCGCAGCTTCGACAGCGACATCACCTGGAAGCCGCCTGAGTCAGTCAGGATCGGATGTGGCCAGCGGGCGAAGTCATGCAGGCCGCCGAGCTTGGCCACCCGCTCCGCGCCCGGGCGCAGCATCAGGTGATAGGTGTTGCCGAGGATGATGTCGGCGCCGACGCCGCGCACCTGGTCCATATACATCGCCTTCACCGTGCCGCCGGTGCCGACGGGCATGAAGGCCGGCGTGCGGATGGTGCCGCGCGGCATGGTGATTTCGCCGCGCCGCGCCTTGCCGTCGGTCGCAAGCAGCTTGAAGGTGAACTCAGAACTCATCGGTCGTCCCTGAACAGCAGGCTTGAATCGCCGTAGGAATAGAAGCGGTAGCCGCTCGAAATGGCATGCGCATAGACATCGTGCATGCGCTCCAGTCCGGCGAAGGCCGAAACCAGCATGAACAGCGTCGAGCGCGGCAGGTGGAAGTTGGTCATCAGCGCATCGACGAATCTGAAGCGGTAGCCCGGCGTGATGAAGATGTCGGTCGGGCCTGACCAGGCGGCGAGCGTGCCGTCCTCTTGCGCGGCACTTTCCATCAGGCGCAGCGACGTGGTGCCCACGGCAACCACCCTGTTGCCCCGCGCCCGCGCCGCGTTGAGCACGGTTGCCGTCTCGGCCGAGACGTACCCGATCTCCGAATGCATCTTGTGGTCGGCCGTGTCGTCAGCCTTCACCGGCAGGAAGGTGCCGGCGCCGACATGCAGCGTCACGAACTGCTTTTCGATGCCGCGCGCCTCGAGCGCCGCAAACAGCTCCGGCGTGAAATGCAGGCCGGCGGTAGGGGCGGCGACAGCGCCCTCTTCCCGGGCATAGACGGTCTGGTAGTCCTTGCGGTCGCGCTCGTCGTCGGCGCGCTTGGAAGCGATATAGGGCGGCAACGGAATGTGGCCGACGGCATGCAGCGCCTCGTCCAGCGCCGGCCCGGCAAGGTCGAAAGCCAGAAGCGCCTCGCCACCCTCGCCCTTCTCCAGCACCGTGGCGTCAAGCTGGCCGAGCATGCAGGCCTCGGCGCTGTGGCCGAACTGGATACGGTCGCCAACTGCGACACGCTTGCCCGGCCGCATGAAGGCGAGCCAGCGGTCGGGTGCGGTGCGCATGTGCAGCGTCGCATCGACATGCGCCACCGCCTCGCCGCGCACGCGAACTCCCTTGAGCTGGGCCGGGATGACACGCGTGTCGTTGAGCACCAGCACGTCGCCGGGTTCGAGCAGCGACGGCAGGTCGCGCACCGAAAGATCGGCCAGTGCCTCACCCGGACGAACGGTCAGCAGCCGCGCCGTGTCGCGCGGTTCGGCCGGGCGCAGCGCAATGTTCGCCTCCGGCAGCTCGAAATCGAAAAGATCAACGCGCATCAGTAAATACGGATCATCAGGGCGCCGGCGAGCAAAAGCACGGCGCCGACGATGCGGCCCATGGAGATCTCGCGCATGGCGACACCCAATATGCCAGCCTTGTCGACAAGCATGCCGGCCAGCAACTGACCCGCCACCAGGAAGGCCATCAGGGCCGCGGCACCAATGCGCGGCGTCAGCAGCACCGTGGAAGTGACATAGACCGCGCCCAGCACGCCGCCGGCCACGAACAGCCACGGCGCCGGTGCCTTCCAGTCGATGGCCACACCTTGCATGCGGGTAGCGAGCAAGGTGACCACGGCAAGCACGATCGCGCCGGCGAGAAAAGAGATCGCAGCCGCCGCGACGGGCACACCGAGCCCGCGCGCCAGCTGCGCATTGATGGGAGCCTGGATGGCAATGAAGGCGCCCGCCAGAACGCCGAGAAGCGACCAGAGAGCGCCAGCCATTATCAGTTATTCCGCAACGTCGGCCGCAACCTTCAGCGACACGATCTTGTCGGGATCCTGCACCGGCTCGCCGCGCTTGATCTTGTCGACGTTGTCCATGCCTTCGATGACCTGGCCCCACACCGTGTATTGGCGGTTCAGGAAGCCGGCGTCCTCGAAGCAGATGAAGAACTGCGAGTTGGCCGAGTTCGGGTTCTGCGAACGCGCCATCGAGCAGGTGCCGCGGCCGTGGTTCATGTTCGAGAATTCGGCCTTCAGGTCCGGCTTGTCCGAACCGCCCATGCCGGCACGGCCCGGGTTGAAGTCCTTGCCGCCCGACTTACCGAACTTGACGTCGCCGGTCTGGGCCATGAAGCCGTCGATGACGCGGTGGAAGACAACGCCGTCATAGGCGCCTTCGCGCGCCAGTTCCTTGATGCGGCCGACATGGCCGGGGGCCAGGTCCGGGAACAGCTCGATGACCACATTGCCCTTGGTCGTTTCCATGATCAGCGCGTTTTCGCGATCCTTGATCTCGGCCATGATGAAATTCCTTCTCTTCGTTTTCGTTTACTTGGCGTCCGCGGCGATGCGGACCTTGATCATGCGGTCGGGATCGCTGACCGACCCGTTGTTGGCCGCGTCACCCTTCTTGATGGCGTCGACCAGTTCCATGCCGCTCTCGACATCGCCGACGATGGTGTACTGGCCGTCGAGCGAGGATGCGGTGTCGAACATGATGAAGAACTGCGAATTCGCCGAATTCGGGTCCTGCGAGCGCGCCATGCCGACGACGCCGCGCTTGAAGTTCTCGCTGGAGAACTCGGCCTGGATGTCAGGCAGCTTCGAGCCGCCCATGCCGGCGCGGTTGGCATCGTAGCCATCCTTCATATCGCCGAATTCGACGTCGCCGGTCTGGGCCATGAAGCCGCCGATGACGCGGTGGAAGGCAACGTTGTCATAGGCGCCTTCGCGCACCAGCGTCTTGATCTGGGCGACATGCTTGGGCGCGAGGTCGGGGCGCAGCGCCACCGTCACGTCGCCGCCCTTCAGCGTGATGATCATGGTATTCTCGGGCTCGGCGGCGAGGGCTGCGGCCGATCCGGCCAAAAGGCCGGCGAGGACGACGAAGGACGAGGCAAGCTTCCTGAGCTGCATGTTTCGATACTCCGGAGAATTATTTTGCGAATTTGGCGTTGAGCGCGCCGGCAACCGCCGCCGGCACGAACGGACGGATGTCGCCGCCCATCGAGGCTATCTGGCGGACAAGTGTGGCGGTAATGGTGCGAACCGAGGGGCTCGCCGGCAGGAAAACCGTCTGCAGTTCCGGCGCCATTGTCTCGTTCATGCCGGCCATCTGCATCTCGTAGTCGAGGTCGGTGCCGTCTCGCAGGCCGCGGATCATGATCGAAGCACCTTCCTTGCGTGCGGCGTCGATCACCAGCCCGTCGAAGGCCACCACCTTGATGCGGCCGCCATCGGCGCCGAATTCCGCCTTCGTCGCTTCCTCGATCAGCGCCACGCGCTCCTCGAAGGAAAACAGCGGCTTCTTGCCGGGATGAATGCCGATAGCGGCATAGACAACGTCGGCAACGGCCAGCGACGCCTTGAGCACGTCGAGATGGCCGTTTGTGAGCGGGTCAAACGACCCGGCATAGATGGCGATGCGATCAGTCATGGGCTGCTTCTAGAACATCGGCGCCAAAGGTGGAAGCGCACTTTGCCGCCAACCTGGTCCGTGTCCGGCCGGAAAATGGTTTACGAGATGAATGCGAGATGAACGGCAATCTCAGGATCAGTTCAAGCGGATGTGAATAGAACGTCATTATAGTGCGTGAAACCAAACAGCGTCTCGTCCGTTGTTTCCAGCAGGAGAACAGCGCCATGATGATCTACATGCTCGCCGCGGCCATGACCCTGGCCATGCTTGTCGCCACTGCCTTCAGCCTCCACCAGGAGGCTCACCGCGTTCGGACCAAGGTCCAGACCGCCCGCGTGCAGCTTCCGGGCTGGCGCAATCCGCGCGCCCCGCGCTGAACAGTTTCTGCCCCTCCAGGCAAAAGCGGCGCCTCGGCGCCGCTTCTATCTCTTCATGATTAAATAGGCCCAACCTCTTGAACGGACGCCATTTTCAGGCGTCCGTAAAAGATCAGCCCTGGTCGCCTTCGGGTGCAGCGTCTCCGCCCGGCACTTCGCCGGCAACGCCGTCACCATTAACCGCCTCGTCGGCCTCATCCTCGCCCTGCGGCTCGGAAATCCGCTCGACCGACACCACCTTCTCGCCATCGGCGGTATTGAAGATGGTCACGCCCTTGGTGGCGCGGCTCGCCGTACGGATGCCGTCGACCGGCACCCGGATGACCTGGCCGCCGTCGGAGACGAGCATGATCTGGTCGTCATTGCCGACCGGGAAGGTCGCCACCAGCTTGCCGATCTCCGCCACCTTCGACACGTCGGTGGCGCGGATGCCCTTGCCGCCACGGTTGGTCAGGCGGAAATCATAGGACGACGAGCGCTTGCCATAGCCATATTCGGTCACCGTCAGCACGAATTGCTCGTGCTCGGCAAGAAGCTGATAACGCTCATCGGAGATGTCGGCTTCCTCGCCGACCTCTTCGTTGGTCAGCGCGATATCCTCATCCTCGCCAGCGGCAGCGCCTGCAGCCAAGCGCCGCTCGGCAACGGAGCGCTTGAGGTAGGCAGCACGTTCGGCCGGGCTCGCCTCGACATGCTCGATGATCGCCATCGAGATGACGCGATCGCCCTCGCCCATGCTGATGCCGCGCACGCCGACCGAGTTGCGGCTCTGGAACACGCGCACGTCGTCGACGCGGAAGCGGATGCACTGGCCGGAATCGGCGGTCAGAAGCACGTCGTCATTGTCGGTGCAGGTTTCGACGCCGAGGATCTCGTCGCCTTCTTCCTCCAGCTTCATGGCGATCTTGCCATTGCGGTTGACCTGGACGAACTCGCTCAGCTTGTTGCGGCGCACGGTGCCGCGCGTCGTTGCGAACATCACGTCGAGCTCGGCCCAGCTTGTCTCGTCCTCGGGCAGCGGCATGATCGTGGTGATGCGTTCGCCCTGCTGCAGCGGCAACAGGTTGATCAGCGCCTTGCCACGAGATTGCGGGTTGCCGATCGGCAGGCGCCAGACCTTTTCCTTGTAGACGATGCCGCGCGACGAGAAGAACAGCACCGGCGTGTGCGTGTTGACCACGAACAGCCGGGTGACGAAATCTTCGTCCTTCGTCGACATGCCCGAGCGGCCCTTGCCACCGCGGCGCTGCGCCCGGTAAAGCGACAGCGGCACGCGCTTGATGTAGCCGGAATGGCTGACGGTGACGACCATGTCCTCGCGCGGGATCAGGTCCTCGTCTTCCATGTCGGCGCCGCCGTCGGTGATCTCGGTCCGGCGCGGCACGCCGAATTCGTCGCGCACGGCAACCAGCTCGTCCTTGACGATCTGCTGGATGCGGGCTCGCGACGACAGGATGTCGAGATAATCGGTGATCTCGGTGCCGATCTTGTTGAGTTCGTCGGCGATTTCATCGCGGCCCAGTGCCGTCAGGCGCTGCAGGCGCAGTTCGAGAATGGCACGCGCCTGCTCTTCCGACAGATTGTAGGTGCCGTCGTCATTGATGCGGTGGCGCGGGTCGTCGATCAGCCGGATCAGCGACTCGACGTCGGATGCCGGCCAGCGCCGCGTCATCAGCTGATCGCGCGCCGTCTGCGGATCGGGCGCGGTACGGATCAGCTTGATGACCTCGTCGATGTTGGCAACGGCGATCGCCAAGCCGACCAAGATGTGGGCGCGGTCGCGCACCTTCTTGAGCAGGTACTTGGTGCGGCGGCTGATCACCTCTTCGCGGAAGGCGACAAACGCCTTCAGCATGTCGAGCAGCGTCAGCACCTCCGGCTTGCCGCCGTTGAGCGCCACCATGTTGGCGCCGAACGAGGTCTGCAGCGGCGTGAAGCGGTAGAGCTGGTTGAGGATCACCTCGGCATTGGCATCGCGCTTGAGCTCGATGACGACGCGATAACCCTGGCGGTCGGACTCGTCGCGGATGTCGGAGATGCCCTCGATGCGCTTGTCGCGCACCAGCTCGGCCATCTTCTCGATCATCGACGCCTTGTTCACCTGGAAGGGAACTTCGGTGATGATGATCGACTCGCGATCTCCCGCGCGCTGCTCGATATTGACCTTGCCGCGCATGATGACCGAGCCACGGCCGGTCGAGTAGGCGTTGTAGATGCCCGAGCGCCCGAGGATAAGGCCGCCGGTCGGGAAGTCCGGACCGGGAATGATCTCCATCAGGTCGGGCAGGTCGATACCAGGATTTTCCATGACGGCGATGGTGCCGTTGCAGATCTCGACCAGATTGTGCGGCGGAATGTTGGTCGCCATGCCGACGGCGATACCGCCGGCGCCATTGACCAACAGCGCCGGGAAGCGCGCCGGCAGCACGCGCGGCTCCTGGCCCGACGCATCATAGGTGTCCTGGAAGTCGACGGTGTCCTTGTCGATATCCTCGAGCAGCTCGTGCGCGACCTTGGTCAGGCGCGCTTCGGTGTAGCGCATCGCCGCGGGCGGATCGCCGTCGATCGAGCCGAAATTGCCCTGCCCGTCGATCAGCGGCACGCTCATCGACCAGTCCTGCGCCATGCGCACCAAGGCGTCATAGATCGAGGCGTCACCGTGCGGGTGATATTTACCCATCACGTCGGCGACCGGACGCGCCGACTTCACATATTTGCGGTTCCAGTGGTAGCCGCTCTCATGCGAGGCGAAGAGAATGCGGCGATGCACCGGCTTCATGCCGTCGCGCACGTCGGGCAGCGCGCGGCTCACGATCACGCTCATCGCGTAATCGAGGTAGGAGCGCTGCATCTCCTCGATGATGGAAATCGGCTCGATGCCGGAGGGACCGTCAGGTCCACGCGGTGATTTCTGGTCGGTCAACTCGGATCACGCATGTTGGGAATCATTTACCTTATATATAGGAACGGTCGCTGAATGACCAATTCCAGCAGCGCTTTTCCAACGCTGATTTGGGACGCGATTTCAAAAGGATAGGTCCAGCCGCCCGATCCGCGACAGTCTGTCCGGCGGCCGCGCTCGCCTTATTGCGCTACCGGCCACGCGCGTTCGCATAGGGCGCCTAGGTGTTGAACTGCATCATCCGCCCCGTTGTGAATTTTTCACACCAAGGCACGCCATGGATTCGGCAGACTCAGCCGTGCAATTCCCTTTGAGGGCTCTGGCGCGGCGGCCCGGCTCGGGTTAGCCTGCAGGCGCCGGGGGAGATGCCAGATGCCGCTTTTCGACACTGTTTTCAATGCCTTCGTCACCATCCTCGTGACCATCGACCCGCCGGGCCTGGCGCCGCTGTTCCTGGCGGTGACGCGCGGCATGAACCGTGAGCAGCGCCTGCAGGTCTCGGTGCGCGCGAGCGTCATCGCCTTTGTCGTGCTGGCGGTGTTCGCAGTCGCCGGTGCTGCCATCCTCACTGTCTTCGGCATCACGCTGCCGGCCTTCCGCGTCGCCGGCGGTTTCCTTTTGTTCTTCATCGCCTTCGAGATGGTTTTCGAGAAGCGCCAGGACCGCAAGGAGAAGATCTCGGACGTCGCGATCACCCGCGACCACATCCACAACATCGCGGCCTTCCCGCTCGCCATCCCACTGATCGCCGGCCCGGGCGCGATCTCGGCGACGGTGCTGCTCTCTGGCTCGTTCCAGGGCTGGGCCGGCCAGCTGGCCCTGGTCCTGATCATCCTCGCCTGCCTCGCCGCCACCTATTTGGTGTTCGTGCTCGCCGAGCGCATCGACCAGTTCCTCGGCCAGACCGGCCGCTCCATCCTCACCCGCCTCCTCGGCGTCATCCTGGCAGCGCTTGCCGTGCAATTCGTCGCCGACGGCATCAAGGCGCTGATGGCGGCTTAGGGGGCCTCACGACGGCCCACGCGCCTGCAACGTCTATGCGCTCTGCCCCAAGTCTGGCTGAAGGTAGCCACATAGCCATCCACCATGACGTTCAAGCCAAGCCGCCAGCCTTCTTCCGCTTGCGCAACCGGCCGCGCGCATTGGCATAGGGCGACGAGGTGTTGAACTGGATCATCCGCCCTATCGTGTACTTTTCGTACCAGGGCGCGCCGTAGAGTTCGGCATCCGAATACCCTTCGACCAGCACCACGATCCGCGCCTTGGCATCCGCAAGCCGCTCGAGCAAGGCCGGCCAGGACAGCTCTGCATAGTCGCCGTGGAATTTGCCCGCCAACCTGCCGAGTTCGTTCCACTTGTAGCCGGTCTCAGGGAAATCGACTGTCAGCCCCGCGCGGCGGCGCTCGTGCCATTTCAGCACCAGCTCGCTCCAGCCGACCAGATAGCTGACAAGATCGTGCACGCTCATGACCGTGCCCTTGGCATGTCCTTCAAGCGTCGCCTCGCGCGTCAAACCTTCCGGCACCTGTGCCAGATCACGCCACAGCCTGTCGAAGCTGTCCTCGATCACCTCAATCAATTCAGACTTGTGTTCGGGGATGCTCATTCAGGTAGCCAGCCCTTTGCCGGAGATTTCCGTGCGCGCACCCCCGCAACCTATCCGCCGCCGGCTGCTCTGCCAGTCGGGCCGTTCGTCGCACGATCCTGCCTTGACCCGCGCCTCCATACGGCTAAGTCAGCGCGGAAAGGACAGCCACGCGCATTCCATTCAGAACCTCCAAAGCTATTGCTTGAAGCAATGCTCGCGATGCCATTGCAGGAAGTGCGGATGGGGACGGTCGGACAGGCGCTGGGGGCCGATTGCTCGGCCGGTGCGGTTGACGATGCCCTTGATGCCATCGGGATCGTTCGCCTGCCTGGAGATCAAGATCTCGAGATCGTCGGACAGACTGATGAGGCCTCGGTCGAACATCCAGTGGGCTGTTCCGGATAGCGCGATGCCGTTGCTGACGACATCTGGCCCGCCTGCCTCGACGGGGCGAATGTGGGCCGCCGCGACTTCAGCCCGTCCGCCGCCGTTGATGAGCTTCAATCCGGTGATCGCACAGCGCTCGTCATAGGCACGCAGAACGATCTTTCGGAAGACGCGGTCGCGCACGATGCGGGACGTCAACAACCGAGTTCGCTCGCGGCTCTCCTCAAACACGAAAGGCGCCTGCTCTTCGAAGAGACCGCCGGCCGGCGCCACCGGATCGACCCTTGGAAGCAGAGATTCAGCTTGATCCAGTCCCAACGTGACGATGCGACTGAAATCGGTTGGAGAAAGCGGCCTTACCGCCGCCTGGGCGCGCCCGGAAATCCGTCCACCGTCGTTGAGGACCCCGCGCTCGATCACACCGTCAGCGTCGCTGAAGGGAACCGGACTGGCAAAATCGAGATAGCTGCCTGGTTCGACAAGCGCGAGAAACATGCCCTTCGCGCCGGGATCCGGGATGACCTGCTGCACCTTGGCAACAGCGAAGTATCCCTTGGTGCCGGCTACCTTACGCGGTTCGTAGTAGACGATCCAATCACCGATACAGCCTTGCACCCGGCCGAGATATTGCGGCGGAAACTGATACCTCTCGGCTGGACTGTCGTCGTAGATCGAATCCGACCGGTGAATGAAGACCCCGTACCCCATTCGCCTTAGTAACGCGATGCAGCAAGATTCGCGAGAACAGTCGATCGCGAAAATCGAAAGGTCGACTTACCTACAATTCTTTGTCGCCGGGAAAGAGCTGCAAAAGACCAGCAACCAATGTCGGACCGCCCGGCAAATCCTGCCGGGCAGGTTTGCATGGCACGATTGGCGCCATACCTATCTTCACGTCACAGCTTGACGCAGGACTCTTCTCTCGCGTCAGGCCAACAAGCGTTTAGGCCAGCGTTCGACGATGTCGACCGCCAGCCCGCTTGGCTACGCTCAGAACGGGATTTCGTCGTCGAGGTCGCGCGAACCGCCACCACCCATGCCGCCACCGCCGCCCTGGCCGCCGCGATTACCACCACCGCCGCCGCCAAAGCCGCCGCGGTTGCCGCCGCCATAGCTGTCGGTCGGGCTCGACTGGCCGAAGTCGGAACGACCACCGCCGCCACCGCCATAACCGCCACCCTGGCCGCCGCCGTAACCGACCTGGCCGCCACCACCGCTGTAGCCCGCGTCACCGCCCTGGCCGCGCGCGTCGAGCATCTGCAGCTCGCCACGGAATTTCTGCAGTACGATTTCGGTGGTGTAGCGCTCGATGCCGTCCTTTTCCCATTTGCGGGTCTGAAGCTGGCCTTCGATGTAAACCTTCATGCCCTTCTTCAGGTACTGCTCGGCAACCTTGGCGAGGTTGTCATTGAAGATGACGACCTGGTGCCACTCGGTCTTTTCCTTGCGCTCACCCGAATTCTTGTCGCGCCAGCTTTCCGAGGTCGCGATCCTCAGGTTGACGACCGGCTCGCCCGAATTGAGTCGGCGGATCTCGGGGTCAGCGCCCAGATTGCCGACCAGAATGACCTTGTTGACGCTACCTGCCATGACACCGCTCCGCGCTCGTCCGAAACCAAATTCCAAGAAAATATGAGGGCGCACACTAGCCCATCGCACCCTCCGCCCGCGCCCCCTGCCGGCGGAAAACCTCGTGCCGTCCACAAGTCATTTTTGTTCTTATTTTGTTCTATCGTTAACGATTGAAAATGGCAAGAGGCATCGTGCCAAATGCCAGCGGGCGGCCCTTCCGGACGGCCCGCCAGCTTTTCGATGTCAGGACCAGGGCTTACGCGTCGCCCTGCATCCGCTCCTTGAAGAAATCGAGATGCTTGCGCTGCGCCTCGATCATCTTCTCGCGGTAGATGCCGTAGATCACGTCGGTGTCGTGCAGCGTCACACCCTCGATTGTCGGCGAGGCAAATGTCGGCAGCTCGATGCCGCGATCGGCAAGCTTTTGCGCCGTGCGCGCGATCAGCTCATGCGTCATGATCATGGCGAGCACCGTCGACGAACCCGCCACCGGGCGGCTCCAGCCCTTCACCGGCACGATCGCGTCCTCGATCGGCGAGGTCGTGTCGATGACGACGTCGGCGGCATCAGCCAGGCGCTTGCCGGAGGAATGGCTCGCCGGCTTGTCGAGATTGTTCTTGCTGGTGATGGCGACGACGAACAGGCCGCGCTTCTTGGCATAGAGCGCGGTGTCGATGCCCGACGCGTTGCGGCCGCTATGGCCATAGATGATGATGGAATCGCCGGGGTTGAGCGGCTGGTGGTCGAGGAATTTTTCGGCGTATTTCTCGGTGCGCTCGAGCCACAGAAGCTCGCGCACGCCCCCCGAGCCCAGCACGTTGTGCCACATCACGCGCGGATCGGTCAGCGGATTGAATCCGACATAGGAGCCGTAACGCGGAAACGCCTCCTGGCACGGCAGCACCGAATGGCCCGAGCCGTAGAGATGCACGAGCCCCTTGTTGGCAAGCGTTTCGGCAAGCCGTGCCGAGACGGACTCGAACGCCGCCTCGTTGGCGCTCGCCGCCCCGTCGATGAGTTTTGCCAGCCGGCTGATGTAGGAAGTCGTCATGGAAGAAAGCCTTTCAGTGTCAGATTGTCAGAGATGGAGGACGGAACGGATTTCGTAGCGGTCGCCGCGCATGGTCGAGACGGTGAATTCGAACGGGCCGGAGCGGTCGAAGGCGATGCGCTCGACCATGAAGGCGGGGCTGCCGGCCGCAAGCTGGATCAGCTCGGCATCTTCGGCCTTGACCTCGCCGATGCGATAGATCTCGCGCGCCTCCTGGGGCACGATGCCGAAGCTGGCTTTCAGCGTCTCGTAGAGCGAGGAGACGTTTGCCGCCGTCTCCTGCAGGCCCGGCACCCGCGCAGCCGGCAGGTGTGCTGTCTGGATGCCGATCGGCTGATCATTGCCGAGCCGGAGCCGGCGCAGCCTGAGCACCTCGGTGCCTTCCTCGATCTCCAGCGCGCCAGCAACCTGGGCGTCGGCCGGGATGATCCGGGCGTCGAGCAGCCTGGTGCCGAGGTTGAGGCCGAGATTGGCCATCTCCTCGGTGAAGCTGGTCAGGCCGCGCACGCCGGCAATCACGGTCGGGCGGCGCACGAAGGTGCCGCGCCCGTGCTCGCGGCTGAGCAGGCCGGAATCCTCGAGGTTGCGCAGGGCATGGCGCACGGTGATGCGACTGACGCCCAGAAGGTCGCACAGGCGCTCCTCATTGGGGATCTGCGCGCCCGTCGCCCATTCGCCCGACGAAATCAGCGTCCGCATCGCCTGCTCGGCCTGGTGCCACAGCGGCTCCGGCCGGCTGCGATTGGGTTTTGCAAAGCTTCCGCTCATCGGATTTCGTCCCATTGTTGGCCGCGCACCCCGGCGATGGCAGCCCCCACGAGGCTGGCATCCTTGCCGAAGGTGCCCGGCTCGATACGCACGCCTCGCAGATGCGGCGGCAATTGTTTTTCCATCGCGGCCCGCACCAGCGGCACCAGCACGTCGGCAGCCTCGGCCACGCCGCCGGCCAGGATCACGGCTTGCGGGTCGAGCAGGGCAACGGCTGTGGCGAGGCTCATGCCCAGCGCCTTCGTCGGCCGGGCCAATGCGCCGAGCGCATCCGCATTTCCCGCACGCGCCGCCGCCACCAGCCCGCGCCCGTCGCCAAACCCAGCCTGCCGCCCAACGTTGTCGAGCGACCTACCCGATGCCTGCCGCTCAAGCCAGCCGTCGCGGTCGTGGCCGGCATCGTCGAGATCGGCGCAGGCCCAGCCAAAGGAACAGGCAGCACCCTGCCCGCCGCGCACAATGCGCGAACCCGACAGCACCGCCGAACCGATGCCGGTGCCGATCGCCAAAAGGATCGCATCCGACAGCCCTTTCGCCGCGCCTGCAGATGCCTCGGCCAACAGCGCCAGCTGCGCATCCTGTCCGAGGCCGATCGCGAGATCGCGGAACAGGCCGGCCAAGTCGACACCCTCGAGCCAGGGCAGATTGGGGATCCACAGGCAGCGCGTTCCGCGCGCCGTGCCCGGCACCGAGATGCCGAGCCGTTCGGCGCCATGCTCCCGCGCCAGCCCGGTTATCGTCTCGCGGAAACCATCGAGCCCCGTGGGCGCCGGCCAGGCCCCGATGTGCTCGACGGCAACGGGTGTAGCGTCATCGCAAAACCCTGCCCTGAGCTGCGTACCGCCGAGGTCGATGGCCAGAACCTTGCTCATCCCTTCACTCCGGAGCTTACGATGGAGTCGACGAAGAAGCGCTGCAGGAACACAAACAGCACCAGCGGCGGCAGCACGGCGAGCGTCGCGCCCGCCATGACGAGATTGGTGTTCATCGCGCCGCGGTTGTAGCTCAACAGCCGGCTAAGGCTGATGACGATGGGATACTGGTCGGCATTTCCCTGCAGCACGGTGAGCGGCCAAAGATAGCTGTTCCAGTGATAGACGAAGGCAAACAGCGCCAGCGCCGCCACCGCCGGCGTCACCAGCGGCGCTACGATCACAAACAGGATGCGCATCTCAGAGGCGCCGTCCATCCGCGCCGCATCGATCAGGTCGTCGGGCACGCCAGCAATGAACTGCCGCATCAGGAAGATGCCGAAGGCGTTGGCAAGATTGGGCAGGATCACGCCGGCGAGGCTGCCGTCGAGCCCGATGGCGCCGATCATCCGGTAGAGCGGGATCAGCGTCACGATCGGCGGCAGGAACATGGTGGCGATCAGCAACGCAAACAGCGCGTTGCGGCCACGGAAGCGATGCTTGGCGAAGGCATAACCTGCCATCAGGCTGGTGACGATGATGCCGGCCGTGGTGATGGTGGCGATGACGGCCGAGTTCAGCATCGAGCGGCCGACATTGATAACGCCCGACACCTTTTCGAAGGCCTCAAGGCTCGGGCTTTCCGGCAACCACACCGGCGGCACCTGCATGGTTTCGGCCGGCGTCTTCAGGCTCGACAGCACCATCCACACCAGCGGAAAGGCCGAGGCCACCGCCACCACCAGCATCAGCACGGCAACCATGTAGTCGCCAACGCCCGGCCGGGGTCGGTAGAAACACAGCCCGCGGCGCGCGCGCCATTCGCTGGCGGCGCTCATTCGTCGTCCCCCTTCCGGGCAAAGGCAAACAGCGCGAAGATCACCACGATCAATGACAACATCAGCGTCACCGCCATGGCGGAGCCCAGGCCACCCTGGGCGCGTTCGATGCCGACACGCCGGATGTGATAGGTCAGCACGTTGGTCGAGCCCACCGGCCCGCCTTGCGTGATCAGCGCCACCGGCTCGAACACCTGCACCGCATTGATGATGGCAATGACCGCGCTGAAAAGCAGCGTCCGCTTCAGCAGCGGCAGCGTGATCGCGGTGAACTGCTGGCGACCATTCGCGCCGTCGATGGTCGCCGCCTCATAGAGGCTGGTCGGGATCTGCGTCAGCCCGGCCACCACAAGCACGGTGAAATAGCCGACCTGCTGCCAGACATTGAGGAACACGATGGATACCAGCGCCGTGCTCGGCGACGACAACCACGGCTGCGGCCCGAAACCCACCCAGCCAAGCATCTG
>Ga0209902_101208_pt1 | contig 14452 bp, 13 predicted proteins | sample FECB27metaG_FD_188304 | JGI IMG/M metagenome (GOLD analysis project Ga0209902, IMG submission 188304) | Cyanobacterial communities from the Joint Genome Institute, California, USA - FECB-27 (SPAdes) (version 2) | ecosystem: Environmental > Aquatic > Thermal springs > Hot (42-90C) > Microbial mats...
CCCGATCGGGGCGGCGCCTTTCTTGTTGCTGGTTGTCCAGGCTCATTTCACCAGGCCGATGTCTTTCAGGATCGCGGACGTCGCCTCGGTGTCCTTCTTCAGCTGTGCTGCGAAGTCGTCGCCGGCGAGGTAGGTGTTGGCCCAGCCCTTGTCTGCGAGGATCTTCGTCCACGAGGCCGAGGTCACCATCTTCTCGACGTCGGCGAGGACGGCTGCCTTCTGCTCTGCCGAGATGCCGGGAGCTGCAGCGACCATGCGCCAGTTCTGGATCGAGACGTCAACGCCGCCTTCCTTAAAGGTCGGGGCGTCGATGCCTTCAACCTTGGCATCCGACGAGATGCCGATGATGCGCAGCGTGCCGGCCTTGATCTGCTCGGCGAATTCGCCGTAGCCGGAAATGCCGACAGTCACCTGGTTGCCGAGGATGGCAGCAAGGGCTTCGCCACCGCCGGAATAGGCGATGTAGTTGACCTTGGTCGGGTCGACGCCGGCAGCCTTGGCGATCAGGCCAGCTGTAATGTGGTCGGTACCGCCGGCCGAACCGCCGCCCCACGACACGGAGCCGGGATCAGCCTTCAGCTTGGCGACGAGGCCAGCCATGTCCTTGATCTCGGAAGCGGCCGGAACGACCAGCGCTTCGTATTCGCCGGTCAGGCGCGCGATCGGGGTGACCTGGTCGAGCGTGACGGGCGAGGCGTTGGTGAGGATGGCGCCGACCATGACGTAGCCGCCGACGATCAGCTGTGCCGGGTCGCCATTGGCCTGGTTGACGAACTGGGCGAGACCGATGGTGCCGCCGGCGCCAGGAACGTTGTTGACCTGGACCGAGCTGGAAATCTTCTCGTCCTGAAGTGCGGTCTGCATCGAACGCGCGGTCTGGTCCCAGCCGCCGCCAGGCGCTGCCGGAGCCATGATCTTGTAATCGGCCGCGGCGGCCGGCAGGGCAAGCGCGCCCGCGATGATGGATGCCAATACGAACTGCTTCATTGCTGTTCCTCCCTTGCCCGCATGCGCGGGGCAAAATGCTTTTTCAGTTTCGAAGCCCGCGCCTGAAGCAGCGTCTCGGAACGTGAAGGGAAGGAACGGGCTGGCTGAACGCCGGCCTCTTTATGCAGCGTTTCCTGGCTCCTCTGCGCGGCGGTGAGTACCGCCGTCGGGTAGCCTTGCGGAAACGTGTTCGAAATCCTCCCGAACTTTCCGAGCCTTCGCCGCCTCCAACGGGTGGGCCAAAACTTCCCTATCGCAGCAACCTGACATCAGACTGACACCGATGCAACAGCTTGGGGAACATCCTGACATCAGGGACTGCGCAGCGCCTCGTTCCAGCGCCCGATGACGCGCGAGCGCTTGACCTGGTCGAGATAGACCATCAGGCCCGGGCTGACCGGCACCGGGCGCAATTGCCCGCCCAGTACCTCCTGCATGCGGTTGGCGGTGTTCTCGCCCGACACGTCAGGATTGACGGCTGCGATATGCAGCTGTCGCGCCATGACGGTCTGGCCCTCGGCCGACATGAAATATTCGAGATAGCGTCGGCCGAGGTCGGGCGACTTGGCTGCCGCCGGCACCAGGCCGATGCGCGACATCACCACCGTATAGTCCTTGGGCAGGACGATGCCGACGTCGGGATTACGCGCCGCCCAGTCGGCGGCATAGGAGCCCAAAATGTTGTAGCCGAGCACGAAGCGGCCGTCGGCGATGCGTTCGAGGATCGCGCTGCTGGTCGAGTAGAGCTTGACGCCCGCCGCACCCATGGCGCGGATCACCGACCAGATGTCGGGATACTGCTCCTGGTCGCGCGCCATGAACATGAAACCGACGCCGGAGCGCTCGATGTCGTAGGTGGCGATGCGGCCATAGACCTTGTCGCCCTGGGTCTTGAGATAGTCGACGAACTGGCCGCGCGTCGCCGGCGGCTCGACGTCCTTGAAGCTCGGCTTGTGGTAGACGAACACCGCCGGTTCGTAGGTCAAGGCATAGGCGGTATCGCGCCAGTTGGCCCAGCGCGGCCAGCGGTCGGACAAAGGCAGCCGGCTTTCCTGGGCGTAACCGTCATTGGCGAGCTTGACCTGCAGGTCCATCGCCGAGGAAAAGGCGATGTCGGCGGTGCCCTTGCCGGCGTCGGTTTCGGCAAGCACGCGGTCGTAGATGTCGACGGTCTGCAGTTCCTCGTAACGGACGGCAACGCCGGGATTGGCTTTCTGGAAGCCTGCGATCATCGGATTGTTCAGCGGCGCGTCGAGCGAGGAATAAACGACAAGCGTCCGGGCGTCCGACGCGCCGTTGAGCGCGGGGAAGACGGTGACCTCGGCCCGCGCGGGCGCTGAAAGGCAGACAAGGGCGGTGAGAATGGCTAGGCGCATGATCGCCGGACCATGCCTCAGCGCGGTAAACGACACAACGGCGAAGCGCGGGTGGGTGCGTCGAACGGGCTCTGGACCTTTGCCCAACGAATGGGCATCGTTCGAACGGGGCGGGCAAGGAGAACAGGGTTGCGCATTCTGGTGGTGGAGGACAACGCGACGCTGGCCGGGGGGCTGGCGGCGGTGCTCAAGGGCAGCGGCTATGCCGTCGATGTTGTCGGCGACGGCGCATCCGCCGTGGCGGTGCTGGCCACCGAGCGCTTCGACCTGGTCATCCTCGACCTCAATTTGCCGGAGATGGACGGGCTCGACGTGCTACGCACCATGCGCGGGCGCCAGCACGATGCCGCCGTGCTGATCCTGTCGGCGCGCCATTCGCTCGACGAGCGCGTCAAGGGCCTCGACCTCGGCGCCGACGACTACATGGTCAAGCCGTTCGACGTCGGCGAGTTGGAGGCCCGCGTCCGCACGCTCTTGCGCCGCCGCGCCGGGCTCAAGGCGGCCACTGTCAGCTTCGGCGAGGTCCAGCTCGACCTCAATACTCGCAGCTTCTCCTCGCACGGGGCCGCCATCGACATTCCGGCGCGGGAGCTGGCGCTGCTCGAAACGCTGTTCATGCGCGCCGGCAAGGTCGTCGCCAAACAGGCGATCATCGAATCGCTCGCCGGCTTCGACGAAGATTTGAGCGCCAACGCCATCGAGCAATATGTCAGCCGCCTGCGCAAACGCCTCGCGCCCTACGGGCTGACGGTACGGACCGCGCGCGGCATCGGCTACTACCTCGAAAAGATCCAAAGCCCCTGATGGCACGGACAAGGCCCTATTCGCTCCGCCGCCGGCTGCTGCTGTGGCTTCTGGTACCGCTTGTCACGCTTGGCCTGATCGCGCTCGTCGACACCTATCGCGAGGCGGTCGACACCGCGAACGCCGTTTCCGACCGCGTGCTCGCCGGCTCGGCGCTGGCAATCGCCGAGCGCGTGGTGGTGGCAGAGGATGGCGCGCTGGAGGTCGACATCCCCTATGTCGCGCTCGAAATGCTGACCTCGGCAGCGCAGGACCGCGTCTTCTACCGCGTCGACGGGCCCGACGGCTTCATCACCGGCTACCAGACGCTGCCCGTCATCGACGGGCTGGAGCTCGAAGAAAGCGGTTATGAAGATGCCAGCTTCCGCGGCGAGCCGATCCGGCTGACCTCGCTGTCCCGCGCCGCCTCGACGGGCGCGACCTCGATCCCGTTCGTCGTCACCATCGCCGAAACGACGATCGCCCGCACCCAGCTGGCGCAGACGATCCTGCTGCGCTCGGCGCTGAGGCTCGCCATCCTGATCGGCAGTGCGGCCGCCATCGTCTGGTTCGCCGTCACCTTCTCGCTCAGGCCGCTCTACCGGCTGCGCGACGCGATTGCCGAGCGCAACCCCGACGATCTGCACCCGATCGAGCAGTCGGTGCCGAAAGAGGTGGGCGGGCTCGTCGATACGGTCAATTCCTTCATGGGCCGGCTCGGCTCGGCGCTCGGCGCGATGCGGCATTTCACCGGCAATGCCAGCCATCAGCTGCGCACACCGCTGACCATCATCCGCACCCAGCTGGCGCTCGCCTCGCGTGCCCATTCGCTCGACGAGGCCCGCCAGGCGGCGCGCATGGGCGACGAGGCGGTGGCCCATGCCGAGCGCGTCATCGCCCAGCTTTTGCTGCTCGCCAAGGTCGACGAAGCCGCATCCGACAGGCTGAAGAACCTCGACGCGGTCAACCTGACCGAGCTCGCCCAGCAGCTCACCGCCGACCGCGTCACCCAGGCCCACGCGGCCGGCATCGATCTCGGCTTCGAGGGTGAGGAGCCGCTTTACGTGCGCGGCGAGCCGATGCTGCTCAGCGAGATGATCCGCAACCTGATCGAAAACGTGCTCGCTTATGCCGGCAATGGCGCCGAAGCGACCGTCAAGGTCATCGATGGCGGCACGGAAGTGGTGCTGGAGGTCGAAGACACCGGTCCAGGCATCCCGGCATCCGAACTGGAAAGCGTGCGCCAGCGCTTCGTGCGCGGACGCGAGGGCGACAAGCCTGGCGCCGGCCTCGGCCTGCCGATCGTCGAAGAAATCGCCTCGCTCTTCAGCGGCCAGCTGGAGCTTCTGGCCGGTGCCGACGGCCGCGGGCTCAGGGTGCGGGTGGCGTTTGGGAAGGCAGAGGCGTGACGGGCGCAGAACCTCTTCTCCCCTGGGGGAGAAGAGAAGCCTGCGCTCTACACCCTGACGAACGTCAAATACGCTGGCGTCCTGTTCTCGCGGATTGCCTTGGCTTCGTAGCGGGTGCGGGTCCAGCCTTCGTAGGGCGTGTGCCAGTCCTTGGCGTCGGCCGCCTGCCACTCGAAGGCGGGATGGGCGCGGCAATGCTGCAGCGTCCAGTTGACATAGGTGTCGATGTCGGAGGCAAAGCGGAACTTCGCACCGCTTTTCAGCACGCGGGCGAAGCGGTCGAGATTGACCGGGCTAACAAAGCGCCGCTTCCAGTGCTTCTTCTTGCGCCACGGGTCGGGATAAAGCAGGTCGATGCCATCGAGCGAGGCTTCCGGCAGCCAGTCAAGCAGCTGGGTCGCATCCTCGTCATAGAGGCGGATGTTGGCGAGCGGCTTTTCATGGAGCGCTGCCGCCATCTTGGCCATGCCATTGACGAAGGGCTCGATGCCGATGAAGCCGTCATCAGGATTGTTCGCGGCGATGTGGCGAAGGTGTTCGCCGCCGCCGAAACCGATCTCGAGCCTGACCTTCGAAACCTCGGCTTCGAACATAGTTCGCAGATCGGCGGGAGCGGCCACGCCGAGGTCGATGCCTAGGCGGGCCAGTCCTGTTTCAAGCGCCTCCGCCTGATACGGGCGGATGGGCTTGCCGCGCCGACGCCCGAAGAAGGCTTCCGTCGAGCGAGTGCGGCGCGGTTCCTGTTCCATCGATACCACGGTCGCCTTAAGCGGCGACCGCATCCTTGAGTGCCTTCACCAGGTCGGTCTTTTCCCACGAGAAAGAACCGTCGCGACCAGCCTTGCGGCCGAAATGGCCGTAGGACGAGGTCTTGGCGTAGATCGGCTTGTTGAGGTCGAGGTGACGGCGGATGCCCGACGGCGACAGGTCCATGACCTGGCGCAGCGCATCTTCCAGCACCGCCTCGTCGACCTTGCCGGTGCCGTGCAGGTCGACATAGACCGACAGCGGCTGAGCAACGCCGATGGCGTAGGACAGCTGGATGGTGCAGCGCTCGGCGAGCTTGGCGGCAACCACGTTCTTGGCAAGGTAACGCGCGGCATAGGCTGCCGAACGGTCGACCTTGGTGGTGTCCTTGCCGGAGAACGCGCCGCCGCCATGTGGGGCTGCGCCGCCGTAGGTGTCGACGATGATCTTGCGGCCGGTGAGGCCGGCGTCGCCGTCAGGACCGCCGATGACGAACTTGCCGGTCGGGTTGATGTACCAGTTGCAGTCGTTGGCGATCTCAAGTTCGCCAAGGGCTTCGCGGATATAGGGCTCAACGACCTTGCGGACCTTGCCCGAATCCCAGCTGCCGTCGAGGTGCTGGGTCGAAAGCACGATCTGCGTGACTTCGTGGGCCTTGCCGTCCTGGTAGCGCACGGTGACCTGGCTCTTGGCGTCAGGACCGAGCTTGCCGGCATCGCCCTTGTTTTCGTGGCGGGCGGTGGCGAGCAGTTCGAGGATCTTGTGGCTGTAGTAGATCGGCGCCGGCATCAGGTCGGGCGTCTCGCGGCAGGCATAACCGAACATGATGCCCTGGTCGCCGGCACCTTCTTCGCCCTGGCGGTCGGAAGCGCTGTCGACGCCCTGGCCGATGTCGGGCGACTGGCCGTGCAGCAGCACGTCGATGCGGGCGGTCTTCCAGTGGAAGCCGGCCTGCTCGTAGCCGATGGCGCGAATGGCCTTGCGGGCCACCGACTTGAACTTGGACGGATTGACGACCGGGTGGCCGGCGGCGTCCTTCACGATCTGGCCGTTCTTGTCTTTCTTCAGCAGCGTGTCCGGCACGCGAACTTCGCCGGCGATCACGACGCGGTTGGTGGTTGCCAGGGTTTCACAGGCAACGCGGACCTTCCACGGATCCATGCCGGTCTTTTTGGCTTCACGGTAGACGAGATCGACGATCTCATCGGAAATGCGGTCGCACACCTTGTCGGGGTGACCTTCGGATACGGACTCGGAAGTGAAGAGATAATTCTGCCGCTGCACGGGATGTCCCCTCTAGAAAGCGATCGGCGCGATGCCGATCATTTGGCGCGACACGTGTTAGCGAAGCCGGCCAGACCTCGTCAAGCAGGCTTTCGTCGCGGAAGCGCTGTTAATGCAGGGGAGTGCGACGGCGCATCGCCGTCGCACTCGCGCACCGCCCCGAAGATCAGAACCGATTTTCGGAAAGTGAGATGCGCAATTTGGGCAGCCGGGGCGTCGTCTGCGCATCCGGCGGGACGCGCAGCGCTCCGCTACTACTGGTCTTCGTCGTCGGCCAGGACCTTAGCCAGCTCGATAACCTTGCGCCGGACCTTGGGGTTGGAAATCCGGGCAAACGCGCGGTTGAGCTGGAGACCTTCGGCGCTCGAGAGAAAATCGACCACAAAAGACGTGGACGAGTCTTCCGACAGCCCTTTGTGCTCGCTGCCCTCGCTGCCGGGGGCATCCTCGAAGAAGAAAGCAACCGGAACGCTCAGGATCGAAGCGATGGCCTGCAGGCGACTCGCTCCGACGCGATTTGTTCCTTTTTCGTATTTCTGGATCTGCTGAAAGGTAATGCCGAGGCTCTCTCCAAGTTTTTCCTGGCTCATTCCAAGCATATTGCGTCGCAGGCGAATGCGTCCGCCGACGTATACGTCGGTCGGATTTGGCTTTTTCTTGTTCTCTTTTTCCACTGTCTTTCCTCGCCGGATTTTTCCAGCTTATTATTTGGGCAGGCACCCCATTCAGGGCAATTTATGACGTCCGGGTGCAGACGTTGATTGGCACAGCTTCTGGCTGCGCGGCGACATATGAGTTTCTAACAAGCGCAGTGTCAATTCGCCCTGAGCCTCTGTCTGAGCTTCAAGCCAGTTGCCGCTACGGCAATCAACAACATGATCAGGAAAGCGTTAACGCGCGAAAACGGCGGCGAGGCAGCGCCAATGGCGGCCACCGGAAGCGAGACATCAATGGTGCCGCGAACATTCATCGCAAGTGCATCCACTATTCGCCCGCTCGGGTCGACAATGCCGGAAATTCCTGTGTTGGCCGCGCGCAGGACCGGCAACCCGTTTTCGACCGCGCGGACCTGTGACTGCCGGAAGTGCTGGTAGGGGCCCGGAGTGTCGCCAAACCACGCGTCGTTGGTCACATTCACAATAATCCCAGTTGACGCTGCGTCAACTGCAACCATGCGGGGAAAGATGATTTCGTAGCAAATGAAGGCTGATGCCTTGACCCCGCCGGGCAGTTCCAACGGCCGCCTGTTGGCGCCGGCAGCAAAGTTCATCGGCCCGGCGACCAGTTGCGTCAACCCGATGCGTTCCATCAGCCCGGCAAATGGAATGTACTCGCCGAAGGGAACGAGATGGACCTTGTCGACGGCGTCGACGATCTCTCCCTTGTCGTTGATGCTGACGACGGAGTTGTAATAGCGGGCGTCGTCGCCGGCTACCGATTCGCCTTCGGCGCGCACGGTGCCCGCCATCAGCGTCTGGCCCTCGCCCAGCATGTCGCCGATCGCCACCAGCGCGTCCGGACGCTCGGTAAACAGGAACGGCACCGAGGTCTCGGGCCAGATGATCAGGTCCGGCTTCTTCGCGCCCGGTTTGGGCGCCTCGGCCGAGAGCTGCAGCATGCTGGCAAAGATGCGGTCGCGGACGCGGCCATCCCATTTTTCGCTGAGGTCGATGTTGGGCTGGACGATACGGACATTGAGGGTCCGCTCCGCTGGCTGGGCCGGCCTGGTCAGCTTGAAATAGCCAAAACCGGCATGGGCCGCGACCAGCAGTGCGGCAAGGGCAGCACCCAGCTTGAGATTACGCCGGTCGGCGAGCAACGCCGGCATGGCGAAGACGAAGACCGCCAGCACGTTCATGCCGGTGACGCCAATCATCGTCACGCTCTGCATGAACAAAGGCACGGGCATGGCGGCAAAGCCGAGCGGATTCCACGGAAAACCGGTGAACAGGAAGGTGCGCAGCCACTCGATCAGGCCGAAGGCGAAGGCAAGCGCTGCGATGCGACCGATGCCGTCGCTCCACAACAGCCGCGCCAGGGCGGCGGCAAAGCCATAGAAGAAGGCCAAGATCAGTGGGATGCCGACCACGGCAAAGGGCAGCGCCCAGGCGAAACTCTCGGCTTCGACGAGCAGCGCGCCACCGACCCACCAGAGCCCGGCGAGGAAATAGCCGAAACCGAACCACCATCCGGTGGAGAAAGCCGGCATGAGGCGGCGGATGAAACCGGCCGGCCTGTCGGCGACGGCACCATCAAGCAGCCAGACCAAGATCGGGAAGGAGACGAAGCAGGCGGCAAAGAAATCATAGGGCGCCTGGCCCAGGACGGCAAAGGCGCCGGCCACAAAGGCCACTAGCGCCCTTTTCCATCCCCACAGCAGAATTATCCGCCCAGCATGACGCTCCATCCGTGCCCTCGTCGCAGAATCACGGATCGAAGGTGTAGCAGCACCGCAGGGCGGCACCAAATGGCGGACCGCCCCGGGACAGGCTCACGCCTGTTCAGCCTTGGCGCGACGGCGGCGCTCGCTCTTGACGCTGTGGACGATGCGGACGCGCTTGACGCGGCGCGGGTCGGCGTCGAGGACATGGAACTCGAAACCCGGTATTGCCTGCACCACTTCGCCGCGCGCCGGCACGCGGCCGAGCGCGTTGAAGATCATGCCGCCGATAGTGTCGACATACTCGCTGTGCTCGCCGGGCGAGAATTCCTCGCCGAGAACCTTGGCGACTTCCTCGATCTCGGCCTTGCCGTCGACGACATAAACGCCATCGCCGGCCTGGGTGATCATCGGCTCGTCGTCGTCATGCTCGTCTTCGATGTCGCCGACAACCATCTCGACGATGTCCTCGAGCGAAACGAGACCGTCTGTGCCACCATATTCGTCGATGACCAGCGCCATCTGGGTGCGCGTCGCCTGCATGCGGCTCATCAGGTCAGAGGCCAGCATCGACGGGGGCACGAACAGCACCGTGCGGATCAGGTTGAGATCGCCGATCGTGCGCTTGAGATCGACCTGCGCAAGGTCGAGCTGCACGTCAGCAGGCTGCGGCGTCTTGCGCGCCCTGCCCTTCTTGACGCGCGCGCCACGGGTGATGTGGGCCAGCACGTCGCGGATGTGGACCATGCCGCGTGGGTCGTCGAGCGTCTCGACATAGACCGGCATGCGCGAATGGCCCGACTGCTCGAACACCGAAAGCAGCTCGCCGAGCGTCGTCGACAGCTCGATCGCCTCGACGTCGGCACGTGGCACCATGACGTCCTCGACCCTGACTTCGCGGAGCCGGAGGATGTTGTTGAGCATAGCGCGCTCGCCGGGCGAAAATGAATCGGCGTCGCTGCCGGTTTCGGCCAGCGCGTCGACAATTTCCTCACGGATATTGGTGCCATTGCTGCGGTGACGGAAAAACCGGCTCAACCGCTCGATGAATGTTGGCCGCTCGGCCTGGGGGTCGTGCGTCGCTTGTAACGGCGCACTGCTACTAGGTCCGTCCTCGGTCTGGTCGGAGGCCTTTGCCGCGGTTCCCGTATCGGGCGTGGCGGCAGTCTCTTGCTTGTCGTTCATCGTCTTCCGGTCGTTGTTCGTCCCTGTTACGCGTAGGGATCGGGAATGGCAAGCCTCGCCAGTGCCTGGCGTTCAAGCGCTTCCATTTCCTCGGCCTCCTCGTCGGTCTCGTGATCATACCCCAAAAGGTGCAGGAGTCCGTGGATTATGAGGTGGGTGATGTGGTTTTCGAGCGGCTTGCCTTCAAGCTCGGCCTCGCGCACCACGGTCTCGTAGGCCAAAACGATGTCGCCCAACATTGGCGGCAACGGATCGCCCGGCGCCATCGGGAAGGCCGGAAAGGACAGCACGTTGGTCGGCTTGTCCTTCTGGCGCCATTCAGCGTTGAGGCTCTGGATGGCGTCGTCGTCGGTGAAGACAAGGCTCAGCTCGACGCCGTCGACGGCCTCGACCTCCGCCTCGGCCAAGGCGACAGGCACGGCACGGTCGACAAGCGCCCGCAGCGCGTCTTCGCTTGGCCAGCCGCCTTCCTCGACCATCAGGTCGATGTCGAGAGCGCCCGCCGCAACGGCGGACGCCGGTATCTTCTTGTCAGGCATAAGCGTTCCCGATCAACCCTCGGTGCCAAGGCCGCGCGCGACCTTGCCGTCACGGTCATAGGCCCTGACGATCTCGGCGACCAGCGGATGGCGGACCACGTCGGCGTCGTTGAAGCGCACGGTCACAGCACCGGGCACGCCGTCGAGGATACGCAACGCCTCGACCAGGCCCGACTTGGTGTTGGGCGGCAGGTCGATCTGCGTCGGGTCGCCGGTGATGATCATACGCGAGCCCTCGCCCAGACGGGTCAGGAACATCTTCATCTGCATCGAGGTGGTGTTCTGCGCCTCGTCGAGGATGACGGCCGAATGGGCCAGCGTGCGGCCACGCATGAAGGCCAGCGGCGCGATCTCGATGACCTCGGCGGCAATGGCGCGTTCGACCTTGTCGGCCGGCATCATGTCGTAGAGCGCGTCATAGAGCGGGCGCAGATAGGGATCGACCTTCTCCTTCATGTCGCCGGGCAGGAAGCCGAGGCGTTCGCCCGCTTCCACCGCCGGACGCGACAGGATGATGCGCTCGACCATGCCGCGCTCGAGCAGCATCGCGGCATGGGCCACCGCGAGATAGGTCTTGCCGGTACCGGCCGGGCCGATGCCGAAGACGAGCTCGGAGCGCTCCAGCGCCCGCATATAGGCGTCCTGGTTGAGCGAGCGGGCATAGATGGTGCGCTTGCGCGTCGAGATCTGGGCCGCGGCCATCTTGCCCTTGCGCTCCAGCGTCGGCAGCGTCAGCTGGTCATCGGGGGCAACTGCCATGCGCACGGCGCCGTCGACGTCGGATTGCGCCACTTCGCCGCCTTTCTGCAGGATGGCATAAAGATGATCGAGCGCCCGGCGCGCCTGCTCGGCGGCTGTCGCGCTGCCCTTGATGGTCAGCTGGTTGCCGCGCGAACGGATGTCGACGCCGAGTTTCTGTTCCAGACGGGCCAGGTTCTCGTCGAACTGGCCGTATAGCGCACTGGCTAGCTTGTTGTTGTCGAAGGTCAGTACGATGTGCGCCATGTCAGACGCCCCGGAGGGCAGGTTCTTGAGTTCAGCAGCGCTCAACCGTCTCTCCTCATCTGCCGTACGGCCGATCAGACCGCTTCGGCGAACAGGCTGTTGGTGCCTGTCTTCGTGATTCGCACATCAACAATGTCACCGATTTCGCCGGCCTTTTCATCAACAATAACCGGCTGCAGCCAAGGTGACCGTCCGACGATCTGTCCGGGCTGGCGGCCCGGCTTTTCGATCAGCGTCGAAATCGTCTGTCCGACCAGTCCGTCGGCGAAGGCGTGCTGTTGCTCGGTGATCAGCTTTTGCAGCAACTGCAGGCGCTCGTCCTTGATGTTTTCCTCAACATGGCCGTCCATATCGGCGCCCGGCGTGCCGGGACGCGGCGAATATTTGAACGTGTAGGCCGAGGCGTAATTGGTCTGGCGCACGATCTCCATTGTAGCCTCGAAATCGGCATCCGTCTCGCCGGGAAAACCGACGATGAAATCGCCGGACATGGCGATATCAGGACGGGCCGCGCGGATGCGGTCGATCAGCCTGAGATAGTCCGTCGCCGTGTGCTTGCGATTCATCGCCTTGAGGATACGGTCCGAGCCCGACTGCACCGGCAGGTGCAGGTAAGGCATCAAGGCGCGCAGGTCGCGATGAGCCGCAATCAGCTCGTCATCCATGTCGCGCGGATGGCTGGTGGTGTAGCGCAGCCGGGCGATGCCGGGAATTTCGGCGAGCCGGTAAAGCAGGCGGCCAAGACCCCATTCCTTTCCGTCGGCGCCTTCGCCGTGCCAGGCGTTGACGTTCTGGCCAAGCAGCGTGACCTCGCGCACCCCGGCCTCGGCCAGCCGTTCGGCCTCGGCGACGATCTGCGCAACGGAACGTGAAACTTCCGATCCCCTGGTATAGGGCACCACGCAGAAGGTGCAGAACTTGTCGCAGCCTTCCTGGACCGTCAGGAAGGCTGTGACGCCGCGTCGGGCAACCTCCGACTTCCTCGGCTGCGGCAGGTGCTCGAACTTGTCCTCGAGCGCATATTCGGTCTCGATCACCTTCTGGCCGCCACGCGCCCTCTTCACCACCTCAGGAAGGCGATGATAAGTCTGCGGCCCGACGACGAGATCGACCGCAGAGGCGCGGCGCAGGATCTCGCGGCCCTCGGCCTGAGCGACGCAACCAGTGACGCCGACGATCAGCTCGCGGCCGTTTTCCGCCCGCTCGGCCTTGAGCTTGCCCAGGCGCCCGAGCTGCGAATAGACCTTCTCGGCGGCCTTTTCGCGGATATGACAAGTGTTGAGCAGGATCAGGTCGGCGTCGTCGATGGTCTCGGTCGCGGCATAACCGTCGGCGGCGAGCGCATCGCTCATGCGCTGCGAGTCGTAGACGTTCATCTGGCAGCCATAGGTCTTGATGAAGACCTTCTTGGCAGCGCTGGTGCTTGCCGCGGCGACCTCACCAGAGGCTGCCGGCATGATTTCAAACATATCGTCGAGTTCCATGCCGCGCCTATTAACGCCTTTCCACGGCAAAAAACAGACGCTTTGCGGTGCAGGCATTCTCGCAGAAGGACGCGAGGCAGTTTGGCCGAGAGGAACTTCGCGCTGCAGTAAAGCATCACCGAGCCTCGCCACGATCACGTGCTCGACGAAGGCCCACGCAATCTCGACCAGAGTGACTTGAAAAGGACGCGGCTACACCTGGATGCAACTCTGACGTCCACGACACCCGCGCACAACGTGACATTGCAGCAACACCGTACCATCTTCCACAACCTATTCGGGCATTAGTATCTTGAACTTTAGGACTGCGCAGGTAGTTTGCCGACTGAATGCAAGGGGGCAATCATGAAGTCTATACTTTGGGCCGGGATGGCTCTCGCCATGTCAATCGGCGTGGCAAATGCTGCAGACGCTGTGAGCACGGCGCCGGCAGGTTTTGTCTGGACTGGTGGGTATATTGGTCTTCAGGCTGGTTATGCTTGGGGTGATGCGCCCTACTACAATGAAGACGACGAGTCGACCGACTACGATCCAAAGGGGGCTTTTGGCGGCATCTACGCTGGCTACAACCACCAGCTGCCTAACAACATCGTACTGGGCATCGACGGTGACATCAATTTCTCCGGGATCGACTCTCGCGTCGGATACCTTTTCGGGCCCACGCAGGCGGACGATCACGTGGCCACCTCCGAGATCAAATACACGGCTGCACTTAGGGCCCGCCTTGGTTATGCAGTGGATCGCTGGCTGCCCTACGTTGCAGGCGGTCTGTCAGTGGCGAAGTTCGCGTTCGACCTCGATCATGACGGCACCGGCGATTTCCATTTCCAGGAAGAGAAATCACTCACCGGCTGGAATCTTGGATTGGGTCTTGAGTACGCCGCGACGGACAATCTGATCGTCCGCGCTGAATATCGCTACAGCGACTTTGGCGATTGGGCACACAGCAACGACTGGGCTGAAGACGCTCATATCAAGCTTCGGACACACGACGTCCGGCTTGGCATCGCCTACAAGTTCTGATCTCGACAGTCAGACCTGAAAAAAGCCCCGGCTCCGGCCGGGGTTTTTGTTTATCCTGAATTGGCGCTTCCAGTCCCGCTGGCTTAACCGCGGCGCTGTTCGATGGGACGCTCAAGCGGTTTCCGCCGGCGGAAGCTCAGCGCGACGGATGCGGCTGACCGAGCGACTGCAGCATCATTTCGCGAACCCGCTCTTCCATCAGCCGCGTCGCTTCCTTGCGGCTCGATTTGGCGGAAAAGTCGATCGGCTC
>Ga0209902_101210_pt1 | contig 14434 bp, 13 predicted proteins | sample FECB27metaG_FD_188304 | JGI IMG/M metagenome (GOLD analysis project Ga0209902, IMG submission 188304) | Cyanobacterial communities from the Joint Genome Institute, California, USA - FECB-27 (SPAdes) (version 2) | ecosystem: Environmental > Aquatic > Thermal springs > Hot (42-90C) > Microbial mats...
GTCGCCTGCATGCGCAAGCTGCTGACCATGCTCAATGCCATCGCAAAGCACGGCTCTACCTGGGACTCGACCATGCATACCGCTTGACTTCCAAGACGGTTGCTCAGACCGGCATCAGCACCATGTTGTCCCGGTGCACCATCTCCGGCTCGGCCGCGTAGCCCAGCAGCCGCTCGAACTCGGCCGAGGGCTTGCGGCACAGCAGCCGTGCCTCGACGCTGGAGTAATTGGCGAGGCCACGCGCCAGCTCGATGCCTTCGGCATCGCGCACCGCGATCACGTCGCCGCGCGAGAACTCGCCCGATACGCCCGTCATGCCGATCGGCAGCAGGCTCTTGCCCTCGGCGCGCACCTTGGCGGCCGCGCCGGCATCGACGATCACGGCGCCACGCAGTTGCAGATGGTCGGCCATCCAGCGCTTGCGCGCCTGGTGCTTCGCGGTCTGCGCCACCAGCAGCGTGCCGATGGCATCGCCCTGCGCAAGGCGCAGCAATGCGTCGGGCTCGCGGCCCCAGGCGATCACGGTGGAGGCGCCCGAGCCGGCCGCGCGCTTGGCCGCGAGGATCTTGGTGATCATCCCGCCCTTGCCGATGCTCGAGCCCGCGCCGCCGGCCATAGCCTCGAGCGCCGGGTCGCCCGCGGCGGCCTCGTGGATGAACTTCGCATCGGGGTCCTTGCGCGGATCGGCCGAATAGAGGCCGCGCTGGTCGGTGAGGATCACCAGCGCATCGGCCTCGACGAGATTGGCGACCAGCGCGCCGAGCGTGTCGTTGTCGCCGAACTTGATCTCGTCGTTGACCACGGTGTCGTTCTCGTTGATGACCGGCACCACGCCCAGGCGCAGCAGCGTCACCAGGGTCGAACGGGCATTGAGGTAGCGCTCGCGGTCGGCCAGGTCGGCGTGGGTAAGCAGCACCTGCGCGCTGCCGATGCGGTTCTCGCGCAGCTTGGTCTCGTACATCTGGGCCAGGCCCATCTGGCCGACGGCCGCCGCGGCCTGAAGCTCGTGCACCTCGTGCGGCCGGGTCTTCCAGCCGAGGCGCTTCATGCCCTCGGCGATGGCGCCGCTCGAGACCATCACCACCTCGCGCCCGTCGCGCACCAGCGCGGCGAGCTGCCGGCACCACTCGCCGATGGCGCCCTCGTCGAGGCCGCGGCCCTCGTTCGTCACGAGGCTCGAGCCCACCTTGACGACGATGCGGCGGGCGTCCCGCAGGGCTGTGGATCCGGTATTCGAGGTCATGGAAGGCTGTAGCTGGCGTGAAGACTGACGATTATGCTATTTAATCAATAGCATTGCAGGGCCGGGCCGAAGGCCCCCCGCTCAAGGCTTTTCGGGCGGCAGTTCGACGAAGCGCGGATCGATCTCGGCCGGCGGCTGCTCGGCCACCTGCTGGGCCTTCACCTGGCGATAGATCGCGTGCACGAGCGGCTCGCAGCCTTCGCGCGTGAGCGCTGAGATCTCGAACACCGGGCCCTTGAAGCGCAGGCGCTTCACGAAGTCCTTCACGCGCGCGGCGCGCTCTTCCTCGGGGATCATGTCCAGCTTGTTGAGCACCAGCCAGCGCGGCTTCTCGTAGAGCTGTGCGTCGTACTTCTTGAGCTCGCCCACGATCGCCTTGGCCTGCGCGACCGGGTCGACCGTCTCGTCGAAGGGCGCGAGGTCGATCACGTGCAGCAGCAGCCGGGTGCGCTGCAGGTGACGCAGGAACAGGTGGCCGAGGCCGGCCCCATCGGAAGCGCCCTCGATCAGGCCGGGCAGGTCGGCCACCACGAAGCTCTGTTCGGGGCCGACGCGCACCACGCCGAGGTTGGGGTGCAGGGTGGTGAACGGGTAATCGGCGATGCGCGGGCGCGCGTTCGAGATCGCGCTGATCAGCGTCGACTTGCCGGCGTTCGGCATGCCCAGCAGGCCCACGTCGGCCAGCACCTTGAGTTCGAGCTTAAGGCTCTTGCGCTCGCCGGGCCAGCCGGGCGTCTTCTGGCGCGGCGCGCGGTTGATGGCGCTCTTGAAGCGCAGGTTGCCGAAGCCGCCGTCGCCGCCCTTGGCGATGGTGATGACCTCGCCGGGCGTGAGCAATTCGTAGAGCACTTCGCCGGTTTCGGCGTCGGTGATGATCGTGCCGACCGGCATCTTCAGCGTGATGTCGTCGCCCGCGGCGCCGAACATGTCGGAGCCCATGCCGTGCTCGCCGCGCTTGGCTTCGTGTCGGCGCGAGTAGCGGAAATCCACCAGCGTGTTGAGGTTCGAGTCGGCCACGGCGAACACATGGCCGCCGCGCCCGCCGTCGCCGCCATTGGGGCCGCCGAATTCCTTGTACTTCTCATGGCGGAACGACACGCAGCCGTTGCCGCCATCGCCGGCGGCGATGTCGATGAAGGCTTCGTCGACGAACTTCATGGGATGTCCAGTTTACAAATGAAGAAGCCCCGGCAAAGCGGGGCTCCGAGACAGTCGAAGTGGCTGGAGGCTCAGGCCGCCGGCGTCACATTGACCATGTGCTTGTTGAGCGCACCCTTGAAGCCGAACGACACGTGGCCGTCGACGAGGGCGAACAGCGTGTGGTCCTTGCCCACGCCGACGTTCACGCCGGGGTGGAACTGGGTACCGCGCTGGCGCACGATGATCGAGCCGGCGCTGATCAGTTGGCCGCCGAAGGCCTTCACGCCGAGCATCTTGGGCTTGGAATCGCGCCCGTTTCGCGTGGAGCCGCCGCCTTTTTTCTGTGCCATGGAGTCTGCTCCTTAACCGGCGATCGCGCCGATTTGCAGCTCGGTGAACTGCTGGCGATGGCCTTGACGTTTCTGATAGTGCTTGCGACGGCGCATCTTGAAGATGCGAACCTTGTCGTGCTTGCCGTGCGACAGCACCGTGACCGTCACCGTTGCACCGGACACCAGGGGCGTGCCAACCTTGATTTCAGCGCCGTTTCCGACGGCCAGAACCTGGTCGATCACGATTTCCTGGCCAACGTCCGCAGCAATCTGTTCTACTTTGATTTTCTCGCCGGAAGCAACGCGATACTGCTTGCCACCGGTTTTTATGACCGCGTACATGTGAACCTCTTGAGGATGGAGTCCCCGCGGCGAATTCCGCAGAGCCCAAGACTATAGCACGGTTTGCGCATGCTCACATGGCCGGGCACCCGACCGAGGCCGGTGGCCGCTTCGCGCTCCCTATAATCGGCGCCTTCCGGCGTCTTGCGCCATCCCTGTATTCAGCAGCGCTCAGCGCCCACGCTTTGTCAGTTCCCGCCGCCGACACCTCCCCCACCGCCGCAGTCCTCGGCCTGATCGCCGGTGACATGGTCGAAGTCGACCGCGTGATCTCCAACCGCCTCGACACCGGGGTGCCGCTGGTCAGCCAAGTCTCGAAGTACATCATCTCCGCAGGCGGCAAGCGCCTGCGGCCGGCCCTGCTGCTGCTGATGGCCGGCGCGCTCGGCTACACCGGCGAGCAGCGCTTCAATCTCGCGGCCGTGGTGGAGTTCATCCACACCGCCACGCTGCTGCACGACGACGTGGTCGACGAGTCGACGCTGCGCCGCGGACGCCCGACCGCCAACGAATCCTTCGGAAATCCCGCCAGCGTGCTGGTCGGCGACTTCCTTTATTCGCGCGCCTTCCAGATGATGTTGGATGCCAACAACATTCGCGTGATGCAGATCCTGGCCGAAGCGACCAACGTGATCGCCGAAGGCGAGGTGCTGCAGCTGATGAACATGCACGACGCCTCGCTCGACGAGTCGGCCTACCTGCGTGTCATCCGCTCCAAGACCGCCAAGCTGTTCGAAGCCAGCACGCGCCTGGCCGCGGTGCTGGCAGGCGTGACGCCTGAGGTCGAAGAAGCCTGTGCCACCTACGGGCAGGCACTGGGCACGGCCTTCCAAGTGATCGACGATGTGCTCGACTACGCGGGCGACGCCAGCGAAACCGGCAAGAACCTCGGCGACGACCTGCGCGAAGGCAAGACCACGCTGCCGCTGATCTTTGCGATGCAGCGCGGCACCGCGGCCCAGAGCGCGCTGGTGCGCGCCGCGATCGAGGCCGGCGACACTGCCCAACTGGGCAAGATCGTCGAGATCGTGCGCGAAACCGGCGCCCTGGATGCATCGCGCGCGGCGGCCGCGGCCGAAGCACAACGCGCAATTTCTGCGCTCGACGGCTTCGCGACGAATTCGCACGCTTCAGGTTTGCTACAATTAGCGGCTCAGCTGCTTGAGCGGCGTGCCTGACACCTCTTACGAGTTGACCAAGGACGACTGACTTTTCGCACCATCGGGGTGTAGCTTAGCCTGGTAGAGCGCTACGTTCGGGACGTAGAGGCCGGAGGTTCGAATCCTCTCACCCCGACCAGTCTTTTCGAGACTGGCATAAACCATCAGAATGCCATTTTCTGTTGCTGTACAGCGATTTACAGCACAGGAGTGTTCGGCGATGATCGTGAAGCAATTTCTCACATCTCTTGCATTCGCTGATGGCTGCAGCCGAACTTCCCGTTAAAGAAAACCCGCAAGTCGCCTTGCCAGGGCTTGCACGCGCGCTGGTCTCGGCCGGCAAGCTGCCCGCGAAAACCGCGGAAGATCTCTATCAGAAGTCGCTGAGCAGCCGCTCCAGCTTCATCGCCGAGCTCACGGGCACCGGCGCCGTCTCGGCCGCCGACCTCGCTCACACGCTTTCGAATGCATTCGGCGCCCCGCTGCTCGATCTCGACGCCATCGATCACCAGCGCCTGCCGAAGGACCTGCTCGATCCCAAGCTCTGCCAGGCTTACCGCATCGTCGTCCTCAGCAAGCGCAACAACCGCCTGATCGTCGCCACGGCCGATCCGTCCGACCAGCAGGCCGCCGAGAAGATCAAGTTCGCCTCCCAGATGGGCGTGGACTGGGTCATCGCCGAATACGACAAGCTGTCGCGCATGGTCGAGGCCGCCGCGGCCAGCGCGGCCGAAACCATCAACAGCATCGTCGGCACCGAGTTCGAGTTCGACGACGTCAGCGCCGACACCGCGGGCGACGCCAACGAGCAGGCGATCGCCGAGGTCGAGGACGCGCCGGTCGTGCGCTTCCTGCACAAGATGCTGCTCGACGCGGTCAGCATGCGCGCTTCGGACATCCACTTCGAGCCCTACGAGCACCACTACCGCGTGCGCTTCCGGGTCGACGGCGAACTGCGCGAGGTGGCGAGCCCACCGACCGTGATCAAGGACAAGCTGGCCTCGCGCATCAAGGTCATCTCGCGGCTCGACATCTCCGAGAAGCGCGTGCCCCAGGACGGGCGCATGAAGCTCAAGATCGGTCCCGACCGGGTGATCGACTTCCGCGTGAGCACGCTGCCCACGCTGTTCGGCGAGAAGATCGTGGTCCGGATCCTCGACCCCAGCAGCGCGCGCATGGGCATCGACGCGCTGGGCTACGACGCCGACGAGAAGGAACGCCTGCTGCACGCCATCAGTCGGCCCTACGGCATGGTGCTGGTCACCGGGCCCACCGGCTCGGGCAAGACGGTCTCGCTCTACACCTGCCTCAACCTGCTGAACCAGCCGGGCGTGAACATCGCGACCGCCGAAGACCCGTCGGAAATCAACCTGCCGGGCGTCAACCAGGTCAACGTGAACGAGAAGGCCGGCCTGACCTTCGCGGCCGCGCTGCGGGCCTTCCTGCGGCAGGATCCCGACATCATCATGGTCGGCGAAATCCGCGACATCGAAACCGCCGACATCTCGATCAAGGCGGCCCAGACCGGTCACCTTGTGCTGTCGACGCTGCACACCAACGACGCCCCCACCACCCTCACGCGGATGCGCAACATGGGCATCGCGCCCTTCAACATCGCGTCGAGCGTGATCCTGATCACCGCCCAGCGGCTCGCGCGGCGGCTGTGCATGGCCTGCCGCGCGCCCGTGGACATCCCGCGCGAAGCCCTGCTCGAAGCGGGCTTCCAGGACGACGAGATCGACAGCAGCTGGAAGCCCTACCGGCCCGTGGGCTGCGCGGCCTGTACCGGCGGCTACAAGGGCCGCGTGGGCATCTACCAAGTGATGCCGATCTCCGAGGCGATCCAGGAAATCATCCTGCGCGATGGCAGCGCGCTCGACATCGCGCAGCAATCGGAAGCCGAAGGCGTGCGCTCGCTGCGCCGGTCGGGCCTGCGCAAAGTGATGCAGGGCCTGACCTCGCTCGAGGAAGTGGTGGCGGTCACCAACCTATAACGAACACACTGGAAGCGGAGATCGAACCGAATGGCCACAGCAGCATCGACGGCAAACCGGCAACGGCGCGACGTCAAGGAATTCGTCTTCGAGTGGGAAGGCAAGGATCGCAACGGCAAGCTGGTGCGCGGTGAGCTGCGTGCCGCCGGCGAGAACCAGGTGCAGGCCGCGCTGCGGCGCCAGGGCGTGCTCGCCAGCAAGATCAAGAAGCGCCGCACCCGCTCGGGCAAGAGCATCAAGCCCAAGGACATCGCGATCTTCACGCGCCAGCTCGCCACCATGATGAAGGCCGGCGTGCCCCTCCTGCAGTCCTTCGACATCGTGGGCCGCGGCAACGCCAACCCCAGCGTCGCCAAGCTGCTCAACGAGATCCGCAGCGACGTCGAGACCGGCACCTCGCTGTCGTCGGCCTTCCGCAAGTTCCCGAAGTACTTCGACAACCTCTACTGCAACCTGGTCGAGGCCGGGGAAGCGGCCGGTATCCTCGAAGAGTTGCTCGACCGCCTGGCGACCTACATGGAGAAGACCGAGGCGATCAAATCGAAGATCAAGTCGGCGCTGATGTACCCGATCTCGGTGGTCGTGGTGGCCTTCGTGGTGGTGGCGATCATCATGATCTTCGTGATCCCGGCCTTCAAGCAGGTGTTCAGCTCCTTCGGCGCCGACCTGCCCGCGCCCACGCTGTTCGTGATGGCTGTCAGCGAATTCTTCGTCTCGTACTGGTGGCTGATCTTCGGCGTGACCGGCGGCGGCCTCTATTTCTTCTTCCAGGCATGGAGGCGCAACGAGCGCGTGCAGCGGGTCATGGACCGGCTGCTGCTGCGGGTGCCGATCTTCGGCGCGCTGATCGAGAAGTCCTGCGTCGCGCGCTGGACGCGCACGCTGGCCACCATGTTCGCCGCGGGCGTGCCGCTGGTCGAAGCCCTCGACTCGGTCGGTGGCGCCTCGGGCAATACCGTGTACAGCGACGCCACGGCCAAGATCCAGCAGGAGGTGTCGACCGGCACCAGCCTCACGAACGCGATGACCAATGTCAACCTGTTCCCCTCGATGGTGGTCCAGATGACCGCCATCGGCGAAGAGTCGGGCTCCATCGACCACATGCTCGGCAAGGCGGCCGATTTCTACGAGTCCGAGGTCGACGACATGGTCGCCGGCCTCTCGAGCCTGATGGAGCCGATCATCATCGTCTTCCTCGGCGTGATCATCGGTGGCATCGTGATCTCGATGTATCTGCCCATCTTCAAGCTCGGCCAGGTCGTCTGATGCCGGTATCGCAGGGATTCGACGCCGCACTGGCCGGCGTCCTCGGTCTGTTGATCGGCAGCTTCCTCAACGTGGTGATCTACCGCACGCCGGTCATGATGTACCGCGACTGGCTGAACGACGCGGTCGCGAACCTCATGAGCGTCAAGGACATGCCCTCGCTCTGGTCGCTGGTCTTCGGCCCCAAGGTGCAGCCCCCGGCCGGGCTCGAAGCCGCGGCCGACAAGGCTGCGGTCGAACTCGAGAAGCTGCCGCGCTTCGACCTCATGCGGCCCGGTTCGCGCTGCGGCAGCTGCGGCCACGAGATCCGCTGGTACGAGAACATCCCGGTGCTGAGCTACCTCGCATTGCGCGGCCGTTGCGGCGCCTGCAAGACCCGGATCAGCCCGCGCTATCCGCTGGTCGAACTGGCCACCGCCGCGCTGTTCGCGCTCTGCGGCCACCGCTTCGGCCTCACGCCGACGGGCGCGCTGTGGGCCGCCTTCGCCGCGCTGCTGGTCTGCCAGTTCCTGATCGACTTCGACACCCAGTTCCTGCCCGACTCGCTCAACTACCTGCTGCTGTGGCTCGGCCTGATCGGCGCGGCCGCGGGCTGGACCGGCACCTCGCTGCAGCTCTCGGTCTGGGGCGCGGTGTTCGGCTACCTGAGCCTCTGGCTGGTCTACCATGGCTACCGACTCATCACGGGCAAGGAAGGCATGGGCTACGGCGACTTCAAGCTGCTGGCGGCGCTGGGCGCATGGCTCGGTGCCGACTACCTGATCGCGATCATCCTGGTCTCGTCGCTCGTGGGCGCCGTGCTGGGCCTGGGCATGCGCGTGGCGGGCAAGCTGGCCCACAAGGACATACCGATCGCCTTCGGCCCCTTCCTCGCGGGCGCGGGCCTGGTCTGCCTCGTCATCGGTCCGGGTGTCGTCAAGCAATGGGCGCCCTTCGCCTTCCCGCTCGGGCCCTGGCTCCATTGAGGCCAGGAGGCTTTCCATGATCCGGCGCATCGGCCTCACCGGCGGCATCGGCAGCGGCAAGAGCACCGTCGCGAGCCTGCTGGTCGCCGAGGGCGCGGTGCTGGTCGACACCGATGCCATAGCGCGCCGCATCGCCGAACCCGGCGGCATCGCGATGCCCGCGCTCGAGGCCCGCTTCGGCGCCGCGGTGCTGCGGTCGGATGGCGGCCTCGATCGCGCCCGCATGCGCGAGCTCGTGTTCCAGGACCCCGAGGCCAAGCGCGCGCTCGAAGGCATCCTGCATCCCCTGATCGGCGCCGAAACCCGGCGCGAAGCCGCGGCCGCCGGCCCCGATGCGACCATCGTCTTCGACGTCCCGCTCTTGGTCGAATCGGGGCGCTGGCGCGCACAGGTCGAGCGCGTGCTGGTGGTCGACGCCACCGAAGCCACCCAGCTGCGGCGCGTCGTCGCGCGCTCGGGCTGGCCCCCCGAAGCCGTGCGCTCGGTGATCGCGCAGCAGGCCCCGCGGGCACTGCGCCGGGCCGCGGCCGACGCGGTCATCGACAACGAAAGCCTGACCCTGGAGGAACTCGCCGAGCAGGTGCGGGGTCTCTGGAAACGGTGGGCCTCGGCCAGCACGCGATAATCACCGGTTAGCCGCAGCGGCGGCTGCACCACGATTACGACAAAAGGGCGCTCGCAGCAGCGCCTCCTCTCGAGATGCTGTTCAACTCGTATTCCTTCATCTTTGTCTATTTCCCGCTGGTGCTGCTCGGGTTCTTCCTGATCGGCAAACGCAACATCCGGGCCGCAGCCGGGTTTCTTGCGCTGGCCTCGCTGTTCTTCTATGGCTGGTGGAGCGTGCAGGCCCTGCCGCTGCTGCTGGCCTCGATCTGCGTCAACTACTGGTTCGGCCTGCGCCTGACGCCGGCACCGGGGCGCGACGACCGCCGGCGCAAGACCTTGCTGATCACGGCGCTCACGGTCAATCTCGTGGTGCTGGCGGTGTTCAAGTACGCCAACTTCTTCGTCTCGAACGTCAACGACGGCCTGAGCGCCGCGGGCCTCGCGCCGATCCCGCTGCTGCACATCGTGCTGCCGATCGGCATCTCGTTCTACACCTTCACGCAGATCGCCTTCCTGGTCGACTGCTGGCAGGGCAAGGTGCACGAGCGCAGCTTCATCCACTACGTGCTGTTCGTCACCTACTTCCCGCACCTGATCGCGGGCCCGGTGCTGCACCACGCGCAGATGATGCCGCAGTTCGCCAACCCGGCGACCTATCGCGCCGATCCCAACAAGATCGCGCTCGGGCTGGCCATCTTCACCTTCGGCCTGGCCAAGAAGCTGCTGATCGCCGACCCGATGGGCCAGTACGCCGACCTGGTCTTCAACGGCGTGCACAACGGCATCGAGCCCACGCTCTACACCGCGTGGTTCGGCGTGCTCGCCTACACGCTGCAGATCTACTTCGACTTCTCGGGCTACTCCGACATGGCGGTCGGCCTGTCGCTGTGCCTGGGCGTACAGCTGCCGCTGAACTTCAACTCGCCGTACAAGTCGACCAGCATCATCGAGTTCTGGCGCCGCTGGCACATCTCGCTGTCGACCTTCCTGCGCGACTACCTCTACATCCCGCTGGGCGGCAACCGCAAGGGCCCGAAGCGCCGCCACGTGAACCTGTTCCTCACGATGGTGCTCGGCGGCCTGTGGCATGGCGCGGCCTGGACCTTCGTGATCTGGGGCGCGCTGCACGGCATCTTCCTGATGATCAACCACATCTGGACCACCACCTTCCGCCGCAAGGGCCCGCCGAGCATCGCCGGCCGCGTCTTCGGCTGGTTCCTGACCTTCCTGTGCGTGATGATCGCCTGGGTGATGTTCCGCGCCGAGAGCCTGCACGCCGCCATGGACATCTACCGCGGCATGCTGGGCCTGCACGGCGTGCCCGGCACCGCTTTCCGCGAGTTCCTCGCGGTGCCCTACCGCAAGCCCGAGTTCTTCCAGACCATGCTGGTGGCGATCATCATCTGCCTCGCGCTGCCGCCCACCATCACGCTGCAGCGCTGGGTGCCGCAGGCCGCGGCGCTGGCCGGCCGGCCCGCGCTCAACAAGCTGTTCACGGCCGCGATGGCGCTGTTCACCGTGACGCTGCTCGGCATCTGCATCTCGAAGCTGGGCACCTACAGCCCCTTCCTCTACTTCCAGTTCTGACATGACGCCCGCAAAACTGTGGCTGCGGATCTTCGTGGCCGGATTCCTCGTCATCTCGTCGCTGCTGGTGCTCACGCTCGCGACGCCCATTCCCTACGGCGACCTGAGCCGCATCGGCCTGATGTCCGACCGCGAGTTCGGCTGGACCCAGGAGCCGCCGAAGGTCGCGCCCGAGTACCTGCACGCCGTGCCGCTCGATCAGGCCGACATCGTCGTGATCGGCGACAGCTTCTCGATGACGCACCGCTGGCAGTCGGTGCTGGTCAAGGCCGGCTACAAGGTCACCACGGCTTTCTGGGGGCAGTTCGACGAGCGCCTGTGCGGCGACTTCGACGCCTGGCTCGCGCGCGCCGGCTTCAAGGGCAAGCTGGTGATCGTCGAGAGCGTGGAGCGCATCCTGCAGGAGCGCATGCGCTACACGCGCAGCTGCGAGACGATGAAGCGGCCCTTCGCCGCGCGCACCGAGCCCTTCGCGGTGCCGCTCGAGCACGTGCCCGGCTTCGCGCTCAACTGGGGCGCCAAGCTCACCTCGGGCCTGGACACGCTCAAGTACACGCGCGCCGCCAAGGCGACCACGGCCGACACCGTCTCCACCGACCGCACCAAGGCCCGCACGGTGGTCAATGGTTGCGAAATGTTCAGTCACCGCCTGTGCAACAAGGCCCTGTTCTTCGGCGAGGACGACGAGAACGGCGAGCTGCCGGCCGCGGACGTGGCCGCGATGCAGGCCTTCACCAAGTCGCAGACCGCGTTCCCGATGCTCTGGATGGTGATCCCCAACAAGACCACCACCTACATCGATCCCTCGCACTCGAAGGCCTTCGTCGAGGCCTTCAAGACCTCGGGCCTGGGCCCCGACCTGTTCGCCTTCACGCAGGAAAAGAAGACCCGGATCCGCGACTTCTACTTCCCCAACGACACCCATCTGTCGATGCATGGCCAGCTCGCGCTCGGCGAGCTGATGCTCGGCGAGGTGCGCAAGATCGTGCCCGAGCCCCCGTCACGCACGCCATGAGGCTATCATCGCCTCGTCAGGAGACCGAGCCCGCGTGATCCTCTACGAGTACCCCTTCAACGAGCGCATCCGGACCTATCTGCGACTGGAGCACCTGTTTCGCCGCCTCGGCGAGCTGGTGCCTGCCGAGTCGCCCCTGTCCCACCACTTCGCGCTCGTCACCATCTTCGAGATCATGGACGTGGCCGCGCGCGCGGACCTCAAGGCCGACGTCATGCGCGACCTCGAGAAGCACAAGTCCGCCTTCAACGCCTACCGCGGCAATCCGAACATCTCGGAGGCCGCGCTCGACCAGGTGGTAGCGCAGCTCGAGCGCAACTTCAACACGCTCAACGGCATCGCGGGCAAGGCCGGCCAGTCGCTGACCGAGAACGAGTGGCTCATGAGCATCCGCAGCCGCGCGAGCATTCCGGGCGGCACCTGCGAATTCGACCTGCCCGCCTACTACGCCTGGCAGCACCGCAGCACCCAGAGCCGCCGCGCCGACCTCGAGCGCTGGTCGGGCACGCTGGCGCCGCTGGCCGAATCGATCTACCTGCTGCTCAAGCTGCTGCGCGACGCCGACGTGCCCTACAAGGTCATCGCCACCAACGGGCAGTTCCAGCAGAACCTGCCGCAGGGACGCAGCTTCCAGCTGCTGCGCCTGCGCATCGATCCCAAGCTCGGCCTGATCCCCGAGATCAGCGGCAACCGGCTCATGGTCTCGGTACGGCTCATGCGCCACGAGAGCGACGATCGCCTCCACCAGAGCAGCGACGACACCCCCTTCGAACTCACCTTGTGCGCATGACTGGCGAAGAGCGCATCGAGCCCCGCGAGGGCGAACGCATCGTCCGCTGCCCGAGCTGCGGCGGCGACAGCGTCTATTCGGAACGCAACCCCTACCGTCCGTTCTGCAGCGCGCGCTGCAAGGGCATCGACCTCGGCGCCTGGGCCAGCGAGGAGTTCAGGATGCCGGCCGAAGCCCCGCCCGACGACGAGCCCTTCGGCGATCCGAAGGCGCAGCAGTAAACGATCGGCCCGCGGAAATCCGTGGGCCGACTTACTTGCCGCCCGCGGTGGCCGGCGCCGCCTCTGCGAGAAAGATCCTGTCGACATAGTCCGCGTGCGCTCGCGTGTACACGGGCCGCAGATGCTCGCCGTCCTTGTAGACCGGCTTGCCATCGGCCGTCACGCGCAGGCACTGGCCGTCCTTGCACAGCGAGGCCATCGGCTCGACCACCTGCGCACCGCTGTCCAGCGCGATCTGCCGCAGCCGTGCGTTGAGCTCGGCCTGCGCCGCGGGCAGCGGGGCGGTCGGCGAATCGAGCACCACCGTCATCGTGCCGAGCCGGCTGCCCGCGATCATGCGCTGCGGCTGGAAGTCCATGCCGCTTGGGTTGTCGAGCAGCAGGTAGACCTTCTTGTTCTGCTTCACGAGTTCGGCCATGGTGTGGCCCAGCATCGAGAGCGCCGGCGCGATGCCGGGCCCGCCGTTGTTCACCGGGTAGACCGCGCGGCCCTCGCGGTACTCGTAGGCCAGCGGGAAGTCGCCGCTGAAGTAGCAGTTCCAGCAGCCACCGAACACCACGGTGTCGATCTGCGGCGCGCGCGCGAGCTGCAGCATGCCGTCGCGCTGTTCGCCGCAGGCCGGGTTGCCCGCGGCGAACATGCCGGGAATCGGCGCGCAGGCGCCCCAGGTGTAGAAGTAGGCGGTCGCCATGCGCTCGGGCGCGAGACGCTCGAGCGCTTTGGCGCGCGGCCCGTACTGCTGCATGTGGCTGTCGCCGATCAGCAGCACCTTGCGCTCGCCGCGGCCGACCCGGTAGACCAGGTGCGGGCCCACCTTCTCGGGCGTGAAGCCGTCGTAGTAGCCGTCGTCCACGGTCGCGTCGGTCACCTTCTGCAGCATCTCGCCGCCGTTGCGCGCCGGCAGGCCGGCCACCACCATCACGCCGGACAGCACGATCGCGCAGCCGATGCCGACCAGGCCGCGCAGCAGCGGCGCGCCCGCGCGGGTGCGCGTGAAACGTTCGAGAAAGCGGTAGGTCAGCCAGGCCAGCAGCACCGCCGCGACCACCGCGCCGGTGCGCACGCCCGCCGAGGGCTCCCAGCCGCCATTGAGGATGCGCGGGTACACCAGCAGCGGCCAATGCCACAGGTACAGCGGATAGCTGATCAGCCCGATGCCCACCATCAACGGGTTCGACAGCAGGTAGCGGTTCAGCACCCCCTGCGGCCCCGCCGCGATGCAGCTCGCCGCGCCCAGCACCGGCAGCAGCGCCCACCAGCCCGGGAACGCCTTGTCGGCCCGGATCATCACCAGCCCCAGCACGATCAGCCCCACGCCCAGCACCGACTGCACATGGCTGCGCCACGCGGGCTTCGTCGCCCCGGCATCCCTCAACCGCATGCACGCCAGGATCCCGCCCGCCATCAGCTCCCAGAAGCGCGACAGCGGCGAATAGAACGCCGCCGTGCGGAACGGATGGATCGTCAGCACGTTGATCAGGAACGACACCACCGCCAGCGCCCACAGCACGCGCAGCATCGGCCAGCGCCTGCGCCACGCCAGCGCCAAGAGCGGCGGCCAGAAGATGTAGAACTGCTCCTCGATCCCCAGCGACCACAGGTGCAGCAGCGGCTTGGTCTCCGCCGCCGTGTCGAAGTACCCCGCCTCGCCCCAGAACACGAAGTTCGCGATGAAGGCCGCCCCGCCCGCGGCCTGCTTGCCCAGCTCCACGAACTCGCGGTTCAGCAGCACGTACCAGCCGAAGGCCAGGGTCGCCGCCAGCACCAGCATCA
>Ga0209902_101211_pt1 | contig 14433 bp, 11 predicted proteins | sample FECB27metaG_FD_188304 | JGI IMG/M metagenome (GOLD analysis project Ga0209902, IMG submission 188304) | Cyanobacterial communities from the Joint Genome Institute, California, USA - FECB-27 (SPAdes) (version 2) | ecosystem: Environmental > Aquatic > Thermal springs > Hot (42-90C) > Microbial mats...
ACGCCTTAAATGGGCTACCCTTCGATCCTAGCGGTAAGCCAACGATAGTTTATGCCGGGCAGCCTGAGAGGCCGGCCGCCCCGGTCAGGAGAACAGGCATGTCAATTGATCCGCGCGAGAAGATAGTCCTCTTCATCGACGGCGCGAATCTCTATGCGACCAGCAAAGCCATCGGCGTCGATATAGACTATCGCCGGCTGCTCGCGGAGTTTCAGTCCAAATCCTATCTGTTGCGCGCCTACTACTACACCGCCTTGGTCGAGGACCAGGAATACTCCTCGATCCGCCCCCTCATCGATTGGCTCGACTATAACGGCTTTACCGTCGTCACCAAGCCGGCCAAGGAGTTCACCGACGCCTCGGGACGCCGCAAGATCAAGGGCAACATGGACATCGAGCTCACCGTCGATGCCCTGGAGATGAGCCAGTACTACGACCACTTGGTGCTGTTCTCGGGCGATGGCGACTTCACCGCGCTGGTCGCAGCGCTGCAGCGCAAGGGCAAGCGCGTCACGGTGGTCTCGACGCTGACCACGCCGACCCCGATGATCGCCGACGACCTGCGCCGGCAGGCAGACTTCTTCATGGATGTCGCCGACCTCGCCAAGATCGTTGGCCGCACCCCGCCAGTCGAGCGCACAGCACCGTCAACGGAACGAACTGCGTCGGCGGAACGGACCGCGCCGGTTGACCGCACGATGGCGACGGTGGACCCCAAGGGAAGCTGAGTCCCCAGCATTCTCGCTTTGCGGGAACCGAGCAGTGCCGGAATCTCTTGCTTGTCGCGTTCGAACCGGAAGAGTCTGCGGCCTTTCCTGAACGCTGCTCCAGCCACTACGGTTCGCATTGCCTGAGATCAACCCGCCGCACGACTGCCCGCTCTGCCCCCGGCTCGTCGCCTTCCGCCACGACAACCAGCGCGCCTATCCGGATTTCTTCAATGCTCCAGTTCCAACCTGGGGCGACGAGAACCCGGGCCTGATGATTGTTGGCCTTGCGCCCGGTCTCAAGGGCGCCAACCGAACCGGCCGGCCGTTTACCGGCGACTATGCCGGCGACCTGCTTTACGCCACGCTCGAAAAGTTCGGCCTCGCGGCGGGGCACTATCAGCAGCGACCCGACGATGGGCTTGAGCTGCAGAACGTCCTGATCGCCAATGCCGTCCGCTGCGTGCCCCCCCAGAACAAACCGACCGGCGACGAGATCAAGACCTGCCGGCCGTTCCTCGGCGCCGCGATCGCGCACCACCGCCCGCGCGCCTTTCTGGCGCTGGGCCGCATCGCCCACGATTCGCTGTTGTCGACGCTCGGAGAGAAGCGCGCGAAGTTCGCCTTCGGCCACGGTGCCGAGCACCGGCTCACCAGCGGCGCCACGCTGTTCGATAGCTATCATTGCTCGCGCTACAACACCAATACCGGCGTCCTCACCACCGCGATGTTCGAGGACGTGGTGGGGCGGGCGGCAAGGGCGATCGCGACGGCGTAACCGCCGGCTTGCGCCCCTTTCGCTTCCGTTGACATCTGCAGATGCCGAGTGACAACCTTGTCACATAGATTTCTCAGCACCTTCAAAGGGAAGCGCCTATGCAAGTCGTGAAGACCGGAATGACTGTCTTGGTCGCCTCGTTCGCCCTCGTGGCAGCAACGCTGGCGCACGCAGAGACGGTGAGCGAGGTCACCGTGATGAACGGCGCCCGCGCCGTCCCGGCGACGGTCGTCGTTCCGGATGGCCAAGGCCCCTTCCCCGCCGTGGTAATGAACCACGGCCACGGCGGCGGCCGGCAGGAAGGCGGTGGCTTCACGCGGCTTGCCAAGGCGCTGGCCGATGCGGGCATCCTGACCATCCGCATGGATTTCCCCGGCAATGGCGACAGCAAGGAGCCCTTCACCGAGGGTTACCTCAGCAACATGATCTCGGACTCGAATGCCAGCCTCGCCTACCTGCTGGCGAACTTCCCGGCTGATCCCAACCGTTTGGGCATCCTTGGCTACAGCATGGGCGGGCGCATCGCGCTGACCATCGGCGAGACCGCCGGCAATCCGTACAAGGCGATGGGCCTGCTCGCCCCATCGGCCAACCCGGGCAAGGAGCTGGCGCTGTTCCTCGCCGGTTCCGAGGCCGAGTATGATCGACTCTACGCCGAAGCCTCTACCGACAAGGGCTATGCCGACTACACCACGCAATATGGCCAGCAGCAGCAGCTCAGCAAGCAGTGGTTCGACGAGCTGATTGCCTCCAAGCCGCTCGAGAGCATCAGCGCTTACAAGGGCGCCATGCTGGTGGTGCACGGCGACAAAGACGTAGTGATCAAGCCGGCCGAGAACGAAGCCGTCGTCGCCGCCTACCCGGGCGCCTCGATCGTCCTCGTCCCCGAGGCCGACCACGGCTACGGCTTCTACAGCGACCAGCCGGCGGTCAGCGCGCTGGTGGAAAGCTCGTTTGCGAAGTTCTTCAGCGAAGCGTTGAAGTAAGGAGCGTGGGGCCCAGACGCAGAGGCGATTGAACGGAAGCAGACGGCCCCCTCCCATCCTCCCCCATGAAGGGGAGGTGCCCTGCTGGTCTGCTTGGCGCGATTGAAGACCGAGGCTCGACTCTTCACCTCCCCCTTCATGGGGGAGGCCGGGAGGGGGCCGTCTCTATCGGTCGGGATATGCGGGCCAAAGCAGCCCTGGCTATGCCTAGCGGCAGCTAACGAGGCGGGCCTAGCCGCGCCTACCCCCGCCCGCCCTCTTTCATGATCCGCGACTTGTCGCGGTTCCAGTCGCGGTTGCGCTCGGTTTCGCGCTTGTCGAAGCTCTTCTTGCCCTTGCCGACGCCGATCAGCAATTTGGCGCGGCCCTGCTCGTTGAAGTAGAGCTTCATCGGCACGATGGTGTTGCCGGCGCGCTCGACATCCTGGCTCAGGCGCGCCAGTTCCTTCTTTTTCACCAATAGCTTACGCGGCCGCTTCTCCTCATGGTTGAAGCGGTTGGCCTGCAGGTATTCCGGGATGTAGGCGTTGATCAGCCACAACTCGCCGCGCTCGGGCGAAGCATAGGCCTCGGTGATCTGGGCCTTGCCGGTGCGCAACGACTTCACCTCGGTGCCGGTCAACATGATGCCGGCCTCGAGCGTGTCTATGATCTCGTAGTCGTACCGAGCCCGGCGGTTCTCCGCGATCGGGCCGGTGACGATCATCGCCGGTTTGTTTGGTGTCTTGGCCATGGGTTTCCGAGCGAATAGCGAGTGGCGAATAGTGAGTAGCGGTATTCGCTACCGCCAACTTCGCTGTTCGCCTCTTCCTTAGTTGGGCAGCAGGCCCGCGTGCGACAAGGCCGCATCGATCGCCTTCTCGTTGTCCTTGGACACCGGCACCACCGGCAGGCGGAACTCGTTCTGGCAAAGCCCGAGTCTCGCCGCCGCGTATTTGACGCCGCCCGGATTGTTCTCGAGGAACAGCGCCTTGTGCAGCGGGAACAGCTTGTCCTGCAGCGCCAGCGCCTCGGCGAAATTGCCCTGCTGGCAGGCATTCTGGAACAGCGCGCTGAGACGCGGCGCCACGTTCGAGGTGACGGAGATACAGCCGTGGCCGCCATGAGCGTTGAAGCCGAGCGCCGTCACATCCTCGCCCGAGAGCAGGATGAAATCGGCACCCAGGCGCATTCGCTGTGCGCTGGCCCGCTCCATGTTCGCCGTCGCGTCCTTGACGCCGATGATGTTCGGGTGCGCCTCTCGCAGGCGCACGATGGTGTCGACGGTGAGATCGACCACGGTACGGCCAGGCACGGAATAGAGCAGGATCGGCAGCGAAGTCGCCGAAGCCACGGCGGAGAAATGCTGGAACATCCCCTCCTGCGTCGGCTTGTTGTAGTAGGGCACCACCGAGAGCACAGCATCGGCGCCGACGTCCTCGGCGAAGCGCGCCAGCGACACCGCCTCGGCGGTCGAGTTCGAGCCGGCGCCGGCAATCACCGGCACGCGCTTGGCTGTGACCTCGACGCAGATCTCGATGACGCGGCGGTGCTCTTCGTGGCTCACGGTCGGGCTCTCGCCGGTGGTGCCGACCGGCACCAGCCCGTGCGAGCCCTCGTTGATCTGCCAATCGACGAAATTGCTGAAGGCTTTCTCATCCAGCGCCCCGTTCGCGAACGGAGTGATGAGCGCTGTGATCGAACCTCGCAACATTTCGGGTCAGTTCCTCGTCGTATGGCGCCGCCCCATGGCGGTCGCGGCTGTGATTGGTGGGGCCTTGTGGCCAGAACATGGCCACATCCCGATCATCGGGGGGCCACAATCGCGCACCATAGTTTCTCTCGTGCGGCGCGACAAGCAAGCTGTCGATAGAGGGCGCGACGCACACCCACAAGGACCGAGTAGCTAACCAAACGTTCACGCGCGCCGTGCAACCTTAGGCCGCTGCAAGGGTGGGGGCACCTTGTTGGACTTCGTATTGCGGACCAACAGGACGGTTACCATGGCTGTTGCGAGAGGCGCACGTCGCCTGATCGCCACTGGAATTGTTGGCCTAGGCGTGCTCGGCGCTGCGACGCTGCCGATCCTGTTGTCGCGCGCCAACGACGGGGCGACTGCCGACGTGGTGGTGCCTGTCGCCCGGCAGCCGCTGGCTCCCGCCGTCCAGGCGTCGCTGGTCGATCCTGTCACGACCGGCTCCATTCCGGCCAAGCCATTAATCGATAGCACCAAGACCTCCTCGGCGACGTTCAAGCAGGCGCTCGAGCTCCTCGCCGACGCCAAGCGGGCAGATGCTTTTGCGTTGGCCGCCAGCATCACCGATACGGCCGAACGTCGCGCGATCCAGTGGGCGGCAATCTTCTACGGCGGTGGCGATGTGCCCGCCGCCTCGGTGCAGAAGTTCATCATCGAAGCTCCGGATTTCGCTGCGAGCCCGATGTTCAAGACCCGGCTAGAGGAAGCGCTGACCAAGGAGAAGGCAGACGGCGCAACGCTGATCAAAGAGCTCGGCGGCGCCATGCCCAACACCCTGTCAGCGCAGATCGCACTCGCCGAAGCCTATGTGGCCGATGGCCAGAAAGACCGCGCTGCGCGCATCGCCCGGGCTATCTGGACCGAGAACTTCCTCGACAAGGCAACCGAGGCCAAGGTGCTCGACCGGATCGGCAGCCTGCTGGACCGCGATGCACACTGGGCGCGCGCCATGCATCTGATGATGCACGATCGCGCCACCGGCGTTGAACGGTTGATGCAGTATATGACGCCGGCGCAGAAATCGCTGGCGCTGGCGCGCAATGCGGTATCTCGCAACGCCAAGGATGCCAAGAAGCTGCTCGACGCGGTCGACCCGTCGATGCGCACCAACTCGGTCTACCAGTTCAGTCGGGCCCAGCGTGCCCGGCAGTTCGAGCTCTGGGACGATGCCATCACCTGGCTCGACAAGGCCAAGGGTGAGCCGGTCGATGCCGCCGAGTTCTGGTACGAGCGGCGCGCCCTGGCGCGCCAGCTGCTTGCGCTGGGCGAAGTGAAGCGCGCCTATCGCGCGGCCGATGGCTATCGTGAGGGGCCGGATGGCCGGCTGGTCGAAGCGCATTTCCATGCCGGCTGGATCGCCCTGGCCTTCCTCAAGGATGCCAAGGCTGCGGCGCCGCATTTCGAGGAGATGACCAAACACTCGACGCTGCCCGATTCCGTTACCCAGGCGAATTACTGGCTCGGCCGGGCCCGGCAGGCACTCGGCGACGAGGCCGGCGCCACCGAGGCGTTCAAAAAGGCAGCAGTATTCGGCACCATCTATTATGGTCAGCTGGCCCGCTCCGCACTCGGCAGAAGCTCGACCGAACTACGCGACATGCCTGCCTGGAAAGAGGCCGAAGCCGGTTTCGAGGCCCGCGAGCCGGTACGGGCGGTGCGGCTGCTCGCCGAGAACGGTCACAAGGAGCTGGCAATCCCCCTGCTCCGCAGTTTTGCCGACAGCTTTACCGACGGGGCCGACCTGCTGCTTTCGGCTCGGCTGGCCCAGTCGCTCGATGCGCACCATCTCGCCATCGCGATCGCCGACACGGCCGAGAAGCGCGGCGTCCCGCTCGACCTCTTCAACTTTCCCAAGGATGGACTCCCCAGCACGAAGCTCGCCTCGATGGACCACGCCGCCATCTACGCCATCACCCGGCAGGAAAGCCGCTTCCAGGTCGACGCCGTTTCGTCGGCCGGTGCCCGCGGCCTGATGCAGCTGATGCCGGCGACTGCCAAGGAGACGGCAGGCAAGCTCGGCGTGAAGTACTCGGCGAGCCGGCTCACCAGCGATGGTGAATACAACGCGCTGCTCGGTTCGACCTACCTCAAGGCCCAACTCGAACGCTTCGACGGCTCGCTGCTGTTGGCTGCGGCCGCCTATAATGCCGGCGCCGGCAATGCGCGCAAATGGGTGAGTACCTTCGGCGACCCACGCTCCGACGCGATCGATCCGGTTGTCTGGGTGGAGCTGATCCCGGTGCAGGAAACGCGGACCTATGTGAAGCGCGTCCTAGGCAATTACCTGGTCTACCGGGCCCGCCTCGGCAAGGACGATCTGAGCATCGGTGAGGCGCTGCGAAAGATCCCGGGATAGTCCGGGCGGTAACAGTTGGGACGACGTCAAACTCTGATATTGCTCGATGATGTTCACGCGCCCGCGCACCTCGCCCGATGATCATCGCAGCTTCGCCGCCTTGCCGGTGACGCGTTACACAATAGGACCGGCGGACGAGCAGATGGCCGTTCACGTCTCCGGCCGGCTCGCGATCGGCCGGGTGCCGCTGGTGTGCGTGCCGGGCTACCAGCGCAACATGTCGGACTTCACCGACTTCGCGAACCACTTTCATCGCGTTTACGGCGACGATTGGCCGATCGTCATGATCGACCTCAAGGGCCGCGGGCGCTCGTCCGACAGGACGGACAAGTCGCGCTACATCTCGCCGGTCGACGCACTGGAGCTGATCCAGGTCCTCGCCGCGCTTGCCGTCGATGGCGGCATTTTTGTCGGCCAGGGCTACGGCGGCCAGGTGGTGATGGCGCTCGCAGCCGAGCGGCCGAACCTGGTGACCGGAGCGATCCTGGTCGATGCCGGTCCGGTGTCCGATCCGCGCGGGCTGGTCCGGCTGCGCAACAACCTCCGGGATCTGGAGGGCAACCGCTCCGAGGCGGGCTTCCGCACCATGGCGCGCCGCATGTTGGCACCCGATTACCCAGCGGCGACCGAGGGCCTGCTCGACGTGCTCGCGGCTCGCACGCATTTTCTCGACAAGCGGAACCGGGTTCGCGCGCTGTTCGATCCACACCTGACCGGACTGCTCGAGTCGTTCGAACATGACGATATCCTCGTGCCGCAGTGGCAGCTCTACGATGCGCTGGCCAGTACGCCGCTGCTGCTGATGCGCACGCAGCTCACCGAGCAGGTACGGCGCGAAACATTCGAGGAAATGCTGCGGCGCCGACGTGACGCCGAAGGGTATGTAATCGAGGGCTCGGGGTCCCCTGCCCTGCTCAACACCCCCGAAGACGTCGGCCCGATCGCCGAGTTCGTGCGAAAGCTGGTGAAGCGGCGCGCCAAGGCGGCCTGACGGCGGCTATTGTTGGCCCGCCGCCTTCTTCGTACCAGCCATGGCCAGCGCCAGCTCGCGCGCCTGCTCGCGCCAGTGCTCGCGGCCGATCCGTCCGGTAATGCCGAGATGGTTCTCGATCCACCCTGCGTTCTCGTCCGTCAGCTCGGCCACCTGCTCGAAGTGGTAGAGGCCGAGATTGTTCAGTGCCGTCTCGATGATCGGCAGGATGCCGATGACATGGGTGAGATCGTCCTTCAAGCCAAGCCGCGGCTCGGGAATGCCGACGGGCCTGCCGGGAGCCTCCGGTTCGGCAGCCGTCGCAAGATTGGCGGCCTGCGCCGCGGCTGCGACCGCAGCAGCCGACGCAAGCACCGCCGCTTCGGCGGACACCTCGCGAAGGTCGACCTTGCGGGGGCGCGGCGAGGCCGTACGACGCGGTGACCAGTTGCCCTCGATGGCCCGCATCGCGGCGCCCTCGTCGTCCTCGGCAGTGTGCTCAGGCGCAACGACCGGATCCGCGGCGACAGCGGCCACCTGATCGGGAAGGACATCTGCGTCAGCCGCTGCGACCTCTGCAACCGTGCCAGACACCATCTCCGTGTTCACGACTGCGTCGTTCGCGGCGGGCGACGTGTCCACGGCGGGAACCGGCGGAGCAGCAATGGTCTCCACCTCGGCTATAGCCGCGGCGGTCGGCTCCACCTGCTCCTCGGCCGGCGCCGATGTCGCGGGCTCCAGCTCCGCCGCGGCCGAAGAAATGCTCTTCACTTCGATGACCGGCTCGTCCACTACCTTGGGTTCCGGTTTGGATGCCTGCTGCGCAACAACAACCGGCGGCGCGAGTTCGGCGGCTGGGACAGGAGGCGCGAAAACGGCGGCCCGAGGCTCCGGACTGTCCGTCACGTGCTTTTCGAGCGGGAACGGTATGACTTCAGCGCTGGCGGCAAGCGTGACGACGCGAGCCGGCGCACCAGAACTGCGCGGATGCGCCACGACCTGACCGGAAGTGGTTTGGCCTGCCACGCGCGCCGGTCGCATCGCCTCGGCCGGCTTCGCCGGCACTACCGCCGGCAGCGGCGCAAGGCTCGGCATCCGGATCTCACTCGCGGGGCTCCCCGGTTTGTCGCCAGCCAGCGCCAGCAGCGCCTCAGTGAAATCGGGGGCCGAAATGTCGGCAGGTGCCGTCGGCGTCGGCGTCTTCACCACTGGGCCGATCACCGGAGCCGCAACCAACGCCGGCGGTTCCTCTGACCTCGGCGGTTCAGCCACCACGACCGGTGACGGAGCGGTGGCTTTGGCCGGCACGAGGCGCGCAACGGCCAGCCGCACCAGCGAGCCGAGCACGGCGCCGATCAGGAATGCCACCAGCAAGAGCAGCGCGATTTCGAGAATGTGGGCAGGGTTCAGCATCTGAGGCGTCAGCCCTTCCGCACGCGAACCGAGAGCCAACCGGTGGCGAGGCCGATGGCCCCCGCACCCAGCAGGAACGGCCAGTAGACCTCGAGCAGATAGATCAGAGAATCCAGGGTCATCGTGGGTTCGTTACTCGTCCGCCAGGGTGAAGACGATGCGGCGGTTGGCTTGCTTGCCGGCGCGCGTTTCGTTGCTGGCGATCGGCAGGCTTTCGCCATAGCCGATTGCATAGAGCCGCTCGGGCCCGATGCCGCGCAGGATCAACGCATCGACGACGGCCTCGGCCCGCGACACCGACAGCGCCAGGTTGGCCTCATCTTCGCCATCGGCGTCGGTGTGCCCCTCGACGTTGACCGTCGCTTCGGGGCAAAGCGTCAGATAGCCAGCCAACTCGTCGATGGCAGGCACTGATTCCTCGGCGATGCGCGCGCTGCCGGACTGGAACACGATGGCGTTGCGCGCTGCAAACGCCGTCACCTTGTCACGACAGACATCGAGCGGCGGCAGCAAGGTGACGCTGGTCTCCCATTGATCGAGGGTAGGAACCGCGGCCAGTGCGCTCAGGGCGGACTGCTTTGCTTCCTCGGTCTCGGCCCGACCGATGAGGACCCAACGGTCTCCATCCAGCCCGAATTCGCCATCGGCCAACAATGCCAGCGCACGGCTCCCGGCATCAGCATTGGTGATGAAATCGCCCGGCAGGCCGGGGTTGATGGCCAGCGCCTCCGACGGCTCGCCACCGGCGATCACCGCCAGATGTTGCCGCATCGGCTCCGCCGGCACAGCACCCGAGAAGCTGATCTGCCCGCCAAGCGGCTTTTTGGCATCGAACAGGTAATTGCGCACCACGGGCGCCGCAGGCTCGACCGCGGGTTGAGCCTCCACCGCCGCAACGTCCTGCTCTCCCGGCGCGCCTGCTGCGTCCGGTCCCGGCGCGACTGCTGCGGCCGTACCCGGCGCGGTCTCCGCGTCCGGCCCCGGTGCGAGCCCCGCTTCCGGATCAGGTGTTAGCCCCGCATCCTGAGCCGGGTCGAGTTCAGCACCCGGCGCGGGCGCAACTTCGGTTGCCGCGAGGGGAGCGACTTCGGCAGTGGGAGTTGGTTCAACTGCCGGCTCCGCCACTACGGCTGCAGGCTCTGCTGGCGCAACCGCAACCTCAGTCGCAGCCGGCTCGGCAGGTGCAGCCGGAGCCGGTTCAGGAACTGGTGTCGCTTGCGTGGGTTCGGCCAAAGCCTGTGCCCATTGCGCTGCGCCACCGGACGCTGCCGCAAGGGCCGCCTGCGCGGCGTCTGCGTCAGCCGCGGTAAGCGGTTGGCCGGAAATGGACCAGGATTTACCGTCGAACTTCACTTCGCCGCTCTCGAGCTTCAGCAGGGCATCGAGACCGGCGAGGGAGTCGGCAATGAAGCCCTGTGGTTCACCCGACCCGACCAGGGTGGTGTCACTGCTGACCTTGCCGGCGCGAACCGCCGCGAAGCGGCGAACCTGTTCGGTCGGCACATAGCCGGAGAGCGAGAAACTGCCATCGGCGGCCTTCACCGCCGACCAGACGAACGGAGTTACCACCGGTGCGGCGTCTGCTGCCTGGAGCGCAACGTGCCAGGCAGAGGTATCGGTTGCGGCGCGCAGGGCGGTTTCGACCTCGTGCCGTCCCTCTGTGGTCGCCAGCTTGCCGGTCAGCGACCAGCTTCCGGCCGACAGGGCCAGCGTTCCCTCGTCCAGCGCCAACAGCGCATCGAGACCGCCGATCGTCGCCGGGATGAAGCCCTCGGGAGCCCCGGCGCCGAGCGCCGTTCCGTCAACGACCCTGGTGCCGGCGTGACCCAGCAGGTAGCGCTTCAACTGCTCGGTGGGCACGAAGCCGGTGAAGGCAATGCTGCCATTGGCCGATTTCTGCGCCCGCCAGACATAAGGGTCGACGACCGGCAGCGCCGCCTTCTGGACGGCACCCGGCAGGCTGACGGCATAGGTCCAGCCGGCAGTCCTGAGGCCAGCCGCAGCGAAAGCGGATTCTGCGGCAAACGCCTCCTGCGGCGTATCGACGGCACCGCTCAGGCTCCAACTGGCCCCGTCGTAGCTGATCTTGCCGCTATCGAGCAGCTGCAGCACGCCGAGCGCCTTGAGCGCCGCGGCCTCGAAGTCGGCCGGGTTGCCGTCGGCGATGACGGTCGTATCAGTCGCGGCGGCCGGCAGGCCCGCCGCCAGCGCCTTGCGCACGGCAGCGCTTGGCACATAACCGGAGAGCGAGAACTGCCCGGCGGCGGTCTTTTCGGCAGCAAAGGTGAAGGGCGTCGCCAGAGGCGGCTTCACTGTCGTATTGGCGAGAATCAGACCCTGCGGCGCGCCCAGTTCCAGCCGCGTCTCGATCGCCTCGAAGTCGGCGACGGTGGCGGCCCGGCCCTCGACGGTGATCACCGTCCCCTGGATAGCGGCGTGACCCTCGCTCATGCGGCGCAGTGTCTCGAGTACAAAGTCGATGGCGGATTCGAAGCGCTCCGGCGCACCGCGACCCAGCTCAAGCCCGGCAGCGTCGACATTGTCGAGCGCTTCGAGGCGGTCGCGCAGCGCCGCGTCAGGGACGAAACCGTCAAGCACGATGCCGTTCGCGCCACGCTCGGCGCTCAGCCAGTACTCGCCGATATGCGGCGGGCCGAGCGTTACGGCAGCGCCCGATGGCGTCATGGCGACACGCACGGATTCGGCCGCTGCAGCGTCCGCCGGCGAGCCAGCCAATGTTGAAGTGCTGTCGGAGATTGTAGCGCTACCGCTTTCCAGTTTCAGCAGATTCTGGAGCAGCAGTTTGGCCGAGGCAGCGAACTCTGCAGGTGCACCGGAGGCCAGCACGAGGCTCGTCGAGACGTTCGTTCCCGCTGGCGCCAATACCTCGAGTTCGCCGACCAGCGTCTCGCTCGGAGTGGCGCCGGAGAGGGTGAGCGTCTGACCGTCATACTCGGCGCGCCATTCGAACGGCGACACCAATGCCGGCTGCACCTCGCGGTATGAGAGGGTGACGGCTGCCGGCGCTTTCGCCGCGTCGATAGCGGCGAGCGCGGTATAGGCCTCGGGCGATTTGGCGCGACCGGAGACGGTGAGGTCGAGATCGGCGAGCGCGACTTCGCCCTCATCGAGCTGCCTCGCATAGCCGAGAGCATAGGTGGCCGCCGCGACCCAGGTCGCGCGGTTCGGCGAGCCCGACATCAAGCGAGTCTCGTCGTGCGCGCCCTCCCCTGCCGCCGCGAGGATCTCGGCGCGCGCCTCTTCGTCCGGCAGCCCGCCGGAGAGGGTGAGCACCCCGCCTTCGACAGTGGCGATGAACGGAAACGGGCTGACATATTCGGCCAGCACCACTTTCGAGGTGACGCTGCGGACGCCGTGCACGGCCGCGACTTTCGCCACGGCTTCGTCGATCATCGCCTGGGTGGTCGCGGTCCCGGCGATGGTGGCATCGCGCATATCGAAACTGAGCTTGGCCCAATCGTATTCGGGCCCGGCGATGACGGCGCCGGCACGGGCGGACAGGTCTGGCGGGATGGTGCTGCCGCTCGTCGCCACGGCGGCAGCCGTGCCGCCGATGACCGTGACGAAGGCTGGTACACCCCAGCGCAGAAAAATGCCGCTCATGCCGCCCCCGGACCAACAAAACTGCCGACGCCATGCCGACGACGAGCCATAGCGCCAAACACTGAATCGGAGAAGTGCGTCAACGCCACTGACAATTTCCACAATGTCGAAGTGAACGGATAAATGAGGCCAAATGAACGAAGCCTGACAGCTTCGTGAACGCCCCGTGAAATAGAGAAAGGCCCGGCTGACGCCGGGCCTTTCCAATCCGATTGCGCCGTAAGGCTTACTCGAAGGTCTTCTTGAACTCGGTCTCGATCTTGTAGCCGAGGTCGTCCGAGGCGCTGCCCGAACCGATCGTGCCCTTGATCGAGGAGGTGTAACCACCGCCCGGAGCCCAGGCCAGCTTGGCCGAAGCGTAGAACACGTCGTCAACCAGCTTGGCCGGGATGCCCGGAACCGGCGGGGTGAGGACGGTGCCCGGAACGGGAGCAACAGCCGCCTTGGAGTAGTCGTCGTTGATGTAACCAACTTCACCGGTGACGGTGATGGTTTCGGTCACAGCAGCCGAGACACCGGCCGCAACCTGGTACGAGTCGGCGCCCGAGGCGTCGTCGTGGTACCAGCGACCGCCGACGTTGATCGCAACGCCTTCAGCAACGGTCACGCCGATGGAGCCGCTCGCACCGAAGTCGGTGCCGGTCACGCCATCATCCACGGCCTCGACAGCACCAGCGATGGTGAACATGTCGAAGGTCGCCGAAGCCGACGCCAGAACGTTCCAGTAGTCGTAAGTGAAGTCTTCCGAGTGGCCATAGGCACCGGCGAGGACAACCTTGAAGTTGTCGAAGGTGCCGGCGAAGCCAGAGTGGATACCCCAGGCGTTCACGTCGGCATCGAGGATGCCAGCGGCAGCGCCGGTGATGTGAGCCGAAATGCCTTCACCAGCGTAAGCAAGCACGCCGACGGCGGTACCGGCATAGCCGAGAGCGTTGGTGCCATCGAGCTTCTCGAGGCCACCCGAAACGGTGAAGCCATTGCCGAGATCAGACGTCACCTGGATGACATGGCCACCGTCGCCGAGACCCTTGTCGGTCTGGAACGGACCCCACGACACACCACGGTCGACCTTTTCGGAGTTGAACAGGTCGAGCCAGGTCAGCGGCTCGTCGTCGCCCTTGTTCATGATCGAGCCCTTCTTGCCCGCCATGATCACGGTCGAATCGCCGATCGAGACATAAGCTTCGTCGAGGACGACGCCGCCGGTGTCCGAGCTACCGATGCCGAGGCCCTGTGCTTCCTTGAAGCCCGGGATATCGTCATTGATGTTGGCGTCGAAGGTGTCGGCGTAGTCGCCGTCCTGGTTGTAGTCGGTGCCGCCGACCGGTTCTTCGTTCACGACCTTGCGGTTCTGAACCTGCTTCAGCTTCAGGACGGCCTTGGCCGGACCAAAGTCGGTGTTGGACGTCGCAACGAACTTGATCCAGGCGTCAAAACGCGACTGCCAATCCTGGCGGTCGTCGTCGCCGGCCTTGAAGCCGTCGCCACCAACAACACCGAGGCCGAGTGCGCCAGCACCGGTCGGAACGATCACGGCGTCCTGGTAGTCGCCCCAAGTGAACTTGTACTTCACTTCACCGGTGATCTGCAGGCAGTTGGTGTCGGACGAGATCGTCAGACCCGACAGGCCCAGAGCGTCGCAAACGTCGAGTGACGTCAGAACGCCGAGATCGGCCGCGAAAGCGCCGCCGGTCGAGAGACCCGCTGCCGCCACAGAACCCAGAAGAAGGCTCCTGATTTTCATTATTGACCTCCAAAGTCAGTCATTCGTTTTGCCAGTTGCCCGGCGGCTTGTCGAAACGCGACCACACTTTTGTGTGTGTTGCCGTCGCGTTTGCGACCGACAAACGATCCCATGCATGGA